>Ga0068858_100000477_pt1 | contig 41706 bp, 25 predicted proteins | sample KBSSwiS12_FD_66589 | JGI IMG/M metagenome (GOLD analysis project Ga0068858, IMG submission 66589) | Switchgrass rhizosphere microbial communities from Kellogg Biological Station, Michigan, USA - KBS Switchgrass S1-2 | ecosystem: Host-associated > Plants > Roots > Rhizosphere > Soil ... | reverse complement strand
ATCCTGGCCGGCCGCTGGGCGGATCGTGTCGAGCGGCCCAAGCGCGTTCTTGCTGTTTGCGCCTGCTGCTCGGGCCTCGGACTCCTCGCCATGTCGACGGCAATCAACGTGCATCAGGCAAGCGTTGCGTATGTCGGCTTTGGCCTTGCCACGACCGTGTTTCTGTCGTTGCACAGCGGACAAACGCTGCGGGTGCTACCCAATTCGGCTCGACGCGGCCGTGATCTGGGACTGTTCAATCTTACTAACACTCTGCCGTCGATCATCATGCCGGCCCTGGCCTTGGCGGTCGTTCCGGAGCAGGGATTCCCAGTCCTGCTTAGATTCTTGGCAATGTTGACATTTATCTCGTCGGCTCTGCTCTTTTGGAACCCCGCGACAAGGCGGCTGCCGGCGCCGGACTGATCCCCTCCCCTCGGTTCGAACTTGGCGACGAAGCGCATCAAACATGGTGGTCGGGCTCGGGCGAGCGTCCTGACGTCTGTCGACGACCGAAGAACCGGCATTTTTCGAACTCGAGCGAGGAAGCGTTTGAATTTGAAGCGAGCTTTGGCGCTGAACCTAGCCTAGCAAGCACCCAAACATATGTTCAATCTAGATAATCTGGCCACAGGCCCGTATGATTTCAGCGGGAGGCCACGCGAGCGATGTATTGCATTCACGGCCGTCCGGCGCCTCGATCGCTGGTAGTACGCATCTTAGCAGCAGTCATGATCTCCCTTGCCGTAGCTTGTTGCCCTGCTGCCGCAGCCACCGAGCAGCGGATCGCTCTCATCATCGGCAACGCCAAATACGAAACCGGCGGCACTTTAGCGAACCCCGTCAACGACGCGCGGCTGATCAGGAGCACGCTGGAACGACTCAATTTCGATGTCGTCTACCGCGAAGATGCGACCAAGGCCGAGATGGAAAAGGCGATTCAGCAGTTTACTGATCGGCTTGCTAAAGCAGGCTCCCAAGGTGTCGGGCTCGTTTATTATGCTGGGCACGGCATGCAGTCCGGCGGCGAGAACTACCTACTTCCGGTTGACATCCGCCTAAGTCGAGAAGCCGACCTCCGTTTTTACGGCGTGCGCGCCGGTGACGTCCTAGCCCAGATGGATTCGACCAATGCTCCCGTGAAGATCGTGATCCTTGATGCTTGCAGAGATAATCCGTTCGCGAACAGTTTCGGTGCAGGAATGCCCAAGGGGCTCAGCGAAATCTCACTCGGCAACACGGAATTTTTTGTTGTCTACGCTGCCACCGCAGGCAATGTCGCTATGGACGGCCGGGGCGCGAACAGCCCGTTCGCACTTGCCCTCGCGAGTCGCCTTGGCACCCCCAACTCGGACCTATCCGATACTTTCCGGCTGGTCACGAACGACGTTTCGATCGCCACCGGCAATAATCAGCTTCCAGAGGCGAGAACCACAATGCGCCGTCAATTCACCTTCGCCGGACAATTGATCGCTCGCAACGAAGCTCCCCTTGAGATGCCCGATGTGGCGCCGCTAACCGCTGCCCCGACGGCCAGCATGCTTTACGGAAAATGGTGTGACGCTTCGCGGGGCGCATCGACTGCGCTCGCGGTCGATGCGAGCTCAATCACGTATTTCGTGGGGGGCCAGAAGCAGAGCTTCGCAGTTCATGGCATCGTGCCCGCCGCGGATGGCCGTCTCCAGTTGGAATGGGACAATAGGGGGACGCCCACATACTTGGAGTTTGGCGAATTCGCCGTCGGAGGCCAGACGATGACTCAGGTGCGCGGCCGGCAGGGTTCGAACGGATCCTGGATCGACCATTACAAGCGCTTCAGGCGCTGCAGCTAGATTCTCTAGAAAAACCCGCCCGCTTCCGCTCAGGCGCTCGAAACCGGGGTATTTGAAGGCTGTCAGAAAGTGGTTTCGAGACCAAGCGTAAAGTAGATGTCAGGGCGGAGCCCCTCATTGCGGTTGAGCGGGACCACGATGTTCGCCGCCAGCGGCAACGAGGGCGTCGGCGCCCATCTCGCACCGACTGCCAGGTCGTAATATTTCTCGCCATCATCACGCCAGCGAGCGAGGACATCGGTTGCGAACGAGATGTTCTGGCGAACTGCTATGTCAAAGCCCAGTGCGCCCCGAATATTAGAGTGATCTGTGCCGGCCACGTTATTCTGGTTGAAGAATTGCTCGTAACCGAGATTCAGATGTGGATTGAACTTGCCGAAGCTGGTCGAGACGACGCCTCCGCCATACCATGAAAATGATCCTGCACCGAGGAGGTCCTTTTCGTCGCCGGTAGGAAGGGAGAACTGGGTAAGAAGAGCCAGAGCCAGTTTGGAAGAATTGATTGGTTCCCACTTGGCGCGGAGCAAAACGTCCCCAATGCCAGTGGCATCCGCCTTGGTCTCGGAGAACCGATCGGAGTCCCTCACAAACTGATGGAATCCCACCGTGGCAGGAGAGAAGGGAATGATGGTCGCGACTGATGACGCACTTCCTTCGTTGTGAACCAGGGGCACGATGGCGGCAACGTCGAGGTTATCGGTCACTCCGTATGCACCGGCAAAAGCCAGAATGTGCTGCTTCAATTTAATGTTGATATCGAGACGAACGATGTCCTTCTCATAGTCGGCCCCAGTCTCCTGCTCGTGAGTGAGAATGATGCTCTGATTGCTTAGCGAGACCCCGTTGAGCCGGCTGTAATCTACGTAGGTATATGAAACGCCCAGATCAAAGCGCCCCGCGCCGATCGTGGTCGCACGCTCCGCGACGATCGGCCCAAGGCTCTGCTGAGACCTGACAGGAACGCCTTCTTCGATGTCATACGTGACTGCACCGACCGTCGAACCGTAAGAGATCACGCCGATATTGCCGGCGATTACGTTGCTGAGGTCGTTCAACACCTCCTTGGAAGAAGCTTGGAAGTGCCCGATGTGGCCTGGCGCCGATCCAGGGATGAGCAGTCCGTTTCCTCCGTACAGGTCCGCAACAATGCTGCCCACGTTACCGGACGCCTGCGCCATCGCAGGTGCAGAAGACAATGTCGAAAGGAGGCAGCAGATCACGCCCCCAACCATGCGACCCCTGATGCTCATGACTGCCCCCTTTTTGCGTTTAGAACGGCAACGAAAGATTCAACACGAATTGATGAGATTTGAAGTCCTTCAGTCCCCAGATCGACATGTATTCGACCTCGGCCGAAATCCGCCCCGTGGTCATCGTGAGGCCAAGTGTCGTGGAGTAGAATTGCTCGTCGCTATCCAGGTTCGAAAGCAGAACGATGGTTGCCCGATCCAAGGGGTCCGCCACGAACGAGCTCGTGATCGTTCGATTATCCCGTCCTGAAGCAACATTGTATTTCGATTCCACCCGCGGCGTGAGCATGAAGTTGCCGAGATCGAACCTTGCAGACCCTTCGACGCCAATGTTGCCGATGACCAGCTTCTCGTTCTGTTTCCGCACTGACAGATCGAAGGCACCAGCGCCCGTTTCCACGTACGGATTGACCCTGGACCAGAGGAACAGGCCGCCGCCTTCAGCTGCTACCGTGAAGTTGCTCACATGGAACGGGAGCCAGCCCCTGATGCCGGCGAGATAGTCACGGCCCCTGAAATGCGCCTGGGCGACCGCATTGGTTGTTGTTTCAGCGGTCGTGAACTGGATTGTCCTGCGCAGGTCGAAGGAGTTCTGCGCGACGCTCACATGCCCGTCGATCGTCGCCGGGCCCACCGATCCCGACCCATAAAGCGAATAGACGAATCCCGTGGCGTCGAAATCGCCTGGCGAAGTCTTGAAGCTCGAGTCCAGCTTCGAGTAGCTGAGCGCCATGCCGGCCACGAAGCTGGGGCCGAAACGAAAATCAAAGCCCCCGGTGACGCTTTGCGTATTGGCCTTGCGAGCTCCACCAGCGCTTCCGTCGCGACGATGCGCGACCTGGAAATCGCCTGCCAGCCACACTCCCCACGGACGGTCCGGATGATCGGCCGAACCGGCCGCTTCGTTGAGGCCCGAGTTGAGCGCGTTCATCAGCCGCGACTGGAGCATCGAAAAGCCCGGGCTACTTCCGGCGCGCAGATTGAAATGTGAAACGTCGACGGTTCCCGCGGCATGCGGTGTGCGAAGGAGATCGAGCCTGCTTTCAAGGTTGCCGGAAATCCCGCGCGCTATATCGAACGACGAGTCGGTCGCCGCGAAAGCTTCCTCGTTCCGGATCGAGCCGAGAGCGGGGTCGATGTTATGGTTCGCAGTCGCGTCGGTCTCGAGACCCCTGCAGACCGCGTACAGCGTCGATTGGTCGCTCGAGCGCGTAACTAACCCTTCCAGCGTGACACAAACATTGTCGAGCGTTTGAGCCGTGGACTTCAACGTCTCGTCGTGCGTCGCACTCGCGATTGCCCCGGCACGGAATCCGGGTCGCGGTTGAACCGTTATGCTAACGGTAGCTGCATTGCTCGTGCCGCCGGCGCTGGTCTCGGTGTAGGCGAAGCTGTCCGGGCCATTGTAGCCTTGGGTCGGAGTGTAGGTGATGTTCAGGCCGTTCACGACGGCGATCCCGTGCAACGGAGCCTGCACAATCTGCACACTTGTGATTGGCGCCACGGAAACGTCGTTGCTCGTGACGTTGACTGTCGTCGGCGTATTGAACGCGGTTACAGCCTGATCAGGGTTGGCCGTTGGAGCCGGAGGGGCCTGCACCGTAATCGCGACGCTGGCCGGGCTGCTCGTTCCGGCACTACTGGTGGCTGTATAAGTAAAGTTGTCGGGACCAGTATAACCCTGGGTCGGAGTATAGGTGATCGTGAGCCCGCTGACGGTCACTGTCCCGTGTGACGGCCCCTGCGCGACCTGCACGCTCGTGATCGGCACCACCGAGGTGTCGTTTGCAGTGACATCAATTGCACGCGCTGTGTTATAAGCAGTGGTCGCCTGATCCGGCTGCGCCACCGGCACCGGTGGTGCCTGAACAGATATACTGATGGTCGCGGCGTTGCTTGTTCCGCCTCCGTTGGTGACGGTGTAGCCGATGGTATCGGGCCCGCTATAGCCAGCAGCCGGCGTGTAAACGACTTGGAGGCCATTGACCTGTGCCGTGCCGTGAGCAGGTGCCTGGACGATCTGCACACTGGTGAATGGTGCGCCGCTGTCGTTGCTCGTCGGGTCCATGGTCACTGCAGTGTTGAAGGCCGTCGTGACTTGGTCCGCCTGCGCCACGGGCGGGGCTGGCGCCACCGATAGCGTGACAGTCGCCGGGCTGCTCGTGCCGGCAGTATTCGTGACCGTATAGTTGAAACTGTCGGGCCCACTGTAGCCGTTCGTGGGCGTGTAGGTAATGTTGAGCCCATTGATTTGAGTGGTGCCATGCGAGGGCGCCTGAACGACCTGCACGCTCGTGAACGGTCCACCAGTATCATTACTAGTGACGTCGATTGTGCTCGGGGTGTTGAATGCAATCGAAGCGGCGTCTGCCTGAGCAACCGGCTGAGGCTGCCCGACGGTTAGGTTAACCGCAGCGGGAGCGCTGGTGCCTGTCGTGTTCGTAACCGTGTAATTGAACGTGTCGGGGCCTGTGTAGCCAGAGGTCGGAGTATAGGTGACGTTAAGGCCATTAACCTGGACAGTGCCGTGCGACGGATTCTGTGTGATCTGTACGCTGCTAAACGGGGCGCCGGTGTCATTGCTTGTGACGTCGATTGTAGTGGCCGTGTTGAACGTGACGGACGCCGTATCGGGCTGCGCGACAGGCGCTGGCTGCTGCACCGTGATGCTGATCGTGGCGGGAGGAGTGCTGGTGCCGCCGCTATTCGTCACCGTGTAGGTGATCGTGTCCGGTCCGCTATAGCCATTGGTAGGCGTGTAAACGATATTCAAGCCACTGACGTTGGCAGTCCCGTGCGATGGCCCTTGGGCTATTTGTACGCTTGTGAAAGGTCCGCCGGAGTCGTTCGCAGTCGCGTTAATGGTTATCTGGGTATTGAATGGCGCTGTAGCCGTATCATTAGTGGTGCTGGGAGGCGCGGGAGAGCATGGGCCCGGCGGCACACTGGAACTATTTCCCGGAAACGTGCATGCGTCAATTTCCTGTTGGTTGGTAAATCCGTCGCCGTCAGTATCCTCACTTCCGTTCGGTAGTTGCAATCCCAAGTTCACAAATCTCAAGCCGTAGGCATTGAGAGTGTCGTTGGGCACATGCGTGTGAGGCACGGTCGGATCGGTTGAGTGACAAGCGGCACACGCTTGCACATTTGGGCCGCTAAAATCGTTCCCGCTTACGTCGTAACCGCCGTAGTGACTCCACCATGTCGGGTAAGCGGACGCGAATTTGCCAGCGTAGGCGGCGACTGGATACGCCACGGTCCTACAAGCAACCGATGCGATCAAAATCCCAGCACTGCACAACAGAGCGCCACGAGCGGATACACGCATCGGCCTCTCCCCCTACCGACGCGCCAGCCATTTAGCCCCGGCTCCCACGTCAGCGTCGAACGGCGACTCCGTTGGTTAACTGAGTATTAAATCTGCCGCAAGAACCTAATTTTTAAAGTAGTTTCCTGCTTAGCCTGACACGATGATGTGGTGCCACCGGCAAGCATCCTAATCGAACGCGGTCGCGTCGACTTCCACGGCTGAGGCCGCGTCGCTCAGGTCCTCGGCAGGCAAACAATCGTCATTCCGATCGGGCCTCCGTCGTTGAAGTGCCGCGCTATGAGCTTTGGCGATCGCGTCACACTTCGAAGGTCGGAGCGCTATTGCCTCTTGGCGAGGTGGCACACGAAGAACGTTTGCTGCGCCAAAGCGAATTCCGCCAAATGCAAATGCAAAATGGCTGTGGTCGCCTTCGTCGAGCGACTCAATGAGAACAAAACCGGCATTTCTGAAGGAGGCCGCGATATCGGCATGCCTTACGCCCGGTCGGCGAGCGATGTCGATGGCTCGGCCTGTGAGGTGAAAGCTGTTGGCTACGCCGCCGACAAGACGGTTATGTTCCCATGTCCGAGTGGTGCTCGTGACGGTTCCCCAATGTGAACCGAGAGCAGCTGCGGCATTCAGCGTGAAATGAGACGCGCCAATGGGCTGCACCAGAAATCGCGAAGCTTTTGTCAATTCAGGTTCGTGGGAAGCCGTGCGAGACCTCGCCTCGGTTGAAGCCATAGCCAAAACCATGATCATCGAGATCGATGCTATTTTGGCCCTGCTCATGCCAAACCCCACAGCGCCATCCCGTTGAAGCCGCTCGACAATTATGGGTAATGCAGAGAATGAGCATTGTCGAGGTTGATCCGCGCGAGGTATGGACCAGCGTTCGCGAAGAACCCACTCGATGGATACCGCAGGGCTGCTAACGGACACCCTCTGCCGCAGCTACCCTAAGTGCGCGGGATTTGCCTGGACGTGCATCAGTCGGGCGGGATGCCGAGTTGTCGCGCGGCGCGGTCGAGTTTCGCCCTGGCCGCCGAGTCTTGTTCGAACGCAGCAAGTCCTGCCTTGTGGGCTTCGCGTGCTGCCTCGATTTCGCCGAGCACCATCCTCGACCGCATTAGGCGCATCCAGCCATCAGCGTCCTTGGGATTCTGTCTCAGTCGATTCGCCAGCCTCTCGACCATTCCCTTCACCATTTCCGATTGCTGCTCGGGCGGGATCGAGGAGGCGGCAGCCAGTTGTTCGGGCGTCGGTCCGGGAATCCCCGCAGTCGCAGCCACGCCCTGCGGCATTGCGGGCATTTGGCCCGAAACGTCTATATGATGCTTTTCCGCCACTTGCATGATCGTCCGGCGAAGGTCTGCTTCCCATGGAGCGCCGGCCGGGGTGTCCCTGAGCAGCGCGATCCAGTCGACAACAGCCGCGTCATGGTGTCCCTGAAGATCCTTCTGAACGGCCGTGAAGTATCGAGCACGGGGATCGGTGCGGTCGAGCTTCAATGCTCGCTCGAAAGCAGCCGCAGCCTCGGCCGAAACGTCGGTGCTCGCGGTCTGGAGGGCCTCGCCCAGCGACGACCAGTTTTCGGCATTCTCGGGCTCAATCTGAGCCGCGCGCCGATAAGCGGCCGCGGAACCCATCAGATCACCCGTCTCGAAATAAGACCAGCCAAGCATTCTCCACCCCGCGGGATCATTGGGTTCCCGCGTCAATCTGGCCTCGAGCTGCCTGATGTTCTCCTCGACGCTTCCAACCGGCTGATCCGGTTTGGCGCTGCCGTGCACCGCGACAGTTTCGGTTTCACGATCGCTCGACCGGGAAATGGCAGTGGCCACCGCGGCCGCAGCAACCAATGTTGCAGCGATAAGTGCCAGTGAACTCATCGAAGCGAGGCGATTTGCCGAGGAAGACGAGTTGTTCACGGACAAAGTTTTTCTGCCAAAGCCGCAAACGTCAAGGTCTAGCTTAGTCATTTGCTGCTAGACTGCGGCATATTTTCCGTCGAGAATATAGCAGGTTAGGATCGCGGGCAGACTCATTTTTGGGGAGGCTAAGTTGGTCGCGAATTTTCGCATCGCGATAGTAGGCTCCGGCCCAGGCGGTCTGAGTGCCGCTGCGCGCGCGGCGCGGCTCGGCATTCCACATGTTCTCCTCGAAAAATCCGATCATCTCTCGGATACGATCTACAAATATCAAAAAGGCAAGCACGTGATGGCGACCCCAAGCCAGCTCGTACTGCGTTCGGATATCAGCTTCGAGGCGGGGAAGCGCGAAGCGGTGCTCGGTACATGGGACAAACTGGCCGCGGATTGCAAGGTCAACGTGATGCTGCAGGCGGAAGTGAAATCCATTTCGGGGAGTGCCGGAAACTTCGTCCTGACAATGAATAGCGGCGACACGATTCACGCGGAAAATGTAATCCTCGCAATCGGGACGCAGGGAAATCCCAACAAGTTGCGTTGCGACGGCGCGGACCTTCCGCACGTGCAATATCAGCTCGACGACCCGGGCGAGTTTGTGGACGAGCACATCGTCGTCGTCGGCGGCGGCGACGCAGGAATTGAAAATGCGCTTGGCCTCGCCGCGGACCCGGAGCAGCGCAACACTGTCACGATCCTCAATCGCGGCACCGATTTCGCACGCGCCAAGCCCGACAACGTCAAGCTTCTGATGGAAGCTCGGGACAATGGCCGCATCAACGTGCTGACCGAGACCACTCCGTCGCTAGTCGAGCCGGGTTGGCTAGTGGTCGATACCCGGGACGGCACCCAAAAGCTCGAGTGCGACAGGATCATCGCTCGAATGGGCTCGGCCGCCCCGCGCGCCTTCGTGGAGAGTTGCGGCGTCGAGTTCAGTAGCGACGACCGCGACGCCTTTCCAAAGCTAAGCCCGAACTTCGAGAGCAGCACGCCAGGAATCTACGTGATTGGGGCGCTCGCGGGCTATCCGCTCATCAAGCATTGCATGAACCAGGGTCATGACGTCATCGAGTTCATCAACGGCAATCGCGACCTCAAACCTGCGGACGAGCCAATCCTCCAAGCCAAGTTCAGGGAACTGCCTGGACAGAAATCCGTGGACGATTGGCTGGAGTTCCTGCGGACAAACGCGACGATTCTCAACGATCTCTCGCCGCTCCAGATGCGTGAGTTCATGCTCGACAGCGAAGTCCGTTACGTCCCTCGCGGAACCGTCGTGTTTGAGCGCAACGATCCAGGATCATCGCTGTTCGCGATCGCCGACGGATCCGTGTTGGTCGAGGTAAACCCGAAAGACCGCTCGCAAACGGTGCCGATCGAGAAAGGGTCGATCTTCGGTGAAGTCGGGCTGATTTCAGGCCGCCGACGCGGCGCTACGATACGAACCGCCGAAGATTCGATCCTAGTCGAAGTCTCGCGCACCGCCGCTCTGAAGCTGATGGCTTCCGTGCCGGGCGCGCGGCGCGCGATCACCCGCCTTTCGACCGAACGGCAGCTGCTTCAAATCTTCGGGGCGGGACTTTCCTTGGAGGATCTTAAGGAAGTCCTCGAAACAGCAGAGCTGAAGAACGTCAAGGCAGGGGAGGCGATCATCAAAGAGGGCGAGGAGGGTTATGACATCTTCGTCATCCGCCAGGGCTCGATGGTCGTCGAGAAGTCGATCGGCGGCAAGCCGGTCTTTCTCTCCTACCTTCCCGCGGGGTCCTATGTGGGGGAGATCGCGCTCATCGACGGGGGACGACGCACAGCCACCGTCCGTGCTGCGGTCAAGTCAGAAATCGTCAGACTGGACGGCGGGGCGTTCCGGCGATTGCTTCAGCGCAAGCCGGAGCTTCTTGCCAAGGCGAAGCGAGACATGGCCGCACGCCAACAGCTAAATAGCTTTGTCGAAGCGCAGAAGGATGGGTTCGCCGGAATTGTGGACCTGTATTCCTCCGTCGCCTCGTTCCTCGTTGAGAATGGCATCGGCGAAGCTACCGACGTGTTGCTGATCGACGAAAATATCTGCATCGGCTGCGACAATTGCGAAAAGGCCTGCGCCGACAGCCACGAAGGCCTCTCCCGCCTCGACCGCGAGGCGGGCAAGACCTACGCGCACCTCCACGTGCCGACTTCGTGCCGCCATTGCGAGCATCCGCATTGCATGGCCGATTGCCCGCCCAACGCCATCCACCGCGGCCCGGACGGCGAGGTGTTCATCGACGACAGCTGCATCGGCTGCGGCAATTGCCAGCGCAACTGCCCCTACGGCGTCATCCGCATGGAGAAGGTGCCGCCCAAGAAGCCGCCTTTACTCGCCTGGCTGCTTGCCGGCCTCGGCCCGGGCCCCGGCGAGCCGCCCCGGAAATGGATCGACCAGCACGTCTCGCCGGACACGCCCAAGCAGGCGGTGAAATGCGACATGTGCGCGGGCATAGATGGAGGTCCGGCGTGCGTAAGAGCGTGCCCGACCGGCGCTGCGATCCGAGTTGCGCCGGAGCAATTCCTGTCGGTGTCGCGACTAACAAGTGACATTGAGGCTGATCTGCTCAAAAGTGTTTCGGATGAGTAACTAGCATCAAAACTGCCGGTCAGGTTCAAGCTCAACGATGCGGGGGCACGCGTCCACACGATGGCGAGCACGGGAATTCAAAGAACGGATCTCGGTCATGCGGCAAGCCACGAGAGCTTTCTTCGCCACAAACGATTCCGGTGGCTCAAGATCTCCCTGTTGATCTGCTTGCTGGCAATCTTGGCCTATGGACTGATCGACGTGCAGCCGCGCCCCAATGGCGGCAGCTGGTACGGCTATACGCTGGGCACGATCGCGACCCTGCTGATCCTGTGGCTGACCCTGCTCGGGGTACGCAAGCGGGCCATGACCGCCGGGCGCTGGTCGTTGAAAGGCTGGACCAGCGCGCATGTCTATCTCGGCCTCAGCCTGATCGTCATTGCAACCCTGCACACCGGTTTCCAGTTCGGTTGGAACGTCCACACGCTTGCTTATGCGCTGATGATGCTGGTGATCGCCTCGGGCGTGTGGGGCATCGCCGCTTATGCCTTCGTGCCCCGGATGCTCAGCGACAATCGCGAGGAACTGACCCAGCCGCAGATGCGCGATGCGCTGCGTGCGATCGACCGGCAGCTGAACGACGCCGCACAGCCGCTCGACCCGGCCGACGCCGCGATCGTCGACCGCTCGATCGATCAGGATCCGTTCGGCGGCGGTTTGTGGCGGCGGCTTACCGGGCACGATCCACGCTGCGCGACGGCGGCGGCGCAGGAGGCGATCCGGGAGCGGATCGGCAGCCGGCCGGACAGCGCGACCGACCCGCTCGACCGTGTCGACGCGCTGCTCGAACGCAAGGCCGGGATGCTGACGCGGCTGCGGCGGCATCTGCGGCTGAAGGCGATGCTGGAGATCTGGCTATACGTGCACGTCCCCATCACCTTCGCGCTGATCGCCGCGCTGACCGCGCACATCGTCAGCGTGTTCTTCTACTGGTGAGCGCGGCATGACCTTCCTCCTCCGCCAGCTGAGCCGCACCGCCGAGGGGCGCGAGATCGTCCGCGCGACGAAGGTCGAGCGCGACACCGTGACGATCGGCCGCGCCTCGGGCAGCGACATCATCGTCCCCGATCTCGCTGTGGCGCCCCAGCATGCGGTGATCGCGCGCAAGGGCGCGCGGCGGATCAGCGTCACGGCCGAGACCGGGTTCAAGGTAGAGATAGACGGGCGCGCCACCTCGGCCGGCGAGATCGATGTGACGCGCGGTGGCGAGGTCGTGGTTGGCGATGCGCGGATCATGGTCGCGCGCGACGGCGATGGGGCGATCGTCCTGACCGTCACGCGCACCGCCGTCGATGCCGAGGCGGATGACGAAAGCGTCTTTTCGTTGGCGCATGTCCTGCCGGGCAAGCGGCCGATGGTCTATGTGCTGATCGCGACGGTGCTGGCGATCTTCCTTGTCTGGCCGATCTGGCATTTCGCCCGCCCCGCCGACCCGCAGGGCGGGCGCATCCAGGCCGATCGCAGCTGGACGCCGGGGCCGCTCAGCGCGGCGCATCACGGTCTCGAAGGCAATTGCAAGGCCTGCCATGTGCAGGCGTTCGTGGCGGTGCGCGATACGGCATGCGTGTCATGTCACAAGGACGTCCATGATCATGCCCCGCCGGCCCGGCTGGCGACGGCGCGTTCGCCGCTCGGGCTGGGCGGGCGGATCCTCGCCAGCTGGGCCGGGGCGTTCAACAAGCCCGATCGCGGCGCCTGTGTCGATTGCCACCGCGAGCATGAGGGCGCCGGGCCGATGCCGCCCACGCCGCAGGTCTTCTGCGCCGATTGCCACACCGCGCTGAAGGACCGGCTGGCCGACACGCGGATCGGCAATGCCGGCGACTTCGGCACCGTACACCCGCAATTCCGTCCGCTCGTCGCCGCGGCGCCCGGCGCGCAGCCTGTGCTGGCGCGGGTGACGATCGGCCCCGGATTGCGCGAGGCGAACGGCCTGAAATTCCCGCACATGCTGCACCTCGATATGCGCGGCGGCGTGGCCCGCATGGCCCAGACACTGAAGGGCCGATATGGCTTTAGCGACGCGCTGGCCTGCGCCGATTGCCACAAGCCGACCGCCGATGGCGCGCGCTTCCTGCCGGTCGACATGGAGCGCGACTGCAAGATGTGCCACAGCCTCGGCTTCGACCGCATCGGCGGCACGGTGCGCACGCTGCGCCACGGCGACATCGCGCAGATGATCGCCGACCTGCGCGCCATGTACCGCAGCACCGGTCCGGACCGGCCGCTCGAACTGGGCGGCATGGCGCGCCGGCGGCCGGGACAATATGCCCAGGGCCAGGTCTATCATGCCTGGTTCGGCGCGGCGGCGACGCGGCCTGGCAGCGCGGACGCGGCAATCCGCCAGGTCTTTTCGCAGGGCGGCGCCTGTTACGATTGCCATGTCGTCACCCCGCCCGGGACCAATGGCTCGATCGACTGGGGCGTGGTGCCGGTGCGCCAGCCGTCGCGCTATCTGATGCATGGCTGGTTTGATCATGCCGCACACAGCACCCAAAGCTGCGCCTCATGCCATGCGGCAGGCAAATCGCGCGATGCCGCCGATGTGCTGGTACCAGGGATCGAAACCTGCCGTTCCTGTCATGGCGGCGAGGGCTCGGCGGCCAAGGTTCCCTCATCCTGCGCGATGTGCCACAGCTACCACCAGAAACAGGACGCGCCGTGGCGAAGCCGGCGCCGGCTCTCGCCGGCCGCCACGCCCGAAGCCGCCCTGCCGGGGGGAGGGCGAGCGCCATGAGCACGCCGTTGCGTCTATGCTGATCGCGCAGATCACCGACCTGCATCTCGGATTCGACGAGGGCAACCCGGTCGAGTTCAACCGCAAGCGCCTCGACGCGGTGCTCAAGGTGCTGGTCGAGGGGCCTAACCGGCCTGACATGCTGCTGGTCAGCGGCGACCTGACCGATCGTGGCGACGATGAGAGCTATCGCCGCTGCGCCGACGCGCTGGCGGGGTGCCCGTTCCCGGTCTACCCGACCGTCGGCAATCATGATCTTCGCGCGCCTTTCTCGCGCTATTTTCCCAAGGTGCCGGTGGTCGACGGCTTCGTGCAGTATAGTCTGCGCCACGACGGCCTGCGGCTGATCGTGATCGACACGCATGAGCCCGGACGGCATGGTGGCGGCTTCTGCGCGCGCCGTGCAGCGTGGCTGACCGCGCGGCTGGCCGAGGACCGCGACACGCCGACGGTCATCGTCATGCATCATCCGCCGCTCGACGTCGGGATCGAGTGGATGGCGACGCATGTCGGCGAGCCATGGGTCGCGCGCTTCGTCCAGGCGATCGCCGGGCAGCGCCAGATCCGCGCGGTCCTGTGCGGCCATCTCCACCGCGCGATCGTTGCGCCATGGCACGGGGTGACGGTGATCGTCTGTCCCTCCACCGCGCCGCAGGTCGCGCTCGACCTCAATCCGATCGACCCCGAGGTGCCCGACCACCGCGAGATGATCGTCGCCGAGCCGCCCGGCTATGCGCTGCACCGCTGGACCGGTCAGGAACTCGTCACCTTGTTCGACACGGTCGAGGACCATGTCGTGCTGGCGCGCTTCGACGAGAAGCTGCAGCCACTGGTGCGCGGGCTAAGGGCGGAGTGGCCCGCCCAGTAACTCAACGTCATGCTGAACTCGTTTCAGCATCCATGCGCGACCAGCGGCCACATGAGCGTCGCTCCTGGTTCAGATGACCGCGCGTGGATGCTGAAACAAGTTCAGCATGACAAATAGAGAAAGGTTTAGGGCGCCTTCATCGGCGGCCGCCAGTCGCGCATGGTGCCGGTGTCGCTGACCTTCCACGGCGCGCCGCTGCGATTGAGGAACAGGCGCTCCATCTCGCCGCGGTTGAACGGCCGCGAGCCGAGCCGGCCGAACACCGCGATCTGGCCTCCCGTCTCGTCTACCGCGCGGTCGCGGTCGAGGCCCTTGGAGAGCGCGAGGGCAGGAGTGGGGGTGCGCGCCCAGGCGATCAGCTCGGGCTTTGGGGCGGGGGAGAAGCCGTAGAAGTTGGGCTGGCTGTCGGGCGCGGTGAGCTGGATCACCTTGAGGCCGTTCCGCCCGTCCGCGACATAGGCGAACAGCGAGCCATTGGTCACGCCGATCACCACGTCCTGCGCATCGCTGAGCTTCCCGTCGAAGGTGAGGGCCTGGTAGCGAACCGGCCGGGTCGGGTTGGTCACGTCGATGATCGCCAGCCCCTCGGCACCGGCCGCGACATAGGCATAGGTGCGGGCAACGTAGAGGCGGCGGGCGTCAGCCAGCGCGACATGGCCGGACAGCACCTCGACCGGATCGCGCATACGCGTCACATCGAACAGGGTCACGCCGGTGGCGTCCGTAACCCAGAGATAGCGGAACTGGATCGAGCTCGCCCGCGCGTCGCGCAACTTGCGCACGGCCGCAAGCTTGGGGTGGAGCGGGTCGGCGAGGTCGACCACCACCAGGCCGATATCGGCGGTGACGTACGCTACCTCGCCGGCGAGGATCACGTGGCGTGCGCCGTTAAGCACGCCCTCCGGGTTCCAGGTCACCGCGCGCTTCAGGAAGTTGTTGCGGAAGTTGCCATCGGCCATCGTCTCGACATTGACGAGGATCAGGCCCTCCTTGGCATCGGTGACGGCGGCGTAGCTGTAGATCGGCAGGAACGGCTGCTCCTGGTTCATCTGGCGCATCGGCGCGGTGTTGCGCAGCGGGTTGATCGGCTGGTTGGTCGGCAGCGCGACGCAGGTCGCGTCGGCGCTGGCGACGTGCGTGTCGTGGCCGAGCTTGGAGAAGGGCGCCGAGATGATCGGCTCGGACACGCCCTTGTTGCCGATCGAGGCGACGTCATAGACGCGGAAACCCCCGCGCCCCTCGGCGACATACATATATTCGCCGCGCTGCTGCAGGCAGCCGACGCGGTCGACCGTGCCCTTCACGACGTTGCGGAAGGTCTCGATCGGGTGGGTCTCGCCCGAGCCGTGACGGTCGAAGCTGGCACCGCGCGTCCAGTCCTTCAGCTCGCGGCCATTCTTCTCGACATGCAGCTTCCAGTAATCGGGATAGGCATAGCGCTGGAGATAGGAGCCGATCACCGCCTGCGGTTCGTCCCATTCGGTGACGCGCACCGCCTCGAAGCCGCCGGCAAGGCCCGTCCAGGCATGGAGGCCGACAAAGTTGGTGTAGTTGGTACCGAGCAGCAGCAGCTGCGCCATGATCGCATTGTTGTCGTCCGCAGCCGAGAGGTGGCAGTCGCTGCACGTCTTGGTCTCGGTAGTGCGCACGGTGTGCGGGAAGTGCGGCGCGAAGGCCTGGCTGGAGAAGCCGATCGCACTGATCGGCGGCTGCTGGACATAGATCCGCTCGCGGCTGGCATTGGTCGAGGACAGGATCAGCGCCGAGCTGCTTCGCACCGGCGCGATCTCATTGCCCTTGGTGGTCTGGTGGATGCCGAGCTGGAACATGTCGTCGCGCGCGGCCTGCGGGTTGTAGGTCGCGAAGTTGCGGGTCTGCTCGCCGTTATAATGGTGTGAGGTCGTCTTCCAGTTGGCCTCGATCGGCAGGTGACAGCCCGAGCAGCTCGTCGTCCAGGACAGATGGCAGGTGAAGCACGCCATCTTGTCGTCGCCATGCGCGCGGTCGCCGACCGCGACGCCGGGGCCGAAGGCGAAGCGGCCGTCATCGGCGCCGGCGCGGCTCATCAGCTTGGCGCGCGCGGCCTTGAGGTTGAAGTACGGGCTGGTCGGGTCGACGCTGTCGCGGACGAGATGGACGCGCCATTCGAGACCGGGATCGACGATCGAGCGCTGGATCAGGTGGCGCTTGCCGCCGCCATCGTCGATCCATTCGAAGCGGCGGCGGCCATCGGGGTTGCGCAGCAGTTCGAGATCATTGCCCTGCGGCCGCGCCGCCGGACCTGAGGTGCGCAGCGTCGGGTAATTGTCGGCGGTACCGTGGCAGTCCTTGCAGCCGATCTCGACGGCATTGGCGACCTCGCCATAGATCAGGCCATTGCCGTGGCTGTCCTGCGCGAAATGGCAGTCGGCGCATTGCAGGCCCTTTTCGGCATGGATGTCCATGAGGTGGACGGCCTTGCCGGGATTGGTGCCGGGGGCGACGAACTGCCCCTCACCCGGCTTGCGCCATTTGGCGGGATCGTCCGGCGCGACGACATGCCCTTCGGCGTCGAGTAAATTGCCCTGCCGATCGCGCTTGAACACGCCGCGGAAGTTCCAGCCATGGCCGTGATAATCGGCGAACTGGGTGTCGTGCAGCGTCGGGTTGAGGTCGTTGACGCCGCGCAGGAAATCGACATCGCTCCACAGCCCGCGCACCGCCGCGCCCTCCGGGTTGCGGTCGTTGGCGGTGCGGATCTCGGCGGCGGTGGGATATTTCTGCGCCTTGGGCCACATCGCCGGCGCGTCGGATTCATAGTCCCACATGGTGTAGCCGAGGTAGGAATTCAGGAACACATTGGGCTGGTGCATGTGGCAGCTCATGCACTGGGCAGTCGGGATCGAACGCGAGAAGGCGTGGCGCAGCGGATGGCCGCTCTCCGGCACGAGGAGCCCGCCATGGCTGGTGGCCTTGGCGGCGATGGTCGGATCGACCGTCACGCTCTGCCCGTCGCGGCCATATTGCGCATAGATCAGCGAGTGGCGCGGCTCGCGGTCATTGGCGTAGATCACATGGCAGCCGGTGCAGCCCGAGCCGCGATAGTCGCCCGGCTGGTCGTTGGTGCCCATGAACCACAGCAACGGATCGTTCAGCCGCGTCTTGTGGATGTTGAGCACAGGGATGGCGACGCGCAGGCCCGTGCCAGGGCCGCGATTGCTCTGCTTGAGGTCGGGGCGGCCGGGTTCCTCGAGCCGCTGGATCGAGCCGCTCGGGTTGGGCAGGCCGACCTCGGCGAAGCCGGTGCCGTTGTTGCGCCCGCCATTCTCGAACACGCGGAAGATGTCGCCCGGCGGCGTCACCTGCCAGGTTGGCAGCGGGTAGAGCGCGGCGAGCGCGCCGCGTGCGGCCTGGTGCGGCGTCACCGTGCCCGGTGGCGTGCCGGGGGATTCGATCTTTGCCGGCTCGCCGGTGGCGGTGTACGCCTCGCCGAAGATGTAGCTTTTGAACGGGACGATGCCGTTATTATAGGCCGCGCCGCCGAACAGCATCGCGCCCGAGGCCATGATCGAGCGCTCCGACGCCTCGATCACCTCGAGATGGCAGGCGCCGCAGCTCTGGCGGACGATGCGATAGTCGCCGGGATTGACGAAGCGGACGAACTCGGGCGCCTCGCGGTTGAGCAGGGTGTAGCTGCGTTTGGGATTGGCGCTGCTCGGATAGTTCCAGTCGCGCGGATAGCGCGGCAGCACATGCGCCCGGTCGCGCGCGGCGACATAGGCGGCGTCGGTGAAGCCGCGCGACGGGTCGCCCTGCACGGTCGCGTCGCCGCCATGGCAATCGGTGCAGCCGAGCACCACCGCCGGGGAGGCGTGCATCGAGGGTTCGTCGGTCTTGGTGTGGCAGGAATAGCAGCCGGCCGATTTGGCGGCGGCCTGTTCCGGGGTCTGGCTCATCGGCGCGGGTGGGGCGGTGACGTAGTGGCGCCTGACGGGCTTCTCGCCCTCGCTGGCGTAGAGCATTGCCGTGGGGACCAGCAGCAGGGCGACGAGCGACAGCAAAGCTCGCTCGATGAGACTCACGCCCCTCCCCTTCAGGGGAGGGGATGGGGGTGGGGCGTCTCCACGAACGCTACGATCGTCGTGCTTGCGGCACTGCCCCACCCCAACCCCTCCCCTGAAGGGGAGGGGCTTGATCGACGCGAGCCGCTCCGGGAAGGCAAACTTGCGCATCAGTAGGTCAGGATCACATTGGCGAGGATCGAGTAATAATGCTTGCTGCGGTCGGTCGCGGCGAACAGGTCCTTGAGGCCGGCGCCCGGACACAGCACCGCGCCGGACAGGCGCATGACGATATTCTGTGACGCCTTGGGCCTGAAGATCACCGCCGTCGACAGATCCCAGCCGATATCGCGCGGGATGCCGCCTTCGTTGCGCAGCGTCTGCAGCACCGCGGTATTGGCGAACCACAGGTGATTGGCGTTGGTCGAGACGCGCAGGCGCGGCGTCAGGTCGAAGTCCGCGCCGACCCCTGCCAGCATCGTGCCGGGGTTGTTGAAGTTCGACTGCCCCTCATCCTTCGATGAGCGCAGATCGTTGAGCACGCCGTTGCGCCCGCTGATCGCGATCGCCCGGCCGCCGCCCGCGAACGGGATCGACTGGCGGATCCAGTAGCTGGTGTCGGCGCCGGCGAAGATCGGGTTCTCCAGGATCGCGTCGAACCCGGTCTCCTTGTCGTCATAGGGGTTCTTGTCGCCGCTGGCGTAAAGCCCCGACAGGCGCACGCGCACCCAGTCGCGATCGTAGCTCAGCTCGGCCGCGCCGAACTGTGCGTTGATCCGCGCCTTGCGGCCGGTAAAGAAGCTGTTCCGGTCGGTGCCGAGCGCCTGATAAGCGGAGAGCGTCAGGTTGAGCCGGCCGATATGCCCGTCGGCATTATAGCCGAGATAGACCACGTCATAGTCGCGGCCACGCAGATTGCCGAGCAAGGCAGGGCGCACCGGGAAGCCATTGTCGTCGATCTGGACGCGGCTCGCCTCGCGGTTGCGGTTATAGACCGCGGTGACCTGGCTGGTGAAACCGGAGACGAGGAAATCCTGGCGATAGACATTGGCGACGAACACCCAGTCGTCGCGCGGACGTTGCGTCACGTCGTTGAGGCCGGAATTGGTGTCCTTTTCCAGCCGCCAGAAGGCCGCGAGGTTGTATTGCAGGCGGTTGCCGTCGCGGTTGCCGAACAGCCGTAGCCCGAGATTCTGGTCGTTGAACAGGAAGCCGCGGAAATCGCTCTGGAAGGGCTGCACGCCGCCGCGCAGCGAGTCGAAGTCGTAGCGATCCGACAGGTTGCGCAGATGGTAATCGATATAGGCTTCCTGCACCCCAAGGAAGTGATCGGTGCGGTGGGTCGGCTTGCTCGGCTCGACGAACAGCACGCGGCGCTCGGGCACGCGGGCATAGTTGATATTGAAGGCAAGGGTCAGCTTGTACTCGATCTCGGGGGGCTTGAACGCGGTCGAACCCTTCACCAGCGAGGCGCCGATAATGAAAGTCTGCGAGGCGACGACGCTCGCCTGCTTGCCGAACACGTCGAGGCTTTGCGGTCGCTCGGTAGTCTGCACCCCGACCGGGATCGGGAAGGTACGCGGCTCGACCACCGTGTCGCTGACCGCGTTCAGGGTGAAGAACCAGTCGTCCTCATGGATCGGCAGCCATTTGACCTTGGAGCGGTCGATCGGCCGGTCACCCTTCAGCGTGTTCTGGTGATAGGGATCGAACCAGCGTTCCTTGACCAGGCCGAGACTCTCGATCAGCCGCCAGCGATCGGGCACCGGGATCTGGTCGGTCGGGAAGGCGGTCGGCGGCGGCGGGCGCACCGCGCCGATATTGCGCTGCGTCACCTCATCGGGGAGCGGCTTGTTGTAACCGGGGCGGCGGCGGCCGGGGATGGAGTCGACCGGGGGCTTGTCGTTGATCGGCTGGTCGTCGGGCGCCGCCTGGGGTGGCGGTGCTGGGGGGAGCGTCACTTGGCCCGAGGCAAGGGCGAGGGGGATGAGGAGCGGGCCGATGCTCATTCTAGCCCCTCCCCTTCAGGGGAGGGGATGGGGGTGGGGCGTCTCATTCTCATCGAGACCGCTGGCTTGTGGATAGGCCCCACCCCAACCCCTCCCCTGAAGGGGAGGGGCTTAAGAACGGAATGGGCGCCCGCCGCCCTCACAACCCGCTGCACACATTCTGCGCGCTCGTGTCGAGGAACGGCGCGAAGGGGCAGTTGACGTAGCGCAGCCGTACCTGGGCGTCGCCGAGATCGACCACGACGTTATCGGCGCGGATCGCGACTGGCGCGTTGCCGATCCCGCCGACACGGATGCCGGCATTGGACAGGCCGAGAAAGCCGACCATGTCGTCCTGGTCGATGCCGTCGCCCGACACCCCCACCGCGCCGACCAGCGTGCTGCCGCGATAGACCGGGACCGAACCGGGGAAGATCTGCAAGCCGTTCTGCAGGCGATTCTGGCCGGGTGCGGCATCGGGGATGAAGGTGCAGCGCGCCGGCGTGTCGGTGCCGCTGGCGCCGGTCACGAAGCCGAGATGCTGCGCAACATTGGTCAGGATCAGGGCCGATTGCAGCCCGGTCGAGAGCGGGTTGAACTGCGCGATCGGGCGCGACAACGGGCCGTTGGGACGGGCGATCTCACCGTCGGGGAAATGCGGGCGCGAGAGCAGGCCGCCGGCGCGATCGGTGAAGGCGGTGGCGCCGGTCAGCGCGTTCGGATCGTGCAGGAAAGTGCGGGTGGCGCCGACGAAATGCTGCACGTCGGCGCTCGGGTCGGCGAGTAATTGCTGCGCCGCAAAGCGGCTCGACATGAAGGCGGCTGTGCGCGCTTTTTGCAGCGACACATCGGTGCCGAAGATCGGCGCGTCGGGCGAGCGCACGATGCCGAGCACCGCGCCGCGCGTGTCGACCAGCGAGATCGTCACCTGCGCGCGGCTGTCGAGCGGCTGGCGAATCTGCGCCCGCGCGCGGCTCATCACGGTAAAGGCTTCTTCGAGGATCGCACGTGCCTCGGCGACGCTCAGCGGTGTCGCGACATCGCCGGCATCGGTGGCGGCGCGGATCGGGAAACGGTCGGTGCCGGCGCCATCGGTGAGCACGAAGGCGTCGCGTTTGGAGAATTCGGCCGTGGTCGAGGGGCGCACGCCCGAGGCTTCGCTGCCATAAGCGGTGCCGGCGATGATCGTCGCCGCTGCATAACCACGCACCATCACCAGCGAGCCGAGCGCGGGGTCGGTCGCGGCATAGCTCGCGGCACCCGTCGCGATCAGACCGGTATAGGCCATGTCGGTGTAACGCAGTTGCGTGCCGTCGACATAGACATGGTCGGCGCGCACGCTTTCCGGCGCCTCGAAGCCAAGCGTGCCGGCGAGCGCGATCGCCTCTTCCGGGTCGTTGTCGATATCGATCGAATTGGCGTCGAAGCCGTAGACGCCATCGGCCATCACGCCGACGCCGCCGACCACCACGCCATTCTTGTAGAGCGGGAAGCCGCCGGGGTCGGCCGACAGGCCGAGCGGCGAGCGCTTGGGGCCGATCAGCGCCGCTGTGCCCGCCGCGCCGTAGCGCGCGGACAGGTCGGAACAGGGCAGCTGGCTGAACTGCACCCCGAACAGCGGGCCGCTTTCCAGACCGAGCGTCGAGGAGCCGGGCGGGAAATTCTGCTGGACGATCTGGCTGGCGGTGCGGGTCGAAAAGGCGTTGCCGCCGCTCGACAGATAGGCACCGGTCACCGCCTTGGCGATCGCCCCTGCCTCGGCCGGGATGGTGAGGTTCTGTGCGTCCATGTTGACGCCATTGGGCGCGGGGCTGGTCACCGCCGTGGCGCGCGCGCCGGTCATGCGGAACACGGCGAGCACGTTGCCGACCCGGTCGGTCACCGCGATCACGCCGGGCAGGTGGCGGGCACTGGCCTCGGCGGCGGCATGGGCGATGACATTCTGCACGTCGCTGATGCTCAGGGCTTCGGCGGCGGGGACGGCGTAGAGGCCGGTCGGGGCCGGCGCGGGGGCAGGGGTCGGTGTCGGGGTGCTGCCGCCCGATCCGCCGCCACCGCCGCAGCCCGACAGAGTCAGCGCGATACTCGCCAGCAAGGCGGGGAGCGGGCGGCTTCGTATCTTCTTCAGCCCCTCCCCTTCAGGGGAGGGGTTGGGGGCGGGGCGTCTCAATCTCATCGAGACCGACGAACGTGGGGGTAGGCCCCACCCCAACCCCTCCCCTGAAGGGGAGGGGCTTGAGTAAGTGGCAGGAATCTCGCCCCTCATCGCAGCGCCCTGATCGCGCGCACCGCCTCCGCAAGCGAAGCACGGAAGTCGCCCGGACGATAGGCGTTGGGGTCCTTCACCGCGGCATAGGCACGGTTGATGTTGGCGCGGATGCCTGCGGCCGCGCCGGTGGTCACGCGGCCTTGCTTGACCAGCGCGTTGAGCAAGGTGTCGATCGCCATCACCCCCTGCGCCGAGCCCTCATAATCGGTGAAGCGCGGCGACAGCACCGGGCCGGCGACGACATCGACCATAAAAAAGGCACTGTCGGCGCTCGTCGGCGCGTTGCCGAGTGCGCTCGCCAGCGCGTTGGCCGTGGCGCCAAGCCGGTTGGCGGCGGCAACCGCGGCGCCACGGTCGCGCGCGAGGGCGGCATGGAAGGCGCGGGCGTCGGCGTCGAGCTTCGCCGCCAGGCCGGGCGCACCGACGCGCGCGGCCGCCGAAAGCAGGATCATGTTCTCGTCGTTGAACGGCGGCATGCCGGCGGGGATCGGGCGGCCGGGATTGCTCTCCCAGGTTTTCACCCGATCGGCCTGGTCGAAGATGCGGCGGTGGCAGCTATGACAGTCGAAGAAATAGAATTCGGGGAACGCGCCCTCGCTGCCGAGGCCGGGATTGGCGAACAGCGCCATCTCGCGGCCCAGCGCCATGGCCTGGCCGACTGCCCATGTCCGCACGCTGTCGCTGTGGCCTTTGCGCGCGGCGTAATCGGCATCTTCATTGTGGTGCAGCTGGAGGGTCGAGAAGAGATCGAGTTCGAAGGCGATGCGCGGGTGGCCGGCGGCCATCATGCGGTGGCTGACGAACTGGCCGGGCCGCGCGCTGCCGAAATGGCAATCGAGGCAGATGGCGGCGCGCGTCGCCGGGCGTTCGAGCGCGGTCATGCCGCGCGAGACATTGGCGGCGTGGCTCGCGCCGACGGTGTAATGCGAAGCGATCCAGCCACCCGCCGCGCCGTGGCACGCCTCGCAGCCGACACCGTCGCTGGTCAGGAAGCGCGCGGCGCGCGTGCCGCCGGCCGGGGTGGCATGGCAGCCGAGGCACGCCGGCGCGCTGGTCGGCTCGCCCAGGCCAAGTGTCGCGGTGATCTGGTGCGCGCGGGCGCCGGACAGGATGGTGAAGGCGCGGCTATGCGCGCCGCCCGGCGTCGAGGGCTCCTGCCACAGCTTGAGTTCGTCCTGGCGGACCACCGCACCATCGGCTTCCAGCCGACCGTGACACGTCGTTCCGGCGCAGCTCGCCACGCCCTGAAAGCCCGGTGTGGGGCGATCGGCCGCGCCGGCGCTGCTGAACGGCGTGCCGAACAGCAGTCCGCACAGGGCGACAAGCGCCAACGCGGCACAAAGTACCGGCGTCCCGTCCCGAAATTCGATGCCAGGGCGCTCAGGGCCCATGCAACGCCTACTCCCCTTCGCGCCGGCGGGTTGCGCTGGCGTTCCGTCCCGGGGGACTTTCTGCCTCAATCGTTACGCGTCGAACAGCAAAACCTTGCCGGGCAGCTGTCCCGAAAGCTCGATCAGGGGACCTGACCTGCGGGACCACGCTCACCAGCCTCGAAGAACTGGTCGATCAGCGGGTTCTCGATCAGCGGACTCTCGAATCGGCCGTTGCTGCGACCGCGCCGGCCGAGCAGATTGGCCAAGGCATCCGACGCCTCGGCCGACAGCAGGAACGGGCCGAGCGGTGCCTGACCCGGACCGGGGATGAAGAAGGCCTGGCCCGATCCGCTGATCGAACCGGTCGTGCCACCCGCCGTCACATCGATCGCGCCCTGTTGCTCGCCGCCCTGCGCCGCGCTGCCGGGGCCACGCAGGAATACCAACGTCGCGGTCTCGGCGTCGGCGGTGAATCTCGGCAGGCCGGGCTGGTGGCTAATCACCGCCAGCGCGTCGGCGCCGACCGCCAGCTCGACAATCGTACCGCGAATACCGATCGAGGCGACCGGCGTGTTGATCTGCGACTGGCCGGGATTGGCGTGGAGCGGCTTGCCCGACATGAAGCGGAACGCGCCCCTGGTCACCGACAAGCCGACCGAGCTGGCGCTGCGGCTCGGATCATAGACGAAGCGATCGACCTTCAGCCGGGCATTGGCGCCGACGGTGAAGTTGGTGCGGTCGAGCAGCAATACCTGCAGCCGGCTCGCCGGGCCGGTGGCGATGTCGTTGCCGAGCGCGACGCGCTCCTTGACCGCGGCGCGGTGGACCGCCGGGTTGGCCTCGGTCTTCATGCGCACGTCGTTGACCACGGCGGCGTTGACGCCGACCGTCTGGGCGACGGCCGGGAAGGCGGCGACGGCGGCGAGTGCGGCCGTGGCGAACAGGGTGAGACGGTGATTCATGATATGCACCCCTTAGCGGCCGAAGTTCAGCACGAGGCGAAGCTCGGCGCCGAAGCTGTCATAATCATCCAGGAAGCTGGCGGCGTTATAGTCGCGCCGCGTATAGCTGACCGCACCCTCGATATCGATCGGACTCGACCCGAGTGGCGTGCCGAGCGCGGCGCGGGCGAACCAGCGCGTTTCGATGCGGTCGGCAACCAGCGCGGCGTCGCGGTAATCGACATGGCGCACCGTGGCGGAGAGCGCGGTATAGGTGCCGGCCTCGCTCACCGGCAGGCGGGCGGCGGCATAAAGGCGCCATCCCAGATAGCCGAGATTGCGCGTGCGCGCGGTCTTGTCCTCGAACGCGGCGCCGACCACCCAGCCGTGATCGCGCGCGCTGCCGGCACGATATTCGAGCGCGAGATCGTAGCGCGTGCCGTCGCGGTCCGCGAAGACGAACGAGCCGACATAGTCCTGGTGGACCAGTTCGCCGCGCAAGGCGACGCGGCCGTCGCCGCCAGCGGCGGTGCTGACTTCGCCCTGGCCGCCATATTCGCTGTAGAAGGGGTGCCCGAAGAGCCGGCCGTGGCGCAGCAGCCCGCCAAGCTCGAAGCCGACGCCGCCGCCCTGCATGCCGAAGCCGGCGCGCAGCGCGCCGAGCTGATAATCGAGGCTGGGGCCGGACAGCGAATTCTTGGTCATGCCCGACAGGCCGCCATAGACATAGCCATCACCGACCGGCGTGCGGCCGTCGAGCTGCGCCGAAGCAATCGCCGACAGGCCGTCATTGCTCGCCACGGCGAGGCCGGGCAGCGCGAAGGCCGGGCTGAGCGCCGCGCCAGCATCGGTATCATAGGCCAGGCCGATCGCGACATTGCCGATCACACCGCTGTTCGCCGCCGCGCCGCCGCCCGTCGGCAGGTCGAGCGTGCCGCATGCCGCACGTGCCTCCTGCACCGCGGCGGGCGCGGCGCTGCCGGTATCGACGCGCATCGCCTCGATCCGCGCGCGCTCATGGTCGTCGAGGCGGCACAGGATCGTGACGTAATAGAGCCGGACACCGGCGTCGCGCATCGCCGGGCCATCGAGCAAGGCGCGCCCCAGCGTCGCCGCCGCGCCGGTCAGGTCGCCCTGCTCGGCCTGGCTATGGGCCAGCCGCAGCGTCCCCGCCGGCGAGGCGGTCGCGTCGATCATCGCATCGATATCGCCGGTGCCGTCCTGCGCCCGCGCCGGTGCGACGGCGAGCGCCATCGTGCCGCTCGCCAGGGCCAGGCCCAGCGTCCGCCTCATTGTCTTCGCAATCATGCAACCCCCCGGTTTGTAAACGCGCACCCGACGTCGATTGAGCGTCGTCCGCCTGATGCGCCGCTTTTCGCACGAAGGGATTGGATAAATAGACCGGTCCGGAGGGAATTTCGCGCCGGACCGGTCGTTTTGGGACAAAAGGATGGAGGCCCGACCGGGAATCGAACCCGGGTGCAAGGATTTGCAGTCCTCTGCGTCACCACTCCGCCATCGGGCCAAGGCGGGCGCAGATGCGCGGGCGCGGCCTTCATGTCAACCACCGCGCGGTGCAATGCAACAAAAACGCCCACGCTCGCTTGGCGTGGGGCGACGAGCGATATACATGGTCACTGCGTGCATAAGTGTATTGTACGACTAAAACAGTTGTGCGACAGGGTGATTCATGGGTTCGACCGCGACACAGACCGATCGTTTCGGGGCGATGCGCCATGCGATGGTGGCCAGCCAGCTGCGCACCAACGCGGTCAATGATCCGCGCGTCGTCGCGGCGATGGCGCGGGTGCCGCGCGAGGCGTTTCTACCCGGTGAGGTGGCCGCGCTGGCCTATCGCGACACGGCGGTGCCTTTGACGCATGGCCGCGCGCAGAACCTGCCGATCGCGACCGGCAAGCTGCTAACCGCGGCGGAACTGCGTGCCGAGGATCGCGTGCTCCTGATCGGTGCTGCGGGCGGATATACCGCCGCCGTGCTCGCCGAGCTGGTCGCCGAGGTCGTCGCGGTTGAGGTCGACCCTGCGCTCGCCGGGATCGCGCGGGCGGCGCTGGCGGGCTATCCTGCGGTAACCCTGGTGGAGGGACCGCTCGATGCCGGCCATGCGGCGGGTGCGCCCTATGACGTGCTGGTGGTCGATGGCGCGGTCGAGCGGCTGCCCGATGCGCTGGTCGCGCAGGTGAAGGTCGGCGGGCGCGTCGTGGCGGGGCTGGCCGATCGCGGCATCGCGCGTCTCGCTTACGGCCGGCGCAGCGAGGGCGGTTTCGCGCTGCTGCCTTTCGCTGATATCGACTGTGTGGTTTTGCCCGGCTTCGCCCGGCCGAGGAGTTTCACATTCTGATGACCGACCGCATTTCGCCCCTGCGCCGCCTGTTGTTGGGCGGTGTCGCCGTTGCACTGGTCGTGCCGCCGGCGGGCGCCGACACGCTGCGCGACGCGCTGGTCAAGGCCTATAACACCAACCCGACGATCAACGCGCAGCGCGCGGCGCAGCGCGCCAATGATGAGAATGTACCGATCGCGCGCGCCAGCGGCCTGCCTTCGGTCGACGCGAGCGGCGGGTACACCGAGAATCTCGCCAAAAGCTCCGGCAGCAGTTCGAACAGTTTTGCGTCGCCGGCACGCCAGGCGACGGGCTCGACCCAGCTCTCCATACCGGTATTCTCGGGTGGCGCCGTACGCAACTCGGTGAAGGCTGCGGAAGTTCGCGTCGATGCCGGACGCGACACGCTGCGCGGCACCGAGGGCGATTTGTTCACCGCGGTGGTCGGCGCCTATATGGACGTGATCCGCGACGAGGCGATCGTCAGCCTCAACGAGCAGAATGTGCATGTGCTCGACGTCAACCTCCAGGCGTCGAAGGACCGTTTCCAGGTCGGCGACCTGACGCGGACCGATGTCGCCCAGTCGGACGCGCGGCTCGCCGTGGCGCGCAGCCAGTTGCAGACCGCCCAGTCGCGGCTGATCTCGAGCCGCGAAAATTATATCCGGCTGGTCGGTTCGCCGCCGATTGGTCTCGAAACGCCGCCGGCCTTGCCCAACCTGCCCAGTTCGCCCGACACCGCGGTCGATGTCGCGCTGAAGGACAATCCGTCGCTGCTCGCCGCGCAGAAGCAGCGCGACGCGACGCGCTTCGATGTCGATGTCGCCAGGTCGCAGCGCCTGCCGAAGCTCAGCGTGGTGGTCGGCGGCAATTATTACAATTATCTCGGCTCACTCGGTGCCGGTACTGGCGTTCGCGTCGGGCAGACGGGCACCGCCGCCACGGCCGGGCTCGCCTTGACCGTGCCGCTGTTCCAGGGCGGCCGGCCGGCCGCGGAGGTCCGCCGGGCGCAGGCGTTGCGCGGTGAGGCGATCGAGCGGGCGACCGATGCCGAGCGTACGGTGATCTCCGACACCCGCTCGGCCTATGCCGTGTGGCAGTCCTCGCTCGAGGTGATCGCCTCGTCGCAGACCGCGGTCGCCGCGAACAGGCTGTCACTGGAGGGCGTGCGCGCCGAGAACAGCGTCGGCAACCGCACGATCCTCGACATTCTCAACGCCGAGCAGGAACTGCTCAATTCGCAAGTCACCCTGGTGACGGCGCAGCGCGACGCCTATGTCGCCGGCTTCGCGCTGCTGGCCGCGATGGGCCATGCCGAGGCGCGCGACCTCGGACTGGATGGCGGGGCGCTCTACGATCCGATGGTCAACTACAACCGCGTCCGGCACCGCATTTCCGATTGGGGCGACGGCCAGACGCCCCGGGCGGTCGGCACCAGTACCGTCGGAACGCCGGCGCAGAACGCTGCGGTGACGACGAAACTTGACCCTTTGCTAACCACGCCGGTTGACACGGACCCACCAAATCCGCCAGTTGCCCCAAAGTAGGTCGTATTTCGGCCTGGCTTTGGCTTTAAGGGTTTGCCGATGGGGGACATCAGCGCCGAACCGTCGATGGAGGAAATCCTCTCGTCGATCAAACGTATCATTGCCGAAGAGGGTGATGGCGCGATGGCGGCGGCACGTGCCCGGCGCCAGGCGCGCCCCGCGCCGGCGCCGTTGCCTGAGTCCGAGCGCAATGAGGACGAGGAAATCCTCGAACTGAGCGACCAGGTCGCCGCCGAGGCGCCACGCGAGCCCGAGGCGCCTGAGCCGCGTTTCGCGCCGGCCGAGCCGGCACCGGTCGCCGCCACGCCGGTTTCGTCACTGCTCTCGCCGCGCACCGCCGAGGCGACGCGCGGACCGCTCGACGCGTTGTCGCGCATGGTGGTGAAGCCGGAGGTCGCCGGCAGCGATACGCTCGAAGGCATGGTGCGCGAGATGATTCGCCCGATGCTGCGCGACTGGCTCGATGCCAACCTGCCGCAACTGGTCGAGGCGATGGTCGCGCGCGAGATTTCGCGGATTACCGGCCAGCCGCGCTGAGCCGCGCGCGGATTGCCGCCATGCGCGGCATCTGCTCTATCTCGCGTCATGAAGAATCTGTCGCTCGCGAGCCTGCTCGCCATCGCCGTCGCGACTCCGGTCGCCGCTCGTCAACTCACCATCGAAGACGTCACCATGTTGTCGCGCGTCGCCGCGCCGACGGTCTCGGCCGACGGCCACTGGCTCGTCTGGCAACAACGCGAGACTGATCTCGCTGCTGACAAGGGGCGTCTCGATCTGTGGCGACTCGACCTGTCGAAAAGGGGCGCAAAGCCCGAAAAGCTGGTCGCCGAGGCGGATGTCAACGAAAGCGCGCCGCAATTCTCCGCCGATGGCCGCACGGTGTATTTTCAGTCCGACAAGGGCGGTGACGACGCGATCTGGTCGGTCGCTGTCACCGGCGGCGCGCCGAAGAAGCTGACCGGCTTTCAGGGCGGCCTGGGCGGTTTCAAGGTGGCGCCGACCGGCGACAGGATCCTGGTCTGGGCCGACCGCCTGCCCGGCGCGCCGAGCCTCGCGCCGGCGATGGTCAAGAAGGCCGCGGACGCCGGGGCGGGGCGGACCTATGACCAGATGTTCGTGCGCCATTGGGACAGCTGGGCCGACGGCACGCGCTCGCAATTGTTCGTCCTGCCGCTGACCGCGGATGGCGCGCCCGGCGACGGTGTCGCGATCGAGCATGGGCTGATCGGCGACACGCCGTCCAAGCCGTTCGGCGGGGGCGAGGAAGTGTCCTGGGCCGCCGATGGCAAGACGGTCTATTTCGCGTTGCGCGAGGCCGGGCGGATCGAGCCGCTATCGACCAATCTCGACATCTTCGCGGCACCGGCCGACGGCTCGGCCGCGCCGGTCAACCTGACCGCGGACAATAAGGGCACGGACAATCTCCCGACCGTCTCTCCCGACGGCCGCAGCCTCGCCTGGTTCGCCATGGCGCGCGCCGGCTACGAGGCCGATCGCCAGGTGCTGATGCTGCGCGATCTCGCCACCGGCCAGGTCCGCGCGCTGACCGCCAACTGGGATCGCTCGGTCGGCTCGATCGCCTGGTCGCCCGATTCGAAACGCATCCTGGTCACCGCCGAGGACACGCAGGAGAATCCGATCTGGTCGGTCGATCCGGCGAGCGGCAAGGTCACCCGGCTGACCGGCGAGGGCAATGTCACCGCCGTCGTGCCGACCGCGAGGGGCGCGGTGTTCGCGATGAACAGCCTGGTCTCACCCGACGATTTCTACCTGCTCAGCGGCAGGAAAGCGTCGCGTCTCACCTCGGTCAATGCCGAAAAGCTCGCCGGTATCGACATGCCGACCGTCACCCGCTTCAGTTTCACCGGCGCCAACAACGACACGGTATGGGGCTATGCGGTGAAGCCCTATGGTGCGACGGGCAAGGTGCCGATCGCCTTCATGGTCCATGGCGGGCCGCAGGGCACGAGCAACAACAGCTGGTCGTATCGTTGGAACCCGGCGCTGTTCGCCGGCGCGGGCTATGGCCTGGTGGCGGTCGATTTCCATGGCTCGACCGGCTACGGCCAGGCCTTCAGCGACGCGATCCGCAACAATTGGGGCGGCTGGCCGCTCGAGGATTTGCAAAAGGGCCTAAAGGCGGCGACGACCAAATTCGACTGGCTCGACGCTGACAATGCCTGTGCGCTCGGCGCCTCGTACGGCGGTTACATGATGAACTGGATCGAGGGGCAGTGGCCCGATCGCTTTAAGTGCATCGTCCAGCATGACGGCGTGTTCGACGCCCGCGCCATGGCGTACGAAACCGAGGAGCTGTGGTTCGACGAATGGGAACATGGCGGCAAGGCCTATTACGAGGACCCCGCCGCGTTCGAGAAATGGAACCCGGTCAATTTCGTGGCGGCGTGGAAGACGCCGATGCTGGTGATCACCGGCGAGCGTGATTTCCGCATTCCCTATACGCAAGGCCTGGCGGCGTTCACCGCGCTGCAGCGGCGCGGCATCCCGTCGCGCCTGCTGGTCAACCCGAACGAGAATCACTGGGTGCTCAAGCCGAAGAACAGCCGGCAATGGTATCATGAGGTGCTCGGCTGGATGAACAAGTGGACCGGGAAGGCGGAGCAATAAACACGTCGTGTTCCTGCGAACGCAGGAACCCAGGGCCATGAGCGCTTCCGCCTGCAGCCCTGGGCTCCTGCGTTCGCAGGAGCACATTGTTCTTGGGGTGACGGATGGGGGGCGTTCTGTCTAAAGGCGGGTCGCCATGACCGAACTTCCCAAGACCTTCGACCCCGCCGAAATCGAATCCCGCTGGTACAGCCATTGGGAAAGCGAAGGCCTGTTCCGCCCCGATCGCCCAGGTGCCGAGCCTTGGACGATCGTCAATCCGCCGCCCAACGTCACCGGCTCGCTGCATATCGGGCATGCGCTCGACAACACGCTGCAGGATATCCTGACGCGTCATGCCCGGCTCAAGGGCAAGGACGCGTTGTGGGTGGTCGGTACCGACCATGCCGGCATCGCCACGCAGATGGTGGTCGAGCGGCAGATGGCCGAGCGCCAGCAGAAGCGCACCGATTTCACCCGTGACGACTTCGTCGCCAAGGTGTGGGAATGGAAAGCGGAAAGCGGCGGCGAGATCACCAGCCAGCTGCGCCGGCTCGGCTGCTCGATGGACTGGGCGAACGAGCGTTTCACCATGGACGAGGGCTTCAGCCGCGCCGTGCTGAAGGTGTTCGTGGATCTCTACAATCAGGGCCTGATCTACCGCGACAAAAGGCTGGTGAACTGGGACCCGGGCCTCGGGACGGCGATCAGCGACCTCGAGGTCGAGACGCGCGAGACCAAGGGCAGTTTCTGGCAGATTCGCTATCCGCTGGCCGACGGCTCGGGATCGATCACGGTCGCGACGACGCGGCCGGAGACGATGCTCGCCGACATGGCGGTCGCGGTGCATCCAGAGGACGAGCGCTACAAGGCGATGATCGGCAAGCAGGTGAAGCTGCCGATTACCGGCCGGCTGATTCCGGTGATCGCCGACGAGCATGCCGATCCGGCGCTTGGCACGGGCGCGGTGAAGATCACGCCCGGCCACGACTTCAACGACTTCGAGGTGGGCAAGCGCGCCGGGTTCAAGGCCGGCGAGATGCTCAACATGCTCGATGCGACCGCCAAGGTGACGCAGACCGCCGACGGGCTGATCCCCGCCGACCTGATCGGCATCGACCGCTTCTGGGCGCGCAAGCAGGTGGTCGACCGGCTGAAGGAAGGCGGCTTCCTCGTTCCCCATCTCGACAAGGACGGCGTCGAGCATGACGCCGAGCCGCGCACGATCCAGACGCCCTATGGCGATCGCTCGGGTGATGTGATCGAACCGTGGCTGACCGACCAATGGTATGTCGACGCCGCGACGCTCGCCAAGGGTCCGATCGAGGCGGTCCAGTCGGGCGCGATCAAGATCGTGCCCAAGAGCTGGGAGAAGACCTTCTTCAACTGGATGGAGAATATCCAGCCCTGGTGCGTCAGCCGGCAGTTGTGGTGGGGGCACCGGATTCCTGCATGGTTCGCCGAGGACGGCAAAATCTTTGTCGCGCTGACCGAGGAAGAGGCGCAGGGCCAGGCCGGCGCTGGCGTCGCACTCACGCAGGACCCCGACGTCCTCGACACCTGGTTCTCCTCCGCGCTCTGGCCCTTCGCCACCTTGGGCTGGCCAGACGAGGAGACACAGTCTCCGTTCGCTTCGAGCGAAGTCGAGAAGCCTTTCCCTGATGACCGTGTCTCGACTTCGCTCGACACGAACGGAGAGGGGAAATCCCGGCCTCAGCTCCACGGTCGCTATCCCAATGACGTGCTGATCTCCGGCTTCGACATCCTGTTCTTCTGGGATGCGCGGATGATGATGCAGGGCATGCACTTCATGAAGGACGTGCCGTTCCGCACGCTCTACCTGCACGGCCTGGTGCGTGCTGCCGACGGGCAGAAGATGTCCAAGTCGAAGGGCAATGTCGTCAATCCGCTCGGGCTGATCGACCAGTACGGCGCCGACGCGCTACGCTTCTTCATGGCGGCGATGGAAAGCCAGGGCCGCGACATCAAGATGGATGAGAAGCGCGTCGAGGGTTACCGCAACTTCGCCACCAAGCTGTGGAACGCGGCGCGCTTCTGCCAGTCGAACGGCATCGGCGCGAGCGACCGGCTCGATGCGCCGGAGGCGACGCTGGCGGTCAACAAATGGATCATCGGCGAGACCATCGCCACGGTGCAGGCGGTCGATCTCGCGCTGGCCGATTACCGCTTCGACGGCGCTGCCAACGCGATCTACCAGTTCGCCTGGAACCGTTTCTGCGACTGGTACCTCGAGCTGATCAAGCCGGTGTTCAGCGGCGAGGAACGCGGTGCGATCGACGACGAGAGCAAGAAGGTTGCCGGCTGGGTGCTCGACCAGATCCTCGTGCTGCTCCACCCGTTCATGCCGTTCATCACCGAGGAACTGTGGCACGCGCTGGCTGACCCCGCCTGCCCGCGCGAAAACGACCTGATCGTGGCGAAATGGCCAATGGCCGATGCGCGCGCGATTGATCCGGAAGCGAGCAAGGAGATCGACTGGCTGATCCGGCTGGTCGGCGAGATTCGGTCTGCTCGGACCGAACTCAATGTACCGCCGTCTGCGCGGCTCGACCTGCATTTGTTGCAAGGCTCACCTGCTGAAACAGAAATGCTGGTCAAGCGTAACGAGGCCGTCCTTTCTCGTTTGGCTCGCGTGCATCATTTCTTCTTCCAGAAGGTGGGTGTGGCTTCCTCTTCGGCGCAAGTCGTTGTCGACGGTGTAACCTACATCCTGCCGCTGGAAGGCGTGATCGACCTCGAGGCCGAGCGCACCCGCCTGACCAAGGCAATCGCCGCTGCCGAAAAGGAGCGCGACGGCTTGGCCGGACGCCTCAACAATCCGAGCTTCGTCGAACGCGCCAAACCGGAAGCGGTCGAAAAGGCACGCGCCGACCATGCCGAAAAGGCCGCCGAAGCCGAGCGGCTCCGTGCGGCGCTGGCGCGGCTCGGCTGATGGCGCGTCCCGGCCAACGCGACCTGACGGTCGGTCCGATCGGTGCGACGCTGCTGAGCTTCGCCTTGCCGACGCTCGCCTCCAACGTGCTCCAGTCGCTCAACGGCTCGATCAATTCGATCTGGGTTGGCCGCTTCCTCGGCGAAGGCGCGCTCGCTGCGACGTCCAACGCCAACATCATCATGTTCCTGATGTTCAGCGCGGTGTTCGGCTTCGGCATGGCGGCGACGGTGCTGGTCGGCCAGTCGATCGGCCGGCGCGACGTCGAGGCGGCGCGCCGCGCCTTCGGGTCGGCGGTCGGCCTGGTCGTGGGCGGCGCCGTTGTCATCGCGATCGTCGGCTGGATCTTCGCGCCCAATATCCTCCGGCTGCTCGCCACGCCGGGCGACGCGCAGGCGCTGGCGCTGATCTACCTTCGGGTCATCTTTCTTGGCCTGCCGCTGAGCATGCTCGGCGTGCTGATCCAGATGGGGCTGCGCGGCACCGGTGATTCGATCACCCCGATGTGGTTCATGGTGTTGAGCGTGGTGATCGACAGCACGATGAACCCGGTACTGATCCGCGGCCTCGGGCCGTTTCCCGCCATGGGCATTGCCGGTTCGGCCACCGCGACCCTGCTCGCCGCGGCGGTCTCGTCGCTTGGGCTGGTCATCTATGTCTATGTCCGCGACCTGCCGATCCGGCTGCGCGGGCATGAGTTGAAATGGCTCATCCCCGAGGCCAAGCTGGTGCGCGTGATCGTCGCCAAGGGCCTGCCGATGGGCGCGCAGATGCTGGTCATGTCGACCGCCGGCCTGACCATGGTCGGGCTGGTCAACCGTCTCGGCGTCGATACCGCGGCGGCCTATGCCGTGTCGCAGCAGCTGTGGACCTATATCCAGATGCCGGCAATGGCGATCGGCGTCGCGGTGAGTTCGATGGCGGCGCAGAATATCGGTGCCGGCCGCTGGGACCGGGTCGATGCGATCACCCGCGCCGGGCTGCTCTACAACACCATCATCACGCTCGTCGTGATCACCGCGATCATTCTGTTCGACCGGCCGGTGATGTCGCTGTTCGTCGGCAGCGAGAGCCCGGCGATCCCGATCGCGCGCCACATCCAGCTGATCTCCAGCTGGACCTTCGTGATGTTCGGCGCGACCATGGTGCTGTTCTCGACCGTGCGCTCCAACGGGTCGACCGTCGCGCCGTTGATCATCCTGATCGTCTCGCTCTACCCGATCCGCCTCGGCATCGCGCTGTTCGGCCCGGCCTTGATCGGTACGGATGCCTTGTGGTGGGCCTTCCCGATCGGCTCGGCCGTGTCGCTGGCGCTGGCGACATGGTTCTATCGCCGCGGCACATGGCGAACCCAGCTGCTCGTCGTGCCGCCCGATCCGGAAGAAGGCGAGGAGCAAGCCCATGCCGACTGTGAGCCTGCCGGTCGCTTGCAGCCGACCGGCTGACTTTCAAATTCCGTTCGCCCTGAGCTTGCCGAAGGGCTGTTCTTTCTTTGGCCCAAGAGGAAGAACGGTGCTTCGACAAGCTCAGCCCGAACGGAGAGGGGGCGGAGCAAACCCTTGCGCAGCCAATGTCGCAGGCTCAATAGCACACGCTATGAGTCACTATCCCGCGCTCCGCCTCCGTCGCACCCGTACCACCGCGTGGAGCCGCAAGCTCCATGCCGAGACCGTGCTGACGCCGGCGGACCTGATCTGGCCGCTGTTCATCGCCGAAGGGCAGGGGGTGGAGGAGCCGATCGCCAGCCTGCCCGGTGTGTCGCGCTGGTCGGTTGACGGTATCGTCGCGCGGGCGAAGGAAGCGCGCGACGCCGGCATCGCCTGCATCGCGCTGTTCCCCAACACCCCGCACGCTCTGCGCAGCGACGGCGGCGAGGAAGCGCTTAACCCCGACAATCTGATGTGCCGTGCGATCCGCGCGCTCAAGGATACGGTGCCCGAGGTCGGCGTGCTGACCGACGTCGCGCTCGATCCCTATACCGCGCATGGCCATGATGGCCTGATCGACGCCGCCGGTTACGTGATGAACGACGCCACCGCCGAGATACTGGTCGGCCAGGCGCTCAACCAGGCGGCCGCCGGTGCCGACATCATCGCCCCGTCCGACATGATGGACGGTCGCGTCGGGCTGATCCGCACCGCGCTGGAAGAGGCGGGGCACGTCAACGTCCAGATCATGTCCTACGCCGCGAAGTACGCCAGCGCGTTCTATGGCCCGTTCCGCGACGCGGTCGGCTCGCGCGGCCTGCTCAAGGGCGACAAGAAGACCTATCAGATGGATTCGGCCAATGCCGAGGAGGCGCTGCGCGAGGTCGCGCTCGACCTGGCCGAGGGTGCCGACAGTGTGATGGTCAAGCCGGGCCTGCCCTATCTCGACATCATCCTGCGCGTGAAGTCGGAGTTCCAGGTGCCGGTCTTCGCCTATCAGGTGTCGGGCGAATATGCGATGATCGAGGCGGCGGTCGCGGTCGGTGCCGCCGAGCGCGACGCGATGGTGCTGGAGACGCTGATGGCGTTCAAGCGCGCCGGTTGCTCTGGCGTGCTGACCTATCACGCGCTGCACGCGGCGAGGCTGCTCGCGCGGTGATCGAGACCGCGCGGCTGATCCTGCGCCGCGATACGCCGGCCGATCGCGCCGCGCTGCACGCCATGTGGGCCGATCCGCGCGTGATGGCCGATCTCGGCCCGGTCAAATCGGCCGACGCCAGCGACGCCGCGCTGGCCAAGCACCGCTCCTACCATGGCGAGGGCCTGGGCTTCTGGGTCGTCGAGCACCGTGGGGACGGCGCGGTGATGGGCTTTGTCGGGTTCAAGCCGGGCGCCCCCGACACGCCGATCGCCGGCGCGCTCGAAATCGGCTGGATGCTGGCGGTACCATTCTGGAAACAGGGCTTCGCTCGCGAGGCGGCTGCTGCCTGCATCGTTTGGGCCTGGCGCAACCGTGACGATGCGGCGATCGTCGCGATCACGTCGCGGCAGAACGCGAAGAGCCGCGCGCTGATGGCGCGCCTCGGCATGGCGCATGTGCCCGCGCTCGATTTCGAACACCCCTTGTTTACCATAGGTGATCCATTGCGCGACACGGTAACCTATCGGATCGCGCGACCATGATCGAAACCGAACGTCTCATCCTACGCGGTTGGCGAGACAGTGATGTGGATCCGTTCAACGCGATATGCCGCGATGCGGAGGTAATGCGCTATCTCGGTCCGCCGGAAAGCCGCGCGCAGACCGCCGTCGCGATCGCGCGGCAGAACGACCATCTCGACAAGCTCGGTTACTGCTTCTGGGCGGTCGAACGGCGCGCGGACGGCGCGCTGCTCGGTTTTTGCGGGATCAAGCCGGGCGCGCCCGACACGCCCATCGAGCAGGATATCGAGATCGGCTGGCGTCTCGGCCGCGACCATTGGGGCCAGGGCTATGCCCGCGAGGCGGCGCAGGCCAGCCTCGCCTGGGGCTGGGCCAACACCGCTGCGCCGATGATCTCGGCGATCACGGTACAGGCGAACACCGCCAGCTGGGGGTTGATGGAACGGCTCGGCATGACGCGCGTCGCGGGTGGCGAGTTCGACCATCCGCTGGCCGCGCCGCCGCTCAACCCGCACATTCTCTATCGGATCGGTCGCCCCGCCTGATGACATCCCCCGCCATGCCCGCGCGCCTCGCCCGGCCGCTGTTCGTCGTGACGATCCTGACCGGATCGTTCCTGCTGTTCCTCGTCCAGCCGATGGTCGCGCGCATGGCGCTGCCCCGGCTCGGCGGCGCGCCGGCTGTGTGGAACTCGGCGATGCTGGTCTATCAGGCGCTGCTGCTCGGCGGCTACGCCTATGCCCATTGGCTCGGCCGGATCGCGCCGCGCTGGCAGGCCGTCGTCCATCTCGCCGTGCTGTTGCTGGCGGCGCTGTGGCTGCCGATCGGGCTCATGGCGATGCAATTGCCGGCCGATGCCCAGCCGGCGATCTGGGTGCCCTGGCTGCTCGGCCTGTCGATCGGGCCGCTGTTCTTCGCGGTCTCGGCCCAGGCGCCCTTGCTGCAGCGCTGGTTCAGCATCTCGAGCGAGGGGCAGGACCCCTATGCGCTCTACGCCGCGTCCAATTTCGGCAGCTTTGCCGGCCTGATCGCCTATCCGCTGATCGTCGAGCCCGGCCTCGCGCTATGGGGCCAGCGCTGGCTGTGGACCGGCGGCTACGTCCTCGTTGCCTTGCTCGTCGCGGCCTGCGCGCTGACCTTGCGCCGCGCCCCGCTCACGGTGGTGGCCGAGCCTCGACCGACCAGCCCCGCACCGGCTGCGCGGCGGGTCGCGCACTGGATCGTGCTGGCACTGGTGCCGTCGGGGTTGATGCTCGCCACCTCGACCTACATCACGACGGACATCGTCGCGATGCCGCTGCTATGGGTGCTGCCGCTCGGCCTCTACCTGCTGAGCTTCACCATCGCCTTTTCCGCGCGGCGCGGCGCGGCGGATCTGCTGACCCGTCTCGCGCCGATCGTCATCCTGTTGTTCGGCGGGGTGCTCGTCACCGGCAATCAGGGCATGCCCTATCTCAATGCCGGGCTGGCGCTGGTGCTGCTGTTCGTCGTCGCCGTCGCGCTCCATACCGCGATGTACCGCATCCGGCCGGCGCCCGACCGGCTGACCAGCTTCTATCTCGCCATGTCGATCGGCGGCGCGCTCGGCGGCGTCTTCGCGGCGCTGGTCGCCCCGTTGGTGTTCGACTGGACCTATGAATATCCCATCCTGGTGCTCGCCGCCGGCGCGCTGGTGCCGCAAAGCCCGCTGTTCCGCTGGGTTCCGGGATTGTGGGATGGCTCGGCGCAGCAGCGGCGAGTCGTCGTCATGGCGACGGCGCTGGTCGTCCTGATGATCATCGTGCTGGCGCTGACCTTCCCGGGCACCGCGTCGGAGGCGATCAGCCCGGTGCAGGCCGTGGTCTTTGCCGCGCTCGTTACCGTTGGCGTGCTGGTGATCGGCGCCCGACCCGCCTTCGTCATTGCGCTCGCCGGCGCGCTCATCGCGCTCGGTGGCTATCGTTCGATCGTCCTGTCGATGCAGCCCAACGCGCGGACGCGCAGCTATTTTGGCATCTATACCGTGCTCGGCGGCGAGGCGGTCGGCGTCCGCCAGCTCAAGCACGGCACCACCGTCCACGGCACGCAATTGCTCGGCAGCGCCGAACGCGAGCGCACGCCGACCGCTTATTACGTCCCTTTGTCGGGCGTGGGGCAGGCGATGCAGACGGTGCCGGCGCTCTATGGCGACCATGCGCGCATCGGCGTCGTCGGGCTCGGCTCGGGCACGCTGGCCTGTTATGCGCGGGCAGGTCAGGCTTGGCGCTTCTACGAGATCGATCCGGCGGTGGTGCGCATCGCGCGCGACACCGGCCAGTTCAGCTTCCTGCGCCGCTGCCTGCCCGATCCGCGCATCGAGATCGGCGATGCGCGGCTGAACCTGCTCGCCGAGCCTGTCGGATCGCTCGACCTGCTCGCGCTCGATGCCTTTTCGTCCGACTCGGTGCCGATGCACCTGATGACGCGTGAGGCCTTCGCCTCCTATGCCCGCGTGCTGGCACCCAATGGCCTGCTGCTGGTTCATATTTCCAACCGCTTCCTCGATCTGGAGCCGGTCGTCTCCTCGGCGGCGGTGGCGGGCGACTGGCACGCGGCGCGGCTGCTCTATCACCCCGCGCCCGGCGGGCCGCCGGGCGGCACCCCGTCGCTGTGGATCGCCTTGTCGCACGACGCCAGCAAGATCGCGGCGCTACGCGCGCGCAACGCCGCCTGGGCACCGCTGCCGCGCTATCCCGGCTTCACGCCGTGGAGCGACGATTATTCGACCATCCTGCCGCTGATCAAGGCGCTGCACTGAGGGTAGCGGTCTCTTCTCGATCCCTTCCTTTCAGGAGTCGCCGCAAAAGGCTGGTGCGCGCCCCGGTCAATCTGAACTTGTTGGACATACCCGACCACAAGAAACCGTGTTCCTGCGAACGCAGGAACCCAGAGCCACAACCGTTACGTTTGAGCCCTGGGCTCCTGCTTTCGCAGGAGCACATCGAATTTCACAACGATCCCCTGAAAGGGAGGGGCCTAAAAAGGCGCTTAGTCACGACCAGCCTCACGCCGCCGGCAGCATCGCCTGGATCGCGGCGATTCGCGCGGTTTCGCCATCGAGCGCCGCCTTCACCTTGTCGCGCAGCGTCTCCAGCCCGGGATAATCGGGTTGTCCCGCCGCGGCGCGGTCGATCGCCAGCTGCTCGATATCGGTCATGATCGCCGACAGGTCGGAGCGGTAGGTGTCGAGTTCGGCCAGCGCGGTCTGGGCGTCGAGCCAGGGGTCGCTGCCGACCGCGCCGCCCTGCGCCGCGCGTGCCGCCGCCTCGGCGCGATCCGCCGCGGGGCCGAACGCCTTGTCGGTCTTGTCGAGACTCGCCGCCCAGCTGGCCAGCTTCGCGTCGATCGCCGGGTCGGCGGCAACGGGTGCGGGCGGCGGCGTCACCGGCTCCGCATCGCTGCGCGCCTCGATCGGGCGCGGCAGCAATGAGGGATAATGCGCTGTATCGGCACCGGCGCAGCCGCCGATCAGCAGCGTCAGGACGGCGAGGGGAATGGTTTGCTTCATCGCCGACCCGTCTATTGCGCGCGAAAGAGACAAGCAACGGACTTGCGCCCGCCGAATGTCGCCTCTATGGACCCACTTCCCGCGCGCCCGTAGCTCAGCTGGATAGAGCATCAGACTACGAATCTGAGGGTCGGACGTTCGAATCGTTCCGGGCGCGCCAACATCCCCCGCTTGGGTCATCGACCTGGCGGGGGTTTGTTTTTGTGGCGCCTGTCAGTCCAGCGTCACTGACCGCAGCTCGTCCGAATCGACCGCGCCGCCCGCGCGCCGCGCTACGCCGAGCGTCACCGCGACATCCATCGTCACATTGCCGATGGTTCGGAACAGATCCGGAATGGTCTCGACCGCGATCAGCAGGCCGAGCGGCTCGAGCGGTATGTGCATCGCCGCCGCGACGGGCGCGACCGAGGCGATATAGCTGACTGTGCCTGGCAGGCTGATTGAGCCCATCGTCGTGATCGCGGCGGTGACGATGCCGAAGAACAGCGCGCCCGGGCCGATCGGCACGCCCAGCAGA
>Ga0068858_100000476_pt1 | contig 41708 bp, 33 predicted proteins | sample KBSSwiS12_FD_66589 | JGI IMG/M metagenome (GOLD analysis project Ga0068858, IMG submission 66589) | Switchgrass rhizosphere microbial communities from Kellogg Biological Station, Michigan, USA - KBS Switchgrass S1-2 | ecosystem: Host-associated > Plants > Roots > Rhizosphere > Soil ... | reverse complement strand
CCGTTGCCGCCCGGAACCTTCCTCGGCCTCTGGAACGCCGACGCCCACTGCCTCGCGTCGTACTACGCGCAGTTCCCCGGCTACTACTGCACCGCGGATTCGGGCTTCATCGACGCCGAGGGCTACGCGTTCGTGATGGCGCGAACCGACGACGTGATCAACGTCGCGGGGCATCGGCTGTCGACCGGCGCGATGGAGGAGGTGCTCGCCGCGCATCCCGACGTGGCCGAGTGCGCCGTCTGGGGCGTGCGCGACGAGCTCAAGGGCGAGGTGCCGATCGGGCTCCTCGTGCTGAACGCGAACTGCAGACGAGCCGCGCCCGATGTCGTCGCCGAGGCGATCGCAGCGATCCGCGACCGGATCGGTCCCGTTGCGGCGTTCAAGGCCGCGGCCGTCGTGAAGAGGCTGCCGAAGACGCGCTCGGGAAAGATCTTGCGCGGCGTGATGCGCCGGATATCGAACGGCGAGCCTTGGACGATGCCCGCGACGATCGACGATCCCGCGATACTCGACGAGGTTGCCGCGGCGCTGAAGACGCTCGGGCTGCCGCTCGCGGCGAGCTGAGCGCGCTTCGCTCGGCAGACTCAGGCCCGCAACGAAATCCTCAGCGGTTGCGCCCCGCTTCCTTGCGCTGCTGCGCCTCGATGGGCTCGTCGTCGATGAGCTCGAGCGGCGCGTCGCGGCCGAGACCGAGGAAGTCGAATGGATCGTCGTCGGCCGGCGGCGGCGCAGGCTTCGGTGCGGGCGGCGGTGTCGCGGACTTCGCGACCGGCGGCGGTATGGCGGGTCTTGCGACCGGCGGCGTGGCCGGTCTTGCGGCTGGCGCCTGCGGAGGGAGTTTCGCTGTCTCTGGAGGCGTCGGCGCCGGGCTTGCGGCAGCCGGGGCCGCCGCGGCGTCATCGTTAGTCCAACCTGACGCGGCGAGCGCGCTGTTGAGGTGCGCGAGATCGTCCTCGCCGAACAGCGTCTCCGCCATCGAGTTGCTGATGTCGTCGATCGACTTCGCGACCGCAATCGCGCGCATCGTCTGCGTTTGGCGCAACACGTCCGAGTCCTCGGACGAAGTTTGCTGAGCGGGAGGCACCGACTTCGTGGCCGGCTGCGGCGGCATCGCAGGGCGCGCAGTGAGCGGCGTGCTCGCGGCCGCGACGACGCGCGGTAGCGGCGGCTTAGCTGGCTCGGGCGCTGGAGCGCGCGGTGCGGGCGGCTTGACGTAGGCGGTCTCGGCCCGCGGGCGTTGCCGGGGTGGATCGACCGCGTCGGTCAGCACCGGAAAGTCGAGCGTCTGCACGTCGGGCGATTCCGTCAGCGTGGCCGCGAAAGAGTCGATCTCCTCGTCCGACATTAGTTGGGACGCGGCTGCGCGCGGCTGCGTGGCGGCCGGCGTCGCGGTGAGAGCGGGCGGCACTGGGGCGGCCGCGGCCGCCGGGTGCGCCGCGGAGACGGGTGCGGGCGTCGTCGGCACTGACGGGGCTGCGGCCGGCGCGACCGGAGCAGCGGCGGCGAAAACGGGTCGACGCGCGATCATCGATGGGCTCGGATCGAGGCTCGGGGCTGCAACGCGCGGCGGCGTTGCGGGCGCGGCGGTTGCCGGCGCCGGCGAGGCAGCGGCAGGCGGCGTTGCGGATGGCGCGGTCGGACCCGGGCCGCGCGCGAGCATCCCTGCGCGCGCCGCAGGTGCGATCGGTTGGGCGACGAACGGCGGCGTCTTCGTGGTGAGCGGCGCAGGTTGTGCGGCGGGCGGCGGCTTCGCCGCGACGGGCGCGGGCTGCGCGATGCTTGCGCTCGCCACCGGTGCCACGCTCGCAGCAGAAGTAACCGATGCGGCGGGCGCCGCGACGCGGGCCGGCTCGGCGACGCTCGCCGGCGCCTGCGCCGCGGGGATCCCGAACATCTCAGCGACCTCGCGCAGAAGTTGCGCCGTTGCGGCGGGCTCCTTGCGTGTTGCCGCGAGGGTCAACGCGGTCTCCGTGACGTTGTTCGCGAGCCGCGGAACGCCGCCCGTGATCTCGTGCAGCGCGGCGAGCGCGTCACGCGCGAGCAGCTTGTCGAGCGCGCCGCCCGCAGCCTTCGCGTGTTGGTCGAGATAGGCTCGTAATTCGTCGAGAGCGAGGGGCTCGAGCCGCTGACGCAGCCGGATCCGCTGGCACAGCGACGCGAGCGTCGGCGCCTTCAGCACCTCGAGCAGCGCGGGCTGCCCGAGCAGGACGAGATTCGCGCCGAGCGAGCCGTTCGGGTCGGCGGCGGTCAGCGAATCGAGCGCCCGGAGCACGTCGGCGCCGAGATCCTCGGCGCGCTCCGCGATGACGTAAATCCGCGACGACGTCGCGCTCATCTCATTGAGGAATTGGCGCCACATCTGCATCCGCTCGACGCGGCCGACGCGGTGCGCGTTGAAGCCGAACTCGACCAGCAACAGCTCGAGCAGCTCGGCCGGGTTTGCGGGCGCCACCGTGATCCAGCCCAACGCGAGCTTGGTGCTCGCTGTGCGAAGCACGGTCGACATTAGCGTCGTCTTGCCGACGCCCGCGGGTCCAGTGAGCACGACGGCGCTGTCGGACGTCGTGAGTGCGAGCTTGATGCTCGCGGCGAGTTGCTGGTGTCTCGCGGCGAGGAATACGGCCGACTCCTGCGCGATGCCGGTCTGGAATAGGGGCTTTTTCAGCCCGAAATGTGCCTCGTACATGAGCGCCGCCCCGATTCGGATCGAACGCCCGTAGTTTGGGCAGGCGGCCCTAAGGGTTTCCCTAAACTAGGTCACAACTTATGCAAAAAACCCCGCCGCCCTGGGCGCACGGGGCTCAGCCGGCCACGGCCGGCGCCCCGAGCGGCACGGTCCAGGGGTCGTATGAGAAGAGCCAGGCGTTGCGCTCCTTCGCGAGGTCGCGGCCCTCGAAGCCGCGGCGCAGGTCCTCTTCCGTACGCTGGTGGAAGAGCTTGCCCATTTCGTTCGAGCCGATCTGCACGCGCGCCGTGCGCTCGTAGCGGCTTTGCTGATAGAGGTCGAGCGCTGCGCCCAACGAGCTCTCCTGCTCGAGAGCGCGCGCGATGATCGCGCCGTCCTCGATCGCCATCGCCGCGCCCTGCGCCATGAACGGCAGCGTCGGATGCGCCGCGTCTCCGAGCAGCGTCGCGCGCGCGGTGCTCCAGCCCGTGACGGGCGGCCGGTTGTACATTGCCCAGCGGTAGCAATTGTCCTTGTCCATCGCGTCGATCAGCATCTGGACCTTCGGATGCCACGGGGTGAAGTCCGCTTTGAGCCGAGCCCACGGCGCTTTCACCGTCCACGATTCGTCGAGCCACGTGTCGTCCTCGACGAGACCGACGAAGTTCAAGAGCTCGCCGCGGCGGATGTAGTACACGATCACGTGCGCGTTCGGGCCCATCCAGTTCGTCGACACGCGCTCCATGTAATCGGACGGTAGCCGCGAGCTCGGCACCGTCGCGCGCCAGGAGACGTAGTTCGTGAACTCGGCCTTCGTCGCGCCGAGGATCTGTGCGCGGATCGCTGACTTGATGCCGTCCGCGCCGATCAGCAAGTCGCCGCTTGCCGTGGTGCCGTTCGCGAACTTCACGGTGACCGAGTCTCGCGTCTCGGTGTAGCTCTCCGCGGCCGTGCGAAGCACGACAGCGTCGGGATCGAGCTCGCGCACCTTGGCCGCGAGCACCGCATGCAAGTCGGCGCGATGCAGGTGGTAATACTTAGCGCCGTGGCTTCGCTCGTGCGCGGCGCCGAGCGGGATCTCATGGAGGAGCTCGCCAGTGCTATACACGCGAAACTGCTGCGCCGTCGGGATCACCGCAACCTTCGTCAGCGCTTCTTCGAGCCCGACGCCGTGCAGGACGCGCGACGCGTTCGCGCTGATTTGGATCCCGGCTCCGATCTCGCCGAGCGCGGGCGCTTGCTCGTAGACGCGCACGCGATGGCCGCGCTCGAGTAGCACGGCCGCCGCCGTGAGGCCGCCGATCCCGGCGCCGACGATGAGCAGGTTCTGCGACATGGCCGCGTAGCTTAGCGCTTCGGGGCCGAGAGGCTAGAATGGTCGCTACGGCAGAGGCTACGCGTTCCCTCGAACTACTGACGATGGCAGTTCGCCCGATACTGCGGCTCGGTGATCCTCGGCTCCGTCAAGTGGCGGCGCCAGTCCTCGAGTTCGACACCCCCGAGCTCCACGAGCTCGTGCGCGATCTGCTCGAGACGATGCAGGCCGCGGACGGCGCAGGGCTCGCGGCCGTGCAAATCGGTGTGCCGCAGCGCGTCGTGATTTTTGGCGTCGACTACAACCCGCGCTATCCGAAGGCCGAGCCGGTGCCGTTCACCGTGCTCGTGAATCCCGAGATCACGCCGCTCGGTGACGAGCGCGAAGCGGGTTGGGAAGGGTGCCTCAGCGTGCCCGGGATGCGCGGGCTCGTGCCGCGGCCCGCGCGGATCCGTTATCGCGGCCGCGACCAATTCGGCGGGTCGATCGACCGCACGGTCGATGGCTTCCATGCACGCGTCGTGCAGCACGAGTGCGATCATCTGGATGGAATCCTCTATCCGCAAAGGATCGAGGACATGCGCTCGTTCGGGTTCACCGAGGAGCTCGTCGCGAGCGGTGCGCTGCCGTGGGCGGAGCAGTTCGAGACGCCGCCGCAGGAGTCCGCGGCCCAGGGTGGCTGACGAAGCGCTCGAGCGCGACGACATGCGGGGTTACGGCCGGCGTCGTATCATACCGGGGCTCCGGCGCTGATCGCGGCGGGGCGTGCGCGACCACGGGTGGGGGAGAAAAAACGCATGACGAGCCGTAGGACGTTTTTGCAGATTGGCATCGCCGCATCGGCGTGGCCGCTTGCGAACCAGGCCGCGCGCGCGGCGGCACTCGGCAGCCCCGCACCCGCGTCCTCGCTGCCTCTCTACAAAGTCGTCTATGACACGCGCTTCGCAGAGAGCGTCGCTTTCGGCCAGCGCGCCGCGAGCCTCGGCGAACAGGTGCACCCGATTCAAGGCGACATGACGAGCCTCTGGTACCACGACATCTATCACCGCTGGAAGCAGTCGCCGGTCGCGATCGCGGGTCTCACGGCCCAGGGTCCGCTTTTTTGCTTCGAGCGGCTCGCGTGGGACCAAGGGCTCAAAGTCGTGTTTCGCGCCGAGCACGGCGCTGCAGAGCACGCGCTGTCCGGTCCGGAGAGTCTGCTGGTCGAGGCGCGTGAGGCGCTCTCGAGCGCGGACTGGGCGGCAGAGATGGCGACGGTGGTGACGCGCTGCCCGAGCGGGCGAGCGGAGATCGGTTCCGCCGCGGTCGGCTGCGTGCGCAGCGCGGGCTCGCCGGCCGGCGAGCCGCTGTACTCCTGGGTGATCGCACCCGCGGTTCGGGCGTAGCTCGCCCGATGCCGGCGGTTCGCGCCGCGCTTGTCGTCCTTGCGTGCACGCTCGTGATGGCGGCGGGCGCGCAAGATGCCGCGACCGTCGAGCATGGCCGTCAGGTGTTCGCTTATTGGTGCGCGCCGTGTCACGCCCCGGGCCCGAAGCACCCAGGCACTCAGGCGCTCGACGCGCTCTATAAGGGCGGCAAACCTGCGCCGCTCGAGCAGCGCACCGATCTCGTGCCGACGATCACGCAGACGTTCGTCCGCACCGGCGTCTCGGTGATGCCTCCGTTCCGCAAAACGGAGATCAGCGACGCGGATCTCGCGGCGCTCGCCGCTTATCTCGCACCGCGCGCGCACTGAATCGGACGCGCGGTTCAAACGTTTCCGTTCAGGGGATCCCTCATGACATCGCATGAGCTTGTCCGCGCCGCGTTCCTCGCGAGCGCGACCTTTGTCGCTACCGGCGTCGCCGCGCAGACGCCGCCCGCTGCGCCACCCGGCGCGGCGGCCTATCAGAGCACTTGCGCCGTGTGCCACGACGCGGGCGTGCCGCGCGCTCCGACGCGCGCCGCGTTTGCCGCAATGGCGCCCGAGCAGATCCTGCTCGCGCTCGAGAACGGCTCGATGATCACGATGGCGATCACGCTGTCGAGCGACGACCGCCGTGCGGTCGCGGAGTACCTCTCCGGCAAGCCACTCACGACGCGGATCGAGATGAATCCATCGCCGGCGGCTATGTGCACGGAACGGAATGCACGCGTCGACTTCGGCAACCCGGCTTGGACTGGCTGGGGCGTCACGCCGGGCAACGCCCGCTTCCAGAGCGACGCTGGAGCCGGGCTCACGGCCGCGCAGTTGCCGCGGCTCGCCGTTCGCTGGGCATTCGGATTGCCCGGCGACAACAGGGTCTACGGCGCGCCGACGATAGCAGGCGGCCGCGTGTACTTCGGCAGCCAGGCCGGCAAGGTCTATTCGCTCGACGCACGAACCGGCTGCGTGCATTGGTACTTCGACGCGGGCGCCGGCGTGCGCGCGGCGATCGCGTTGACCGAGATCGGCACCGGCGCCGCCGCGCGACGCGTCGCGATCGTCGCCGACCAGCGCGCCGTCGTACGTGCGCTCGACGCTGCGGCTGGCACCGTCATCTGGGAGACGCGTGTCGACGATTTCGCAAGCGCGCGCATCAGCGGCTCGCCGGCGCTCTATCGAGGCCGGTTGTACGTGCCCGTCGCGTCGAACGAGGAGGCGCAGGGCGCCGTCGCGAGCTACGAATGCTGCAAGTTCCGCGGCAACCTGGTCGCTCTCGACGTCGCGACCGGCAAACAAGTTTGGAAGACCTACACCGTCGGCGCGCCGAAGCCGACCAAGAAGAACGCGGTCGGCACTCAGCTGTACGGGCCGTCGGGGGTGCCGATCTGGTCGAGCCCCGCGATCGATCCGCAGCGCAACGCGGTCTACGCGACCACGGGCAACAACTACACCGATCCGCCGAGCGAGCGCAGCGACGCGTTCGTCGCGTTCGATCTCGACACTGGCAAAGTGCTGTGGGCGCGCCAGACCACGGCGAAGGACGCGTACGTCGCGGCCTGCCGGATGGTCGACAAGACCAACTGCGCGGACTCGAACGGCCCCGACTTCGACTTCGGCGCATCGCCGATCCTCGTCGAGCTCGGTGGCGGCAAGCGCGCGCTGCTCGCGGGCCAGAAGTCGGGCGTGGTCTACGCGCTCGACCCGGATCGCGGCGGCGAGATGCTCTGGCAGCAGCGCGTCGGGCAGGGCGGCTCGATGGGCGGCGTGCAGTGGGGCTCGGCCGCCGATGGCACTAACGTCTACGTCGCGGTGTCCGACGTTCACCGGATTCCGGTCCCTAACGCATGGGCCACTGATGCGGACCCGAAGCAGGGCGGCGGTATGTTTGCGCTGCGGCTGCGCGACGGCGTGCGGGCTTGGCATACGCCGCCGGCCGAGTGCGGCGAGCGCCCGCGGTGCAGCCCCGCGCAACCGGGCGCCGTCAGCGGCATCCCGGGCGCGGTGCTGTCCGGCTCTATGGATGGCCATGTCCGCGCGTACTCGACCACGGACGGCTCTGTGCTCTGGGACTTCGATACGGTCCGCTCGTACGAGACGGTGAACGGCGTCCCCGGCCGAGGCGGCTCGCTAGACGGCGCAGGTCCCGCGATCGCGGGAGGTCTCGTGATCGTGAACTCGGGCTATCCGCATGGCGGCGGGATGCCGGGCAACGTCGTGCTCGCGCTGAGCGTGGACGGAAAGTAACGACTGAAGAATAGTCTTTAACCCTATGGTAGAGATAAAGATTGGTGGCGTGCCAGAGCACTTCAATCTGCCGTGGCTGCGGCTAGCGGAATCCGGGGCGCTCGACGATCTCGGCGCCACTTGGCGCGACGTCCCCGAGGGCTCGGGCGCCATGGCTGCGGCTCTGCGCGCGGGCGAGCTCGATGTGGCGATGCTGTTGACCGAAGGCGCGGTCGCGGGCGCCGCGCAAGGCGGCTTCAAAATCGTCAGCCTCTATACCGTCTCCCCGCTGATCTGGGGGATCCACGTGCCCGCGGGCTCCGATCTCCGAAGCATCGAGGAAGTCCGCGGGCGCCGCTACGCGATCAGCCGGCGCGGGTCGGGGTCGCACTTGATGTCGTTCGTGCATGCGCGCGAGCAGGGCTGGCCTACCGATGATCTCGATTTCGTCGTCGTCGGCACGCTCCAAGGCGCGATCGACGCATTTGCGAGCGGGCAAGCCGACGTCTTCTTCTGGGAAAAATTCATGACGAAGCCGCTCGTCGACTCGGGACGGTTCAGGCGCGTCGGGGAATTCGTAGCGCCGTGGCCTGCGTTCGTCGTCTGCGCTTCGGACGCGGCGCTGGCGCAGCACAAGCCGATCGGCGCGGCGCTGAGCCGAGCGCTCGACGCGGCCGCCGAGCTCGCGTCGAGCCCGGGGTCAGCCGCCGCGATCGCGAGACGCTATGGGCTCGAGTTGGGCGACGCACGCGAGTGGCTTGCGTCGACGCGCTGGGCGCCGAGTCCCGTGATCCGCGTCGAGCACCTCGCTCCGGCTGTCGCACACCTCGCCGCCCTCGGCTTGATCGGCGCCGACGTCGCACCGCTGGGACTCATGAGCGTGCCGCCCCGCGCCGGCGTCCGCTAGACTCCGCCTCACGTTCCTGAGTCGAGGGCGGATCTCGTCATGAGCGAACTCTTCGATATGCAGCGCGTCGCCGAGCTCGGTAACACGATCCTCCGCTGGCTCGCGGCGAACGTGTTCGTGCTCGACAACGCCGCGCAGCTCGCGATCGTTCTCGTCGCGCTCGGTGTCGCGGTCTTGGCCTCGCGGTGGGTGCCCAAAACGCTGCCGCAGCCCGTGCAATTGGCACCCCTCGCGACGCTGCTGAATGCGCTGAGGCCGCTCGCGCAGACGTTGATCTGGCTCGCCTTGACGTGGCTGGCGCTGCTCGTCGCGAGGGCGGCGCACCGGCCGAGCCACCTGATCGAGATTGCGGTGAGCTTGCTGACCGCATGGATCGCGATTCGGATTCTGTCGCTGGCGGCGCCGAGCGCTCGCTGGGCGAGGCTGATGACGTGGGCCGTTTGGTGGGTCGCCGCGCTCAGCATCTTGGGCCTACTCGACCCAACGATCGCGATGCTCGATTCCGTTGCGCTCGAGACGCCGCGGTTGCGCGTGTCGATCTATACGGTGATCAAGTCGGCACTCGTGCTCGCCGTGCTGCTCACGCTAGCGAGCTCGCTCACGCGGACTCTGGGCGCGAGGATCCGCACGAGCCGTACGCTGTCGGCGTCGGCCCAAGTTCTATTTACGAAATCGGTGCGCGCGACACTGGTCGCCCTCGCCGTCGTCATCGGCATCCACACGCTGGGGATCGACCTCACGGCCATCGCCGTCGTCGTCAGCGCACTCGGCCTAGGCGCCGGATTCGGTTTGCAAAAAGTCATCAGCAACATCGTCAGCGGCGTCGTGCTGCTGCTCGATCAGTCGATTCGACCGGGCGACGTGATCTCGGTATCCGGGACTTACGGGTGGGTCACGGCGCTCGGCGGCCGCTACGTGTCGGTCGTAACGCGGGATGGCGTCGAGCACCTGATTCCGAACGAGACGCTGATCTCCGAGCGCGTGGAGAACTGGACGCACACGAACAGCCACACGCGGCTCAAGATCCCGGTGCGGGTGGCGTACGAAACGGACGTGCACCGGGCGATCGACCTCTGCGTGCAAGCTGCCTGCGGGACGGAGCGCGTGCTGGCCGAGCCGGAGTGCCGATGCTTGCTAGTGGGCTTCGGCGACAACGGCCTCGACCTCGAGGTCAGGATCTGGATCGGCGACGCGCACAACGGTGTCCAGAACGTGAAGAGCGCCGTGCTGCTGCGGATCTGGGACCGGTTTCGCGAGGAAGGGATTCGCGTGCCGTTCCCGCAGCGCGACGTCACGGTTCGCGGCGCGCCCGATCTACCGCCGCCGCCACCCCCGCCGCCGCGCAGCGACGCGGGCTTCCCGTAAAAAAAGATGGTCCGAGCCTTGCGGCCCGGACCGTCCTCGATGGAGCGCTCGCGCGGGCTACTTGATCGCGAAGCCGTTGCGCGGGTCGAAGTCCTTGCCGTCGCCGCGCGTCGCTTTGATCCACGACGCTGCCGGCCGGCCATCGCGCATCGGATGCCCGGTGATCGAGAGCTCCGTGCCCGGCATGAAGTCGCTCTTGCGGATGCCGGCGCGCGTGAGCGTGCTCGGTCCTTCCGCCTCGAAGCCCCAGGTTGTGACGCTGCCGTCGGCATTCTTCACGTCGACGAGCAGCCACGAGTGCGGGTTCGTGTACTGGAAGTCTTTCACCGTTCCCTTGACCGTGATCTCTTTGTTCTCGTCGAACATCACGGCCGAGTGGTGGGCGAAGACGGGTGCCGCGATCAGCACCATGGCGCCGAAGAGGCAACCCAAGACTTTCTTCATTGCGATCTCCTTACAAACTCTCTAGGCCTTACTTTTTCTCGGCCTTGTCGGTGAAAGTGAAGTGTGTGAAGTCCGAGGAGCCTTCCTCGGTCTTCGTAATGGCGTTGTTTTGGTTTTCGCCGCAGTCCCAGTAACGGATCCGCAGGCTGTTGTCGGGGTTCGAAAGCTTCTTGTAGACCTGCTTCGTGTACCAAGGCTCCGCGAGCGCCGGCGGATCATACGACCAGATGTCGACGCTCATCGTGTCCGCCGCGGTCTTGTGCCAGATCTCGACGGTTTCGACCTGCTCCGTGTAATACGGTTGGATCCGCTGGTACTGTCCTGCGCGCATCTGCGCCGTATGGATCACGAGCTTGTCGCCGTCCCAGAAACCGATCGAGTCACCTTCCCACAGTGGGTACGCGTCGGCGGCGCTCGGGTGGTCGCGACCGTCGGTATAGACACGGCGCATCTCGTTCTGCATCTCGTTGACGAGATAGGTCTCCTTGGGCGTCACGACCCATTCGCGCAGGAACGGCTCGACCATCCAACGCGGCATGCCGGCCGGCTCGCAGTTGCTCAGTGGATCGAACTCGATGCCCTTGTTGACGGCGTCGAGCTTCTCGCGCAAGCGCTTCTCGAACGGCGGCGTTAGTTTCGCGGTCGGCATCGACGTCGTCGAGGTCTGGTCGGGATCCCAGAAAAACGGGTTCGCCTCACGCGTCCAAACGCCGGTCCAATCGGGAACCGTTTTCCAGGTCAACGGCTGGCCGCCGTTGGCTTTCTGCTTGAGGTAGTTGTAGAGCCCGACGGCGGTCTTCTGATCGATGCCGAGCTGGGTCATCTTCTGTTTTTCCGGCGACGGCGCCTGCGCCGCGGTCGGTTGGGCGGTCGCCGTCCCGGCAAGCGCGACCAGCGCGGCCAGGATCGCGACACTCATGCGACAAGTCATCCAAGTTTCTCCATCTGTATGCACCCCGCAGTTTGCCCGGTCCCGAGCGGAAAACCGGTCGGTGGCGGGCATTCCGAGTGCGATTCCTTAGACAGATATTCTATCGCACGAAGCCGATGGAGCTAACCAGCAAGACCGCCCGAGGCCGTTCCCGCGACCCCGGGCGGGTCCGAAAGGGATTGACCCCGAGCCTCTGAGGGTCGCGCTCAGGGATTGGAGTAACGATAGAGAGGGGGCGCGGTACGGCCGGCCCGGGCAACGCGTCAGCTCGTCATCCGGACCCGGTTACGACCCGCCGACTTCGCCTGCAGCAAGGCCTGGTCGGCTCGTTCGAGCAGCGCATCGACCGGCGCGTCGTCCTTCGGCAGCCGGACGGTGTAGCCGACGCTCACGCTCATCGGCAGCGTGCCGTCGCGCGTCGGCACCGGGGTATCGGTAACCGCGCGCCGAATGCGCTCGGCGATGTGGCCGGCCGTCGGCGCGTCCGTATCGCTCATCAGGATGACGAACTCGTCTCCGCCGATGCGGCAAACGACGTCGTTGTTGCGCACCGCGCCGATCAGGCGGCTCGCGACCTTGCGCAGCACCTCGTCGCCGATCTGGTGGCCGTAGCTGTCGTTGATGCGCTTGAAGTTGTCGAGGTCGAGGAGGGCAATCGTCATCGGCGAGTTGCGGTGATCGGCGCCTTCGAACGCCGACTTGAGCAACACGGACGCGCCGCGTCGGTTCCAAAGCCGCGTGAGAGGATCCATCATCGCTTCCCGCCGCGCGACGCTGAGCTTCGAGGTCAGTGCGGAGTGAGCGTCGGTGATGTGTTCGGATAAGAGCTCGCGCTGGCTCATCGCGGCGAGATCGGCCATCGTCTGCCGATCCGCGGCCGTGAACTCTCGCGGCTGGAGTGCGAACACGCAGAACGTGCCCGCAACGGTGTTGTGCTGGTCGACCAGCGGATAGCCCGCGTAGGCTCGAAAGCGGGGCGCCGAGACGACGATGGGGCTCTGCGCGGTCCGTTGGTCATCGGTCAGGTTGGAAATCGTCGTTAACCGATTCTCCTCGACCGTGATTCGACAGACGCTGTGTGCTCGAGGCAGCTCGGCGATTCCCCATCCGGCCGCCGACTTGAACCACTGCTTCTCGTCGTTCAGCAACGTGATCGCCGCCACCGGAACTTGCAGCGCTCGTCGCGCAACGCGCGTGATGCGCTCGAATCGCTCCTCGAGAGGCGTGTAAAAGAGATCTTCCGAGTGGATGTTCGCGATCTTGAGGGTCGCGGTGCCGGCGATCGTCCGAGTGAGCTTCGTGTCCGTCAAAGCGCCTCTCCAGCCGTGTGGCCGGCAGGGGTAGTTACTCTACCGTGCGGTCCTGGGCCCACCTGTGAGGGAGGTCTCGCTCCCGGGACCCTCGGGCGCAACTGTGACGCCATTCAAGAACCGCGAAAGCCGTTCGTACTACTCTAGGCCGATCAAGCACTTCGGCGCGTTCACGCAGATCGAGCGGCGCCACACAGACGATGCGACAAGCACAAGGTCGGCCCGATTCCACGGAACAGGCTTCCGTCGAATGGTCGCTGCTCGAGGGAAGCGCGATCGTCGCGACTATCGTGTTGTCGCCGGACGGGCGCGTCGTCCGCTCGAACGCGCGGATGCGAGAGCTGCTTGCGGTCGGCGCCGCGGAGCGATTGAGCGGACGTGCGCTTGCCGAGTTTCTCGCCCAACCCGACGATTGGTCGCGCTGGGCGGCGCAGCGCGCGACCGACGCGGGCGCCGTGCTGCGGTTGCGATCGGCAAGTGGTGCCACGGTCGCGCTGCAAGGCGACGTTCGCAAAACCTCGAACGGTGCGTTGTGCGGCGTGTTCGTGACCGCGAACGACGACGCGCAGCTGCGCGCGGCGGTGCAGCACAGTGCGCGGATGGAGGCGCTCGGCAGCCTAACGACCGGGATTGCTCACGATTTCAATAATCTGTTGACCGTACTCGTAGGCAACCTCTACTTGGTCGCGGAGGAGCTTCGCGACCGGCCGAAGGTATTCGAGAAGATCAAATCAGCGCGCGACGCGAGCAAGCGTGGCGCCGACCTGATCAAGCAGCTCCTCGCTTTCGCGCGGCGCGAGTCGCTGGAGACGGCAGTAATCGACCCTTGCAAGGTCGTGAGCGACCTCGAGCCGCTGCTGCGTCGAGCGCTCGGCTCCAAGGTTGCGCTGCGCGTGGAGTTGGAGCCCGAGGCAGGCAGGATTCGGGCGAGCGCTGCGCAGCTCGAAAGCGTGATTGTGAATCTCGCGATCAACGCCCGCGATGCGATCGAGAAGAAGGGCGCCGTGACGATCTCCGTGCAACGCATGCGCCTCACGTCGTCGGAGGCCGCATTGCGGGGCCTCACGAAACCCGGCGACTACGTGTCGGTTCGCGTCGCCGACGACGGCAGCGGCATACCCGCCGACACGATCGGCAAGGTGTTCGAGCCGTTCTTCTCGACGAAGAAGGATCGCGGCGGCACCGGGCTCGGACTGAGCATGGTTCGCTGGTTCGCGGAGCAGGCGGGCGGTGCGATTGCGCTCGACAGCACCGTCGGCCGAGGCACGACCGTGGCGTTGCTCTTGCCGCTCTCGGTCGAGCAAGTCATCGAGCAGGCGGATAAGACGATGCCTTTGTCGACGCTGCCGACGGGTAACGAACGTATCGTGGTTTTGGCGCCGGACGAAGCTGTGCGCGGCACGGTGCGGCAGATTCTGCAGGTGCTCGGTTACGACGTCGTGCTCGCGGGCGGTGACGAGGAGCTGCTCGAGGCCCTCGCAGCGAAGCGAGCCGACTTGCTGATCATCGACGGTCCGGCGCTTGACGACGGGGGCTTGTTGGCGCGCGCTAGATCGGCGAGTCCGGCCATGAAAATCGTCGTCACCGTGGAAGGCCAGCGCTCGCGCGACCGGAGTGGGTCGGCGAGCGGAGTTAGCGTGCTCGCAAAGCCGTTCTCGTTGGCCGAGCTCGCGGGCGTCGTCCGTCAGACTCTCGACGCGCGCGGCGACGCGCCCCCGCGATCCTAGCCGTTGCCGGCCGCAGTAGACTCGTCGAGCAGCAGCATCGTCAGCCGCTCGAGCGCCGCCGTAAGACTGCGCATCGCGGACAGTTGGTCCGGGCTCAACGAGCTCAACGCGTTTGCGAGATGATTGAGCCGCTGCTGTTGCGCACGTAGGTACGCCTTGCGCCCCTTCGAAGTGGCGCTCACGAGCACGCCGCGCCCGTCGTTCTTGTCTTCGCTGCGCCTGCAGAGTCCTTCGTCGACGAGGGCCGACACCATCCTGGACATCGTCGCCGGGCGCACCATCTCCTTGTCCGCCAGCGCCGTGACCGAGATCGGCCCGCGCTTGTCGATGACCGCGAGCGCGCTCAATCGCTCGGGCGTCATGCCCTGCGGCAGCTCCATGTTGCGTAGTTGGCGTGTGAGTCGCGAGAACTGATCGTGCAGTTGAGCTGCAATCTCGGAGGTTTCGCTCTCCGCGTGTCGTTGTGCAGGCATTTGACCGGCTTACCCCTTGTTATTCGCGTCCGCCAATTGTCGACGGCGCTTTCGTTCTTGGAATGTGCTCTGCCAATGCAGATAGATAGTTCGACCCCGCGACGATCTTACGCCACATGCAACGGGGCTCGTCCAGTAAAAACTCGATTTTGGGACCACATTCCCTATCCCAGCGCGCTAAAACGACAGAGTGAACCTGAAATATGCGAACCGCTCCGGCACCACCCCGGGGTTCTCCGGGTCGATGTCCTGGTAGTGAAAGTCCTTGTCGAACAGGTTGTCGACGCCCAGCGAAAGCACGCCGCGCCGCTTCGGCAGCCTAAACCCAAGCGTCGCGTCGGTCGTCCAGAAGGTGTCCTGGCCGGGCTCGGAGATCCCGCTGAACGGTACGAACAAGCCCTCTTGATGGTAGTGCGCGACGCGCAAGCCTGCGTTGAATCCCGAGCGGCCGAAGTAGCGCGCTTCGAGAGGCAAGCGGCGCAGCTTCATCTCCGTGAAGTAGTAGGGAGAAAACTTGTCCGCGGTGAAGTCGCCGACCTCGTAGCGCGCACTGAAGCTCAACATAGGCAGCGGAGTCCAATAAAAATAGGAGCGGGCGCTCTTCTCCTGCCCCGGCCTGCGCACGAGGCTGGGCGGGGACGTCGTCACGTCGAAGACTTGGGCCTCGACATCGCGTCGCACGAGCTCGAGGCCGGCGAACATCGCATGGGACACCCTCCCATCGAGCGCGACCCCGTAGACCGTCGCCGTGTCGCCGTTCGACGTGAACAAGAATTGATCGAAACCCGCAACCTGCATCGGCTCGAGGCGCGGCTGCGCGTTCTGCTTCGAAGTCGAAAAATTGTAGGACAGCGTCTTGAACGCCGCGGCGCGCAGCGTAAGCGCGTCATTCGGCATCCAGGTCACGCCGAGCTTCGGATCGATTCTCGTGAGATCGTCACGGACGTCCTTGACCGCGTCCGCTGCTGCCCCCGCGGTGAGCGAGAGCCTCGGCGTGAGCGCGATGTCCGCATACGAGTACGCCGAATCCTGGCGAGCATCGAGGTTGGTTTGGCTCGGCGGCAGGATCGCGGAGCGGGTGTCCGCGACTCCGCTTTGGCGCATCGAGAGAATTCCGCTGCGCACGTTCCAGCGCGGTGCCGTATGAATGTGCTGAATGTCCGCGCCGTGCATGTGGACACGCGTGTCGATCGAGACCGGCGCGCCGGTCGTCGAGGCGTTGGCCTCCTGATACACCACAGTGCCGAGCAGCGTGTCGCCGTTATCGAGGCGCGTGCGGCCACCCAAGCGCACCGTGTCCTCCGAGTCGCTTTGCCTGGTGTCAATATGGATGCTCGGATCGAACCGCATCGCGAGATCGCCGCGCTCGAAGTCGTTCGAGCGGAGCTCCGCTTGGACGCTCGAGCGATCGTTGGGGCTGAATTGAACGAATGCGTTGTAAATTCGCTCGTCGAGGTCGTTGTTGTCGCGGATCCCGTCGCTCGAGTAGCGGAACTGACCGATGCTATACGACAGACGGTCGTGCAAACCCGAGAGGACGAGGTCGTCGCCGAACGTGTCGTTGGCGCCTGCGACCGACGACATTTCAAAACGCAAACCATTGGCCGTTACGAGCGGCGAGAACTCCGTGAACGCGAGCTCGCTCGGGCCGGTGCGGTCGGCGCGCAGCGAGCCGATTTGCGCGAGCTGCGGTTGAATCGGCGTGAGGTTGAGCGGTTGCAGAAGCTGCGACGTCAGCAGCTCGCTCACGCGCGCGAGCTCATGCCGAGGCTCCGTCGAGTACACGTCGGCGAGCAAACGATGAGCGGCGTAGTCGGCCGGATCGGCCTGCGTTGCGGTCCAGCCTTGCACCATGGCGAGCTGCTCGAACCCGAGCTCACGCATCACGTGTGCGGTCCCCGCGCTGCGCGTCGCGAGATCCGCATCCATCGCGAGCCGCCCTTGCAACGCTGCGCGGTTGTCGTTGCGGTCGATCGCGCCGAGCAGATTGTCGAGCGCCTCGACGGGCTGATTGCGGCTCAACCTTGAAAACGCGTCGTAGAGCCACGGCGTCGGGTCGGCCGGATCGAAATGCTTCGCGAGCTCGAGCTGGCTCTCGGGCAGCTTTGACCGGTTTTCGGCATCGTACGTTTTGCCCATGTAGCTGCGGACGATCGAGCTCGATGGGTCGAGCGCGACTGCTATCTCGAGGTGCCGGCGGCCGGCGACGAGGTCGCCGCGCTGCATCAACGCCAGCGCGAGGCCGAGCCGCGGCACTGGTGCGCCTTGATCGAGAGCGCTCGCGCGCTCGAACGCTTCGATCGCTCCGTCGAGGTCGACCCGGCGCAGCGCGACGAAGCCGAGCACGCTGTGCGCAAGCCCAAGAGACGGCTCGAGGTCGATCGCGTGATGCGCGCTCTCGAAGCTTGCCGCGGAATCGCCGAGCCCGAGCTCGAGCTCGGCGCGTCGCGCCCAAGCGATCGCGTTGCGAGGCTCGCTGACGAGCGCCTCGCGCACGCTTGCGAGCGCGCCGGCGACATCGCCATCGGCGTACTGCACGTATGACAGCGCGATGAGTGCTGGTGCGGAGCCGGGCGCCGCCGCCGTCGCGGCGTGCGCGCGCTCGCGTGCAGTCGCGACGTCGCCCCGGCCGAGTGCTGCAGTCGCACCGATAGCGAGCACGATCGGGTCGCGGGATCCGCTCCGTTCGGCGGTTGCTAGATCCGTTTCGGCGGCAGCGAGATCGCCATGCTCGAGGCGCGCCGCGGCGCGCGACGCGAGCCATGCCGGGTCGTTCGCGAGCAATACGGGCGGTTCTGCCGCAGGATCGGGCAGCGGGCCTTCGAGAATCGCGGGGAAGTAAGCCGCCCACCGCATTAAGTCGATCGGTTCTCGTATCGCGGAGGCGGCCGGCATCTCGCCGGCATGCGCCGCTGCGACGAAGCCGCTCGGCACCTCGATACCGCCAGCGGCATTCGTGACTTCGACTCGGCCTTCGAGAACCGCGACCGAGGAGCGCTGCTCGACGTCGTCGACGCGGATGTCGAATTCCGTTCCCTTGAGGCCTGCGTTGATGTGCGGTGTGCTGAAGCGCAAGGAGCGCGGGTCGCGGCTGATCACGTGAATCACGCCGCGCAGCAGCTTGAGCAGCGAGCCAACACCGTCGTCGGGCTCTGCAAGCGTCAACGTGGAGTTCTGGTCGACCCGGATGACGGTCTCGTCGGGTAAGCGTAGTGCGGCGCGACTATAAGCCCGCACCCGAACCGCGTCGCCGAGGCAGATGGCCGCTCCGCGCTCGACCTGTGTCCAATCGGCTGCACCCGAGCGCTGGACCTCGATGACCCCCTCGGCAGAGAGCAGCTCGGCACGCCAGGCGTCACAGTCGCGGGTTTGCGGCTCCGCTCGAGCCGTTGCTGCGAAACACAGGCCGGCAAGCGCAACGAGGACGACGGTGTTACACCGACTCGGATGGACGGCGCGCGGATAGGCCTTCGGCGTTTCGCGCGCTGGGCTGCGAGCCATCAAGGACCTTTTGTTGTTGTGTGGGTCGGCACCGAACTATGAACCCCCGTGGCGCCGACACTCGTAAAGCTATGAACGGCTAACGAAGTCTAAGGACGCGAGGTGGGGTGTCAAGCGCGGGCGCGGGCATGGGATGATCGTCGGCGTGGGCGTACCCCTATGACGACAAAGCCACGCTCGATCCGCCGTTAGTAGTGCCAACCGATACACCCAAGTCTCGCCGCGCGCGCGCAATTCTGTGCGCTGTCGGTCTCGCAACGGCCGGTGTGCTGCTCAGCCTCATTCCCGCGGTGCTGCGCGTGGACGAGACCCTCGGCCTAGGCCTTCTGTTCACGGTTCGCGGGATGATGGTCCCCCCGGCGGAGGTCGTCGTCGTGTCTATCTCTCTCGACTCGGCCGCCGCCCTGGGGCAGCCGCCGGAGCTCGTTCGCTGGCAGCGCTCGCTGCATGCCGAGCTACTCGATTCGCTCGCGGCGGCCGGTGCGGAAGCTGTCGCGTTCGACGTCTTTTTCGAGGAGCCGAAAGCCGAGGACGAGCGGCTCGCTGCGTCGATCGCGCGCGCCGGCAACGTCGTGCTCGGCGAGCGCATCGACCAGAAACCCGTCGGTGGTTCGTCTGGTTTTTCGGGTCTCATCGAGTCGCGGGTGCTGCCGACGGATGTGCTCGCCGCGGCCGCGATCGGGTCCGCACCGTTCGCGCTGCCCACGATCCCATTCGCCGTCGGCCAGTTTTGGACGTTCGGTCCATCGGGCGATGTGCCCTCGCTGCCGGCCGTCGCTCTGCAAGCCTACCTGCTCCGCTATTACGACGACTTCGCCGCGTTGCTCGCGAGCGCGCGTCCCGATCTGCGCGTGCCGGCGCGCGCGGCTTTCGTCGCGGCGCATGACCTGCCAGCCGCCATGCGCGAGCTGCGCGCAGCGTTCGCGACCGACGCTTCGCTGGCGGCCGAGCTGCGCGAGGCGCTCCAGCGCCGCACTATCGACGCGGCGTCGACAGGCCTCTACGCGTTGCTCGGGCTGTATAGCGGAGCGGGCAGCCGTTATCTCAACTACTACGGCCCCGCACGAACGATCCGCACGATCCCGTTCGACGTCGCTGCACGACCGAAGGCGAGTCTCGATCTCGAGGGCAAGATGGTATTCGTCGGCGGCTCCGAGCCGCGACAGTCGGAACAGCAAGACTACTTTCATTCGATTTTCTCGGAGCAGACGGGCGTGAACTTGAGCGGCGTCGAGATCGGTGCGACGGCGTTCGCGAACCTGCTCGAGCAGCGCTCGCTTCGCCCGCTGCCCATGTGGGCGAACCTGCTGTTCGTCGCGCTCTGGGGCGCGGCGCTCGCAGTGTTCGTCGTCAGTGCGTCGACCGCGAGGGCCTTCGTGCTTGCCGTGGTGGGGGGCGCGCTGTTTTACATATGGGCTCAATGGCAGCTCGACGCGCACGGCCAATGGTGGCCGTTGATCGTGCCGCTCGCGCTGCAGCTTCCCGTCGCTCTAGTCCTCGCCGTGCTGCTGAACTATGCCGACGTGCTGAGGCAGCGCGAGCTGATTCAGGTGGCGCTCGGCCACTACGTGCCGCAGGACGTCGTCCGGCGGCTGTCGGAGCAGAGCGCGCGCGCATTGCCGGAACGACGGCTGCTGCAAGGCGCGTGTCTATGCACCGACGTCGAGAGCTACATGACCGTGGCCGAGGCGATGGGCGCGCACGAGCTCGCCGAGCTCATGGACGAATATTTCAACGCTCTATCGCGCATCGTGAAAGAGCACGGCGGCTTCGTGGTGGACGCGACGGGCGATGCGTTGATCGCGGTCTGGACAGCGACGGGGCCGTCTGCGGAGTCTCGGGTCCGTGCCTGCCGTGCCGCGCTCGGCATCGTCGCGGCCGTCGACGACTTCAACTCGCGGCATGCGCCGCAGCTGCCGACACGCGTTGGGATCGAATCGGGCGAGCTGCTGCTCGGCAACTTCGGTCCGGAGCAACGAATCGGCTATCGGGCGATAGGCGACATCGTGAACACAGCCTCGCGCATCGAAGGGCTCAACAAGATCCTCGGCACGCGCGTGCTCGTGTCGTCCTCGACGCTAGCGGGCATCTCGGAGCTCGCGGTCCGAGACCTTGGCACGTTCTTGTTGCGCGGCAAGAGCGCGCCGCTGGGCGTGCAAGAGCTGCTGGGCGGCGCGGAGTCGGCTCGGCGTCCTCCGGCTTCGGCGTTCACCGCCGCGCTGGACGAGTTCACCGCGGCGCGCTGGGCGGACGCGCACCGCGATTTCGCCGCTCTGCGAGATGCATTCCCGAAGGACGGGCCCACCGCGTTCTATGCGGCGCTCAGCGCGGACTATTCGAGCCAGCCGCCCCGCAACTGGAGCGGCGCGGTCTCGATCGCGGCGAAGTAAGGGCAGGGGCGTCTACGACAGCCAGCGCCTCGACTTGCTGGACTCGAACGAGGTCAGGAGCCCGCGAAACTCGGAAGACATCGCGACGTTGCGCTCGAGATAGCGGATCACGTCGTCTACGCCCGCGACGCATTCGTTCTTCGAGACGGGATCTCGAGCGAGCAGCTCGCGCAGCATTTGCTGCGTCTTGTCCTGCACGCGAAGCGGCACGAGAGATAATAGGTCGACGATCCGCAGGATCTTCTCCTGGTCCTCGCGTGGGAGTCGCTCGACGGTGCGCACCAGGCGCAGAACGTCTTCGGAAACCGCCATACAGCACCTTCTGAGTTGCCCTGAGCTGCGATCTTGATAGCAGAGGCGAAGGGCGCCGGTTGTCAGGCATATGACAAAAAGCGAAAAAAATACCGCGGAGTGTCGTGCAGTAGACAGTCGCGGCAGAGGATTGCTGCGACTCTTCGGCCTCAAGCCGCGAGCACGGGGCTCGCGAGCCGACAGTTTAGGAGACGAAGATGACTCGCATGCGTACGTTGATCGCGGCTGCGCTACTGACGATCCCGATGTTGACCGTGTCGGCGACGACCCCGACTGCGGTCGATCAGCCCACTCAGGTCATGCGCGACGGCCCGCTGCCGACACCCCAGACCGGTTGGCAATGCGTCTGGATGGCGGGATATTGGTGGTGCTTCTGAGAGCCGGGACTTAGCCGGCCTCGACCACGCGGCGTAAGGCCTCGGGATCCCTGATCACGATTCGGGAATTCCCGAGGCTTACCCAGCCGTGGTTGCGCCAGCGGCTCAGATTCTGGTTGACGATCTGGCGCGAGATGTTCAGGAACCGCGCGAGATCCGACTGAGAGATTCTGAGCTCGAGCTCGCCGACGCTCGTCGAGCGGCCGTGCAACGACGCGAGGATCAACAGGCGCTTCGCTAGCCGGGCAGGGCTCGGCAAAAACGCCGTCTCCTCGACGAGCGCGCTGGTCCAGCGCAGGCGCTCGCATAGAAGCTTGAGCAGCTGGATCGCGAGCCGTGGCTCGCGCTCGAGCAGCCGGAGAAAGTCCGCGCGCTTGACGACGATCAGCGACGTGTCCTCGAGCGCAATCGCGCCGGCGGTGCGAGGTAACCCGTCCATCACGGCGATCTCACCAAACGTGTCGCCGGGCTCCATGATGTTCAGGAACACCTCTTGGCCCGCGGTTCCGCTCGCGCTGATCCTCACTTGTCCCGCGATCACGCCGAACAGCGCGTCGCCCGGTTGGCCCTGCGAGAAGATGACGGTCCCCTTCGAATAGTTTCGCCGCGTCGCGAGCGTGGCGATGCGCTCGAGCGCGGAATCCGGCAAGCCGCGGAACAGGAAGTTCTTCTGGAGAACGGCCTTCGCGCTTCGTGCGTTCGTCTCGGACGCTGACACTGCAGGGGTTTCGACGTCGATGGCTGGGCTCATTCCGTCGGCATTCGTTGCGCGCGGTTGCCTCTTTGTTGTAGCAACAATTTAGCACGAGACAATGTCTCGGGCTGCTAACCGGCGGCGGCGTTCCACTAGAATGGCTGATCTCGAGTGGAGGTGCGGATGTCGGAACGGTACCGAGGAGTGCCGTTGTCGCTCGCCGGACGGCTGCTAGCGCGCGACTGGCGGTCGGGCGAGGTGCTCGTGTTGCTCGCAGCGCTCGCCATTGCGGTCGGCGCGATGAGTGCGGTGACCTTTTTCACGGACCGAGTGCGCCAAGGTGTCTCGCAGCAGGCAGGCGAGTCGCTCGCGGCCGATTTGAGAATCGAATCATCGCGCCCGCTCCCGGATGGATTGACCGCCGAAGGCGAAAAGGACGGTCTCGCGACGGCCGCCGTCGTGAGCTTCCGCAGCGTCGTGCTCGCGCGCGACCAGAGCGCGCTCGCCGACATCCGCGGCGTGAGCCCGGCGTATCCGTTGCGCGGTCGCGTGCAAATCGCCGATGCGCTCGGTGCGGCGCCGCGGGACGCGAGCGGCACTCCGCAGCGCGGCGAAGTGTGGGCGGAGCCGAGCCTGCTCGCGCGTCTCAACGCGACCGTCGGCGATGAGCTCGAGGTCGGCACGCTGCATCTTCGGGTCGCGAAGACGCTCGAGTTCAGACCGGACGAGGGTTGGCGGTTCATCGAGATCGCGCCGACCGTGCTGCTGAATCTCGACGATGTCCATGCAGCCGGCTTGCTCGGAGCGGGCAGCATCGCGCAATACGACGCGCTGTTCGCGGGCAGCGAGAGCGCGATCGCGGAGTTCCGAACTCGGCTTCCCGAACAGTTGAGGCCCGGCGACCGAGTCCAGGACTACCGCGACGGCCGGCCGGAGGTGCGTGCCGCGATCCGCAACGCCGAGCGGTTCCTCGTGCTCGCGGCGCTCGTGAGCGTGCTGCTCGGCGGCGTCGCCGTCGCGATCGCGGCGCGACGCTTCGTCGCGCGGCGCTTGGACACGGTCGCCGTGATGAAATGCCTCGGCGCGCGGTACCGCGACGTGCTGCGCCTCAACCTATTGCAGCTGCTCCTGCTCGTCGCCGCCGCGGCCGTCGTCGGCTGCATCGGCGGCTTGCTCGCCCAGTTCGGGCTCACGGCGCTACTCGCGGATTTCGTCGAGGCCCGGCTGCCGCCGCCGAGCGCCGCGGGAGCGGTGCTCGGCCCGGTAACCGCCCTTGCGGTGGCCGTTGGCTGCGCGCTGCCCCCGCTGCTGCAGCTCGGCCGCGTGCCGCCGGCCCGCGTGCTGCGCAGCGATCTCGACCCGCCGCCGCTGCGCTACCTGACGATATACGGCGTCGCTGCGGTCGCGGTCGTGTCGTTGCTTTACGTGTTGTTCGGCGACGTCGAGCTGATCGCGTATCTCACCGCGGGCGCCCTCGCGATGTTCGCGCTGCTGTATTTCGCCGGTCGCTTGCTCGTGTCGCTGCTGCAGCGTGTCCGCGGGCGCGTTGGCGTCGCGTGGCGCTACGGGATCGCCAACGTCGCGCGCCGCGGCCGCGAGAGCAGCGTGCAGGTCGTTGCGTTCGGCATCGGCTTGATGGTGCTGCTGCTGCTGACGTCCGTGCGCACGCAGCTCATGAGCCAATGGCGCGCGACGCTGCCCGAGTCCGCGCCGAACCACTTCTTCATCAATATCCAGCCCGAGGAGCGCGATGCGATCGGGGCGGCGCTCGCGGCGTACGGCGTCGGCGAGCCGATTTTCACTCCGCTCGCGCGCGCGCGGATCACTCAGGTGAACGGCCGCCCGGTCGCCGACTTCGCCGCACGCTCGGAGCGCGGGCGACGCGAGCTCGACAGCGAGCTCAACGTGACCTGGCGCGACGCGCTCGGCACGGACAACGAGGTCGTGGCCGGCGAATGGCACGGCGCGGCGGCTACCGGGCCAGAGCTCTCGCTCGAGGACGATATGCGTCGCGCGATCGGGCTCGAGATCGGCGACGAGATCACGTACTCGATCGGCGGCGAGCCGTTCACCGCGAAGCTCACGAGCGCGCGCACGGTTCACTGGGACTCGTTTCGGCCGAACTTCTTCATGGTGTTCACGCCGGGCGCCGTCGAGCAGTTCGCGCATACGTACATCACGAGTCTCTACGTCCCGCCCGAGAAGCGCGGCATGACCGTCGACCTCGTGCGCCGGTTTCCGAGCGTCTCAGTGATCGACATCGGCGCGATTCTCGACCAAGTGAGGCGCTCGATGGATCGCGCCGCGCTCGCGGTGCAGTACGTGTTCCTCTTCACGCTCGCGGCCGGTGTCACGGTGCTGCTCGCCGCGATCCAGGCGACGCGCGACGAGCGACTGTTCGAGAGCGCAGTGCTGCGCACGCTCGGTGCGCGGCGTGGCGTGGTTCTGCAGGGCGTCGCCGCGGAGTTCACGGCGCTCGGTCTGCTCGCGGGAACGCTCGCGGCCGGCGGCGCGAGCACGATCGGCTATCTGCTCGCGACGCGCGTGTTCGAGCTCGAGTACACGCTTAGCGCTTCGCTGTGGTTCGGGGGCTTGATCGCGGGCGCCGCGATCGTCGGCGTGAGCGGCACGCTCGCGGTGCGCTCGGTCGTCAACCAATCGCCGGTCGCGACGCTGCGCGGCGCATGACGTTCAGGTCGCCGCGGCGTTGAGCCGGGCCGTCGCCTCGAGGTCCTGGCGGTACGTGCGCGAACCCATGTAATAGTGGAAAGCGGCCCAGATGTTCGAGATCCCGACGATCACCATCGCGTAGCGCAGCGACGTTCCGTTGTTGCCGAGATGGTTGCTGATCTGGCCGACGAGCCACGGGCCTGCCGTCAGGCCGATGATGTTCTGGATGAACAGCAGCACCGACGCCGACATCGCGCGCATGCGCACCGTCGCGAGCGACTGTCCCATCGCGAACGACGGGCCGAAGAACATCGAGGCGAGCACGACCATCACGGTGAACGTCGGCACGACGACGGAGAGCTGCGGCGACAGGTACGCGAAGAACTGGAACGGCACCATCGTGAGACACGCGATCGCAGGCACCCACATGTACCAGCGCCTATCACCGGAGCGCACGCTGAGCCGGTCGGCGAGAAATCCGCCCGCGAATGTGCCGATAGCGCCGATCAATGCGAAAGAGGCGAGGTAGTTGCCCGCGACGCCGGTGTTCATGCCGTGCGCACGAACGAAGAAAGACGGGTTCCAGTTGCTACCCGCATACCACATGACCGAATGCGCAGCGGCCGCGATCGACATGTGCACGAATGACTTGCGCGTGAGCAAGAACCGGAACACCTCGAGGAATGGCGGCGTGTCCAGCTTGAGCTTGCCTTTGTCCGAGTAACCGCGCGGCGGCTCCTTGATGGTGAGCCAGGCGAGCAACGCGACGAGCAGCCCGGGCGCCCCGACGATGAAGAACGTCCACCGCCAGCCGTACGAGACGTTCGAGTGGCCCGAGACGAAGCTGCCGATTGCGGTCCCAAACGGCACGGCCATCGCGTAGACCGCGAGCGCGGTCGCGCGCTTCGAACCGGCGAAGTAGTCCGATATCAAGGAGTGCGAGGGCGGCGAGCCGCCCGCTTCGCCGACACCGGTGGTGCAGCGGAAAATGAACAAGCTCAAATAGTTGTAGGCCGCCCCGCAAAGCGCGGTCGCGGCCGTCCAAATCGCGATCGAGATCGCGAGCACGTTGACGCGGCTCCAACGATCCGCGAGCCGCGCGATCGGCACGCCGAGCACGGAGTAGAACACGGCGAACGCGGGACCGGTGAGCCACGCGAGCCCGGCATCGCTTAGCTGCAACTCTTCTTTTATCGGTTGCAGCAGGATGCCGAGCACGCTGCGATCCATCGTGTTGAAGATGTACCCGATCACGAGGACGACGAGCACGTAGTACTGGTAGCTCGTGTTGTCGAGGGTCGAGTCGGCGGTCGCGCGCGCGGGCGCGCTGGACGAAGTGCTGCTCAAAACGTCCCCCCTTCGTTCTCGAGAGTCGAGTTCTCTCGCCGCGTTCGTGGCGGCAATCGCCGATGCGAACGCCGGTACGATAACAGAAGCCTCTGCGCTCCACGCGGGATTGTCATCCGCTATGATGCGAGCTCGTGACACGACCGGAGGCAGGATGATCGAGCTGTTCACCGCGGCGACGCCCAACGGCTGGAAGGCGTCCATCGCACTCGAAGAGCTCGGTCTCGAGTATCGCGTGCGCCGGATCTCGCTCGACAAGAAGGAGCAGAAGGAGCCGTGGTATGTGAAGCTCAATCCGAACGGCCGGATCCCGACGATCGTCGACCATGACAGCGGCAAGTTCGTCGTTTTCGAGTCCGGCGCGATCCTGATCTACCTCGCCGAGAAGACCGGTGCGCTGATGCCGAGCGACGTGAAAGGCCGGTCGCTCGTGATCCAGTGGTTGATGTTTCAGATGGGCGGCATCGGCCCGATGATGGGCCAGGCCAACGTCTTTTATCGCTACGCCCCCGAGAAGATCCCGTACGCGATCGAGCGCTATCAGCGCGAGGTGCGCCGGTTGCTCGAGGTGCTCGACACGCGACTCGGCGAAGCCGAGTACCTCGCGGGCGACTACTCGATCGCGGACATCGCGACGTGGGCGTGGGTCTACGGGTACAAGTGGTCCGGCGTGAGCATCGACGGGCTCGAGCATCTCGAGCGCTGGATCAAACTAGTGGGTGAGCGGCCGGCGGTGCGCCGCGGCAAGGACATCCCTGAGCGCACCGACATCGAAGAAATGATCCGCAAAGCCGACGAGTCGACCGCGAAAGTTCGCGGCATCCTCGCGTAACACACGTGCTGAACCTCGCAACACTGAAAGCGATCGACGTGCATACGCACGCCGAGATTTCCGTCCGCGACCCGCAACCGCGATCGATTCTGCAGCAGGGCGCGAAGAAGTACTTCAAGCACGATCACGAAAATCCGCCGACGATCCCGGAGGTCGCCGCGTACTACCGCGAGCGCAGCATGGCGTGCGTGATCTTTTCGGTGGACGGCGAGCGCGCGCGCGGCATCAAGCCGGTGTCGAACGAGGAGGTCGCGGAGCTCGCTGCCGAGAACTCCGACGTGATGATCCCGTTCGCGAGCATCGATCCAGCGCGAGGGGCCGAGGGCGTCCGCGAGGCGCGGCGCCTGATCGAGCACTACGGCGTGCGGGGTTTCAAGTTCCACCCGCAGTATCAGGAATTCTTCCCGAACGACCGCTCCGCGTATCCGCTCTATGAAGTCATAGCGGAGGCCGAGCTGCCGGCTTTGTTCCATACCGGGCACTCGGGCATGGGCACCGGGTTGCCGGGCGGCGGCGGTATTCGCCTCAAGTACGGCAATCCGATGGACGTCGACGACGTCGCGGTCGACTTCCCGACCATGCCGATCGTGCTCGCTCATCCGTCGTGGCCGTGGCAAGACGAGGCTCTGTCGATCTGCCTCCACAAGCCGCAGGTCTACATCGATTTATCCGGGTGGTCTCCCAAATACTTTCCGCCGCAACTGATTCAGTACGCGAACACGCAGCTGAAGAAGAAGGTGCTCTTCGGCACGGATTATCCGTTGATCACGCCGGATCGATGGCTCGCCGATTTCGAAAAGATCGACATCCGGCCCGAGGTTCGGCCGCTGATACTCAAAGAAAACGCGATCGATCTGCTGAAGCTGCGCGCTTGAGCAAACTAAAGGCCGCGCAGAAACTCGCCTCCGAGTCGCGCTTGCCGCACGTGGACTAGGGGTTCTACACTCGCTACGGTCCCGTCGAGGAATCGATCTCGACTACGGCACCGCCGGGCGCGACGTAGCCCGGGTCATGGACGTTAGAACGATAAGAGAGGAGCGGGAACCTCATGAGCGTCGCAATCGCTGTCCAGCCCCAGCCCTCAGCGGGCGTCAGCTCCTTTTTGCGTCGCCCCGGCCGCCTGTTGATCGGTGGCGAGTGGGTCGATTCCAAGTCGAGTGTCCGCATCCCGGTGATGGATCCCGCGACAGGCGCCGAGATCGCGACGGTCGCCGACGCGAACGCAGCCGATGTCGACCGGGCCGTAGCCGCCGCGCGCGCCGCGTTCGAGAGTGGACCGTGGGCGACGATGCTGCCGGCCGCGCGCGAAGCGCTGCTCTGGCGTCTCTCGGATCTGATCCAGAAAAACGCAGACGAGCTCGCGGAGCTCGAGAGCCTCGACAACGGCAAGACCAAGTTCATGGCGAGCGTGGTCGACGTGCCCGGCGCGGTGAACCACTTCCGCTACATGGCCGGATGGGCAACGAAGATCGAAGGCTCGACGATCGAGGTCTCGATCGGCGGACCGGAAGGCGGCCGCGTCAACGCGTTCACGCGCCGCGAGCCGGTCGGCGTCGTCGCGCAAATCATCCCGTGGAACTTTCCGCTCGTGATGGCGGCTTGGAAGCTCGCGCCGGCGCTCGCGGTAGGTTGCACGTGCGTGCTGAAGCCCGCGGAGCAAACGCCGCTAACCGCCCTGCGACTCGGCGAGCTCATCATCGAGGCCGGCTTCCCGCCCGGCGTCGTCAACATTCTCACCGGATACGGCGAAACGACCGGCGCTGCGCTCGTGAAGCATCCGGGCATCGACAAGATAGCGTTCACCGGATCCACCGCTGTCGGCAAACTGATCAACAAGCAAGCTACCGACACGCTGAAGCGAGTGTCGCTCGAGCTCGGTGGCAAGTCTCCGGTCATCGTGCTGCCGGATGCCGACGCGAGCACCGTGATCGGCGGCGCCGCGGGCGCGATCTTCTTCAACGCCGGCCAGGTCTGCGCCGCGGGCTCGCGGCTGTACGTGCATCGGAAGATATTCGACCAGGTTGTCGAGGGCATCGGTAGCGCCGCGCAAGGCATCAAGCTCGGACCGGGTCTCGACCCGGCCACGCAGATGGGCCCGCTCGTGTCGCGCGAGCAGCAAGACCGGGTGCTCGAGTACATCGAGTCCGGCCGCAAAGAGGGCGCCTCGATCGTCGCGGGCGGCGAAGCGCCGAGCCACGAAGGCTACTACGTGAAGCCGACTGTCATGGCCGACGTCAAACGTACGATGCGGGTCGTGCAAGAAGAGATATTCGGCCCCGTGCTCGTCGCCCAACGCTTCGACGACATCAACGAGGTGGCCGCGCTCGCCAACGACACGCAATACGGGCTCGGCGCCAGCATCTGGTCGAACGATCTCACCGCGGTCCACCGGCTAATCCCGAAAATTCGGGCCGGTACGATTTGGGTGAACGTGCATGGACCGGTGGACGCGAACATGCCGTTTGGAGGCTTCAAGCACTCCGGTCTCGGCCGCGAGCATGGACGCGTCGGCATCGAGATGTACACGGAGCTGAAGTCCGTTTGCATGTTCGTCTGAATGATTCTAGGGAGTTGGAGGATCGATGAGCTCTGTGCCTGAACTGAAGGAACTGCTTCGCCGGCGAGACTCTGCCGTGGGGGACGGCAACGGGTCCGCGCGGGGAGTCGCCGCTTTGCTTCACTCGTTCGCCGAAGGGCGATCGAAGCCTAAGCCCAAGGAACAGGAGGTCTTGGACGTCGCGACGGACTATTTCCTCGCGCACGGCTACCAAGGCGCGAGCATCAACGCGATGGCGCGCAGCTCCGGTATCTCGAAGGAATCGATCTACCGCTACTTCAGCAGCAAGAAACAGCTATTCGAGGCCGTGATTTGCCGCGAGCTCGCGGAGTACCAAGCGGGCGTACGCCGCGCACTGTCGGCGGAAAAGACGATGGATTTGCGCGAGGCGCTGATCAACATTGCCGAGACGGTCCTCGAGGTCGCAACGACGGACCGGACGCTCGCGCTGCGGCGCTTGATCTTCGACGAGGCGCGCCGTTCACCCGACGTCGGTCAGCACTACTATAAGATCGGACCCGAGTACGCCTTCGCCGCGGTCGAGGAGATCTTCCGCTCGCATCAATCGGAGAGCGAGTTCGATCCCGCGATCCTGAGCCGCCACTTCCTCGCGCTCGTCGCGTGGCGCCCGATCCTCGAGCGCGAGTGCGCGCTCGGGCCGGCGCCGACTCGTGCTCAAATTCGCGCGCGGGTCGAGCCGACCGTCCGCGACTTCATGAAGGCGTTCCTGAAGTCGAAGTGAGCTCGAGGTAAGTCTCGACGCGCCGGGGTTCGACGCGCCGGCGTGCTCTAGAAATAGCGCTGGAAGCCGCCGCAGACCTCGACGGTCGTGCCCGTCATGTAGCTGTTCCTCTCCGACACGAGGAACGCTGCGACGTCGCCGATCTCGTGCGGCTCCGCCCAACGACCGAGCAAGGTCTGGCCCGCGATGCCGGCGCGCACTTGCTCCGCCGTCACGCCGCGAACCTTCGCCATCGCGTCGGCGCGCGGCCCCCACGACTCGACCTTCGTGAACCCCGGGCAAATGTTGTTCACGGTGATGCCTTTCGCGCCAAGCTCGCCCGCCATGAGCTTCGAGAACGCGATGATGCCGGCGTTCGGGATCGTCGTCGTGAACGTGCCCGCCAACAGTTGCTTACCCGTGACGCCCGAGACGTTCAGGATCCGCGCCGCCCGTCCTTGCTTGATGAACGGCAGCGCGTGCTTGGTCGCGTAGACCGCGGCCATCAGGTTCACCGACAGGGCTTTCTCCCACTGCTCCGCGGTCAAGCTCTCGAGCGTGCCCGGGATCATGCCGCCGACGTTGTTGACGAGGATGTCCATTCCGCCGAGCCCTTTCGCGGCCGCCTCGACGAACTGCTTGCAGCCCGCTTCGGTCGCCAGATCCGCGACGACGCCGATCGCCTTCACGCCGTGCTGGCGTAAGTCCTTCTCGGCAGCGCGCAGCCGTTCTTCACCGCGCGCGGACAGCGCGACGTTGCAGCCTTCCTTCGCGAGCGCGAGCGCAATCGCGTAGCCGATGCCTTGGCTCGAGCCCGTGATCGCCGCGTTCTTGCCCTTTAACCCCAAGTCCATGCGCCTCTCCTAGGTTTGATGCCGTACTGTCGGTTTGATGCCGTACCGTCGGTTTGATGCCGTACCCCTAATAAGACAACAGCACATCGCGCAATTGGGTGACCAGCCAATCTAGCTCGGCGCGCTCGATGATCAGCGGCGGCGCGAGGCGGATTACCTGCGCGTGCGTGTCTTTAGCGAGCACGCCGCGCTCGAGTAGGCGCTCGCAATATTTGCGCGCTGTGCCGGACTTTGCGGCGATTTCGATGCCTATCAGGAGACCTCGCCCGCGGATCTCGACGATCTTGTCCGAGCGCAGCGTCGCGAGCGCCGCGCGCAAGTGGGCGCCGAGCTCGGCCGCGCGCTCGGTGAGCCGCTCCTCCACGAGCACGTCGAGCGCAGCCGCGCCGACCGCGGACGCGAGCGGGTTGCCGCCGAACGTGCTGCCGTGATCGCCGGGCTTGAGCAGCGTCATGATCGCACGGCTCGCGAGCACGGCCGACACCGGATAGACCCCGCCGCCGAGCGCTTTGCCGAGGATCAAGAGATCCGGCATGGCGCCGGGCTCGTGCTCGTGCGCGAACAGCTTGCCGGTCCTGCCGAGGCCCGTCTGAATCTCGTCGAGCACGAACAGCACGTTGCGCTCGCGGCAGAGCGCGCGCGCCGCGGCGAGATAGCCGTCGGGCGGCATGATGATTCCTGCCTCGGCTTGGATGGGCTCGACGAGAAACGCGGCCGTGTTGGAGCTAAGCGCGGCGCGCAGTTGCTCGATGTCGCCGAAGTCGACGAGCCGAAAGCCGGCGGAGTAGGGGCCGAAGTCCTCTCGGTACTGCGGCTCCGACGAGAAGCCGACGATCGTCGTCGTTCGGCCGTGGAAGTTGTCGCGGCATGCGACGATCTCGGCTCCGTCCTGCGGCACGCGCTTCACGCGATACGCCCATTTCCGCGCGAGCTTGATCGCCGTCTCGACGGCTTCGGCGCCCGTGTTCATCGGCAGCGCCATCTCGAACCCCGCGAGCTCGCAAAGCTTTGCGAGGAACGGTCCCATGCGGTCGTTGTGCACGGCGCGCGACGTGAGCGTGAGCCGGCCCGCTTGCTCGACGAGCGCACGCACGATTCGCGGGTGGCGGTGCCCCTGGTTCAGCGACGAGTACGCGCTGATGCAGTCGAGGTATTTGCGGCCCTCGACGTCCCAAGCCCAGACGCCTTCGGCGCGTGCGATCACGACGGGCAGCGGCGAATAGTTCGGCGCGCTGACGCGCTCGGTTTCTGCGATCAACGTGGCGCTCGAGCCTGGCCGGTCGTCATTCATAAGCTATAGCGGCCCGGGACCGCACTGCGCGCGAGGATCTCCTCGCCGAACAGGCTCTCGACGAGCTCGACGCAGAGCTCGGCCGTGCGGTTGCCTTCGTCGAGCGCGGGGTTCAGCTCCATGATGTCGAGCGAGCGCATGAGCCCCGAGTCGTGGATCATCTCCATGCAGAGCTGCGCTTCGCGATAGGTCGGCCCGCCCGGCACCGTCGTCGGCACGCCTGGCGCGATCGACGGGTCGAGGAAGTCGACATCGAAGCTCACGTGTAGATGCGCGCCGCGCGCCGCGACGTACGCGAGCGCCTGGTCCATGACGGTCCGCATCCGAAGCTCGTCGATCCGGCGCATGTCGTAGACGACGAGCCCGCTGCCGACGACGAGCCGTTTCTCGATCTCGTCGACCGAGCGGATGCCGATTTGGACGATCTTGTCGGCGTCGAGCATCGGCGTCCGGGGCGCAAGGGCCGTGAGCTCTGCCGGGCCATGACCGCAAATCACTGCGACCGGCATCCCATGGAGGTTTCCGGACGGCGACGACGACGCGGAGTTGAAGTCGGAATGCGCGTCGAGCCAAAGCATCGCGAGGGTCTGCCCTTGCTCGGCGCAAAACCGCGACAAGGCGGCGAGCGAGCCGATCGCGAGGCTGTGATCGCCGCCCATGAGGAGCGGAAACTCGCCCGCCGACAGGCTCGAATAGACGGCGTCGCGAACGTTGCGGCACCAAATCTCGACCTCGGCGAGGTGCCGGTAGCCGTCCGCGCGCAGCCCTTCGGGGTTGATCGGTCCCGCGACGTTGCCGCGGTCGCGCACGTCGCAACCGAGCCGGCGCAGCGATTTGTCGAGACCTGCGACGCGCAGCGCCTCGGGGCCCATCGACGCGCCGCGCCGCCCCGCGCCGATGTCGGTCGGCGCGCCGATCAGCGCAACGGTGGGTTGCGGCGCCGTCAACCGAACTTGCGAGCCTCCTTGCTCATTTCTACCTCGCCAGGCTTGCGCAGCATCTTGTCGATCTCGTCGATGTGCTCTTCCTCGGCCTCGATCAGCGTGCGCGCGTACTCCTCTAGCGCGACGTTCTCTCCGGTCACGAGGTCGAGCAAATCGGTGTAGAGACCGAGCGCGACGTGCTCGGCCTGCAGCGTCTCGCGCAGGATCTGGCCGATGTCGTGCTCGTGCGTCTCGAGCAGCGGCCCGATCGCGAGAGACGGATGGCCGCCGAGCCGCGTCACCATCTCGCCGGCCTGCTGGGCGTGCGCGAGCGACTCGGTCGCCTCCGCCTGGAACCACGCGACGATCGGTATCCGGCTATACCCGAAGATCATCATCGAGTAGTGCGTGTACCGCACGACGCCCGCGAGCTCGCATTCCAAGATGCGATTCAATTGGGCGATGACCTTTTTCTTATTGAGGCTCATGGGACGCTCCTTGCTGCGGCGCGGGCGGGGTCGATGCGCTCGGAGTGTCGCACGCGGTCCCCATGAAGGAAACTCGCAATCGCGGCCGAAGTCGCGCACGCGGGGCGGGGTAGAATACGGCACCCCTTCGAATGAGCACCGCGGTGCCGACGCACTCGAAAGTCTGGTTGAAGCGCGGGCGTGAGAAGTCGCTGCTGCGCAAGCATCCGTGGATCTTCTCCGGCGCAATCGAGCGCGTGCAAGGCGAGCCCGGGTCCGGCGAGACGGTGGAGATCGTCGACGCTGCCGGTGCATTCCTCGCCTGGGCTGCGTACTCGCCGGCGTCACAGATCCGCGCTCGAGTGTGGTCGTTCGTGCCGGAGGAGACGGTAGACGCGGCGTTTCTGCATGGTCGGCTCGCGCGATCCATCGAGTCGCGCCGCAAGCTCGGGATGCTCGGCGTCGACACAGCGTGCCGGCTCGTATTTGCGGAGTCCGACGGTTTGCCGGGGCTCATCGTCGATCGTTACGCCGACTTCGCCGTCTGCCAGTTTCTCTCGGCCGGAGCGGAGCGCTGGCGCGCAGAGATCGCGGATGCGCTCGCCGAGCTCTGCGGCTCGCGCGGGATCTACGAGCGCTCGGAGGCGAGCGCGCGGCGCAAGGAAGGCCTCGGATCGCGGCGCGGCGTGCTCCGGGGCGAGGCGCCGCCCGCGGAGATCGAGGTCCGAATGGGGGCCACGCATTGGCTCATCGACGTCGCGAACGGGCAGAAGACCGGCGCCTACCTCGACCAGCAGCGGAATCGCGCCCGCGTCGCCGAGCTAGCGGCCGGCGGGGAGTTACTCGACGCGTTTTCGTATACGGGCGGGTTTGCGATCACGGCGCTGACCGCGGGCGCGTCGATCGCGACACTCGTCGAGTCTTCCGCCGAGGCGCTGCGCACGGCGGAACGCGAAGCGGCGGCCAACGGCGTGGCGGACCGCTGCCGATTCGTCGCCGCGAGCGTGTTCGACGAGCTGCGAGTGCTACGCGACGAAGGGCGCCGCTACGATCTCGTGGTCCTCGATCCGCCCAAGTTCGTCCACTCGGCGGAGCAGGTGAGCGCGGGCAGCCGCGGCTACAAGGACGTCAATATGCTCGGTATCGAGCTCGCGCGGCCCGGCGGGCTGGTCGCGACGTTTTCGTGCTCGGGGCATGTCGACGCCGCCCTGTTCCAGAAGATCGTCGCGGGCGCCGCGCTCGACGCGGGCCGAGACGCCCAGATCATCGAGCGGCTGTCGCAGCCGCCCGACCATCCGATCGCGATCGAGTTTCCCGAGGCCGAATACCTCAAAGGCCTGATCCTCCGAGTTCATTGAGCGGGCGGTCGACCGCGCTCGATGTCTCAAAAGGCGGCTCCAGCGTGAGCAGGGCAACGAGCGCGGCCGACGGCACGCCCGCAGTTGCATATACGGCTGTTCAAAAACAGATATCGGTGTATGCTTTGGGGCCGTGAAGCCGCGAACGACGAGCCACCGCTCGAGCCCGCGCATCGCGCGGCGCCGCGAGCGAATGAAGCAATCCCTGCTCGCCGCCGGCGCCCGGCAGTTCGCGAGCCGCGGAGTCGGCACCGTAAGCGTCGAGGAGCTGATCGCCGAAGCGGATGTGTCTCGCGCGACCTTCTACGGCTTTTTCTCAAGTAAATATAGCCTCTTAGAGCACATTCTTAATCCAGTTTTCGAGCGGGCCACCGCCGCGGTGCGCTCGCTCGAGCGCCGGCGGCCGCTCGATGCGATCGACGGCCTCATCGACGTCTATCTCGAGCTGTGGCGTGACCATCGCGACGGGTTGCTGTTGATCCCCACGGTGGATCCGAAGACCTTCCGCCATTTCGAGTCGCAACATCGGGCGCTGAACGACGCGCTGCTCGACGTGCTGCGCGCAGCCGAGCGAGCCGAGGTTCTGCGCAACGGCAGCGCGCAGTACTCTCTCAAGGTCATCGCGCGCACCGCGATACCGCTGCTGAGGGTCTACGATGGCCACCCCGCCGCGGAGCCGATGTTCCGTGACGCCGTCCGCGGCCTCTTGGTCCGCGCGCATTGATGGCTTCCGGCTCTCCTAGGACCGTGCTTGCGCTGCTGTTCGTCGGCGTGCTCGTCGCAGCGCTCGACATCGCGATCGTGGGTCCGGCGTTGCCCGCGATAGGCGATACGTATGGCGTCGGCAGCCGACTGCTGTCCTGGGTGTTCAGCGTCTATGTGCTGTTCTACGTCGTCGGCGCGCCGCTGCTCGCGAAGCTGTCGGACCGGATCGGGCGGCGGGGCGTGTTCGCGCAGAGCCTGGGACTCTTTGCGGCCGGGTCGTTGCTCGTGGCGGCGGCGCCGACGTTCGAGGTGCTGCTCGTGGGTCGCGCGATCCAGGCGTTCGGCGCGGGAGGGATCTTCCCTGTCGCAAGCGCCGTCATCGCCGAGACGGTGCCGGAGGAGAGGCGCGGCCGGACGCTCGGCCTGATCGGCGCCGTATTCGGGCTCGCGTTCCTGCTCGGCCCGTTGCTGGGCGGGTTGTTGCTGCGCTGGAGTTGGCGTTGGCTGTTCCTCGTCAACGTGCCCATTGCGGCCGTGCTCATCGTCGCGGGCCTCCGCCGTTTGCCCTCGGACGCGGCCGCGCGCCCGCGCGCGTTCGACGCCGCGGGCGCGGCCACGCTCGCGCTGGCGCTAGCGGGAGCGGTCTGGAGCTTGAGCCAGGTCGACGCTCCGAATTTACCCGCGAGCCTCGCCTCGATCCGCATCTGGCCGGTTCTCGTCGTCGCGATCCTGGCCGCGGCCGCGTTTTGGATCGTGGAGAAGCGCGCAGCGGATCCGGTGCTGCATCCCGATCTCTTTCGCTCGCGCCAGCTCCGAGTCGTCGGCGCGATCGCGCTCGCCGCCGGGATCGTCGAGGCGGGCATGGTGTTCTTGCCGGAGATCGCGGTTCTCGGTTTCGGCGTGAGCTCCTCGGCAGCCAGCCTGATGATGCTGCCGCTCGTGCTCACGCTGGCCGTCGGCGCTCCGATCGCAGGCCAGCTGCTCGATCGCAACGGCGCGCGGCCGGTGATCCAGAGCGGTCTGATGCTCACGATCATCGGGCTCGCGCTGTACGCGTGGTTGCCGCTCAACCTTGCGGGTTTCTATGCGGCGGGCGCGGCAATCGGGTTCGGGTTGTCGGCGCTGCTCGGCGCGCCGCTGCGGTACGTCACGCTGCAAGAGGCGGGGCCCGAGCGGCGCGGAGCCGGTCAGGGGCTGCTCACGCTCTGCGTTAGCGTCGGCCAGCTTCTCGGCGCCGCGATCGTCGGCGGCATCGTCGGGTCGAGCGCGACCGAGCTCGGCGGCTATCGCCATGCGTTGCTCACTCTCGCGTTCGCTTGTGCGATCGCGCTCGTGCTGAGCCGGTCGTTGCACGGTAGAGTGGCAGCCGGCCGCACGGCCGACGTATGAGGGCGCGCTTGAGCGCATTCGGATGACGACCGCACGCGAACCGAAGAGAGAGCACTGGATCGCACCGTCGATCCTTTCCGCCGACTTCGCGCGGCTCGGCGAGGAGGTCGACGCCGTGCTCGCCGCGGGCGCGGATCTGATCCACTTCGACGTGATGGACAACCATTACGTGCCCAATCTCACGATCGGTCCGCTCGTCTGCGAGGCGCTACGCAAGCACGGTGTGAAGGCGCCGATCGACGTGCACCTCATGGTGAAGCCCGTGGACCGGATCATCCCCGATTTCGCGGCCGCGGGGGCCACGTATATCAGCATCCATCCCGAGGCGACCGAGCACGTCGATCGAAGCTTGCAGCTGATCCGCGAGCACGGCTGCAAGGCCGGCCTCGTGTTCAATCCCGCGACGCCGCTCGACTGGCTCGACCACGTTCTCGAGCGTCTCGATCTCGTGCTCGTGATGTCGGTGAACCCGGGTTTCGGCGGCCAGCAGTTCATCGACGCCGCGCTCGCGAAGATCGCGACGGCGCGCGAGATCATCGATCGCTCGGGGCGGCCGATCCGCCTCGAGGTCGACGGCGGCGTGAAAGTCGCCAACATCGGTCGCGTCGCGGCGGCCGGCGCCGACACGTTCGTCGCGGGCTCCGCAATCTTCGGCTCGAAGGACTACCAGTCGACGATCGCCGCGATGCGGCGCGAGCTCGCGTCCGCTCGCTGACGCGCTCGGCGTCGCTCTCCGCGCGACGCGTCGCACTCGATTAAGCGTCCCGTTCTGCTATGCTCGCGCCCCCAAAACCGCGGGCTGGCTGGCCGTCTCATGGTCTGGACCGTTCACAAGTTTGGTGGCACGAGCGTAGCCGACGCTGCTTGCGTGCGTCGCGTCGCCGGCATCCTCGCGAAGGAGCCCGACAATCTCGGTGTCGTCGTGTCGGCCATGAAGGGCGTAACCGACGACTTGCTCGGGCTCATCGATCGCGCCGCGCGCCGCGAGAGCGTCGACGCGCAGCTCGAGGCATTGCGCGAGCGTCACGAGCGCTCGGCCGTCGATCTGCTGGGCGCGACCGGCGCGAAGCCGGTGCTCGCGCAATTCGAGCGCGAGCTCGAGGACATCCAGAGCATCTTGAAAGCGTTGTCGCTCGTGCGTTCCGCGTCCGAGCGCAGCCGTGACTTGATCTCGGGTTTCGGCGAGGTGTGGTCCGCGCGCCAGATCGCCGCGTTCTTCAAGGTCGAGTTCGCGAAGGAGCGCGATGGAGCAAGGGGCGTCCCAAGGGACGTCATATTCATCGACGCGCGCGACGTGCTCGTGATCGACAAGGGCGAGATGGGGCCGGTCGTCGCGTGGGACGCGTCGCGGCCGCGCTTGAGCGCGCTGCTTCCGGCAGGTTTCAACGGCATTGCCGTGATCACGGGCTTCGTCGGCTCGGACCGCCACGGCCTGCCGACGACGCTCGGCCGCAACGGCAGCGACTACTCGGCGTCGATCTTCGGCGCGTTGCTCGACGCGACAGAAGTCCACATCTGGACCGACGTCGACGGCGTGATGAGCGGCGACCCGCGGCGAGTGCCGGAAGCGAAGATCATCGACGAGATGTCGTACAGCGAAGCGATGGAGCTCGCGTACTTCGGCGCGAAAGTGATCCACCCGCAGACGATGGCGCCCGCGGTCGGCCGCGGCATCCCGATCTGGATCCGCAACACGTTCAACGCGACGCATCCCGGCACCAAGATCTCGGCGTCGACGTCGCATCGCGACTCGGGCGTCAAGGGCATCAGCGGCATCGACAACGTCGCGCTCGTGAATCTCGAAGGTGCCGGCATGATCGGCGTGCCGGGCACCGCGGACCGGTTGTTCGGCGCGCTGCGCGAGGCCGGCGTGTCGGTGATGATGATTTCGCAGGGCAGCTCGGAGCATTCGATCTGCTTCGCGGTGCCCGAGAACGCGGCCGAGCAAGTCCGCCGCGTCGTCGAGCGCGCGTTCGCGGCGGAGCTCGCGCAGGGTCAAGTCCAGCGCGTCGGCGTGACGACGGGCTGCGCGATCATCGCGGTCGTCGGCGACGACATGGCCGGCATGCCGGGCAGCGCCGGCAAATTTTTCGGCACGCTCGGAGCGGCCGGCATCAACGTACGTGCGATCGCGCAGGGCGCGTCCGAGCGCAACATCTCCGCGGTCATCGACGGGAAGGACAGCGCGCGCGCGATCCGCGCCGTGCACAGCAGCTTCTATCTGTCCGCCAAAACAATTTCGATTGGTGTGCTCGGCCCGGGCCACGTCGGCGGTGCGCTGCTCGACCAGATCGCGCGCGCGGCTCCCGGGCTTCGCGAACGGTTCGATCTCGACCTGCGCGTCCGCGCGATCGCGGGCAGCAAGAAGATGCTGCTCGAGCCGCAGCGCGTCGACCTCGACCATTGGCGCGACGGGCTCGGTGCCGGAAAGCCGCTCGACCCGGTGAAGATTGTTCCTGGCGTGGCCGACCACGTGCAGACGGACTACCTGCCGCACTCGGTGCTGATCGATTGCACCGCGAGCCAGCCGGTCGCAGACCGCTACGCCGAGTGGCTCGGCCGCGGGATCCACGTCATCACGCCGAACAAGCGCGCGCACAGCGGGCCCATCGCGTACTACGAGGAGCTCAAGCGTGTGAGCCGCGCGGCGCACACGCATTTCCTCTACGAGGCGACGGTGGGCGCCGGCTTGCCGGTGATTAAGACGCTCAAGGACCTCGTCGAGACCGGTGACGAGATCCGCAGCATCAGCGGCATCTTCTCGGGCACGCTCGCGTACCTGTTCAATCTCTTCGACGGCAAGCGCGCGTTCTCCGAGATCGTGCGCGAGGCGAAGTCGAAGGGTTACACCGAGCCCGACCCGCGCGACGACTTGTCGGGCATGGACGTCGCACGCAAGGCCGTGATCCTCGCGCGCGAGGCGGGGCTCAGCCTCGAGCTCGCCGACGTCGAGGTCGAGAGCCTCGCGCCGGCGGCGCTCGCAAAGGCGTCCGTCGACGAGTTCCTGAAGCGGCTGCCGGACTTCGACCGGCCGATGCTCGAGCGCGTGCAAGAGGCGCAGCGCAGCGGCCAGGTGCTGCGCTACGTCGCGGAGATCGACGTCCGCGCGCGCAGCGCCGCGGTGCGCCTGCGGAGCTTTGCGCCCGCGCACCCCTTCGCGAACATCAACCTGACCGACAACATCGTGCAGTTCGTGACGGGCCGCTACTGCGACAACCCGTTGATCATCCGCGGCCCGGGCGCCGGCCCGGCCGTGACTGCGGCCGGCATCTTCGCCGACCTGCTGCGCCTCTGCAGCATGCTCGGCGGACAGCGCGGCTGAGCGGCGTCGCGAGGGCTCCGCGATGCGTTTTCTGAGCACCCGCGGCGGAGAATCCGTCGGCCTCGTCGACGCGGTCATGCGCGGGCTCGCGGCGGACGGCGGCCTCTACGTGCCAGAGGAGCTGCCGCGTTTCAGCGCCGGAGACTTCAAGGGCGAATCGCTGGCGGAGATCGCGGCCGACCTGCTCGCGCCATTCTTCGCGGGCTCGGCGCTCGAACGCGAGGTCCGGGCGATCTGCCGGCGCGCACTCGACTTCCCGGTGCCGCTGCGTCCGGTGATCGACGCGCACGGCGAGCTCTCCGTGCTCGAGCTGTTTCACGGGCCGACGGCCGCGTTCAAGGACATCGGCGCGCGGTTCCTGGCCGAGCTCATGGAGCGAGCGCTCGCGGTTGCGGGGCGAGAAGCGCGTCCGCTCACGATCCTCGTCGCGACCTCGGGCGACACGGGTGGCGCCGTGGCCGCCGCGTTCCATGGCCGCAGCGGCATTCGCGTCGCCGTGCTGTTCCCGAAAGGACAGGTCTCGCCGCGCCAGCAGCACCAGCTCACGTGCTGGGGAGACAACATCCTCGCGATCGAGGTCGACGGCGTGTTCGACGATTGTCAGGCGCTCGTGAAGGCGGCGTTCGCCGATCCGGGCTTGAACGAGCGCCATCGTCTCACCGCGGCCAACAGCATCAACATCGGCCGCTTGCTGCCGCAGGCCGCTTACCATGCCGCCGCGAGCCTTTGGCACTGGCGGAAGCACGGATCCGCCTCGGGCTCGATCGTGCCGACGGGGAACCTCGGCAACGGCGTCGCGTGCGTCTGGGCGCGCGCAATGGGGCTGCCGATCCGCGAAGTCGTATTCGCGATCAACGCGAACCGCACGGTCGCGGAGTTTCTCGCGACCGGGCACTGGCAGCCGCGGCCGAGCCAGGCGACGCTGGCGTCGGCAATGGACGTCGGCAACCCGAGCAACATGGAGCGCTTGCGCGATCTCCTACCCGAGCTCGGCGCTTTGCGTGAAGCGGTCGAAGCGTATCCCGTTGACGACGACGCAATCCGCAGCCAGATTGCGAAGGACTATCAGCGTTACGGCGAGATTTGGGATCCGCACACAGCCACGGGCTTCTGGGTTTACGATCACTTGCCGGCCGCGCGCAAAGCGGCGAAGCCGTGGATCGTGAGCGCGACCGCGCACCCCGCGAAGTTCGAGGGAGTGGTCGAGCCGTTGATCGGCCACGAGGTCGCGGT
>Ga0068858_100000475_pt1 | contig 41717 bp, 48 predicted proteins | sample KBSSwiS12_FD_66589 | JGI IMG/M metagenome (GOLD analysis project Ga0068858, IMG submission 66589) | Switchgrass rhizosphere microbial communities from Kellogg Biological Station, Michigan, USA - KBS Switchgrass S1-2 | ecosystem: Host-associated > Plants > Roots > Rhizosphere > Soil ... | reverse complement strand
CCGGTGAAACTCCCCAGCAGCCAGAACGTGATCGCCGGCAACTGGTTGTAGGGATCGGCGACGTACTTCACCAGCGCGATGCCGGCGCCGAAGAGCGAGCCCACGACCACGCCGGTGAGCACAAGCGTGAGCAGCGGGTCGCGTCCGCCGACCCACGTCGAGACGGCAATGACGAGACCCACCGCGATGAGGCCACCGATGAACGCGAATGCCTGGATCGCGCCGATCGGCAACGACATCAGGATCGCGATGCCGGCGCCGAGCGCGCAGCCCGCCGTGACGCCGAGGATGTCGGGCGAGACGAGCGGATTCTTGAAGAGTCCCTGGTACGAGGCCCCCGCGGCAGCGAGGGCCGCACCGACCGCGATCGCGCCTGCAACGCGCGGCGCCCGCACCTGCGTCACCACCGCCTGAACGTTCGCCGCGAGCCCGCTCTCGCCTCCGGTGAACGACGACCAAAGCGCGCGCCACACATCGCCGATGGAGACCGGGAAGCGGCCGACGCTGAAGCTCCACGCCACGAGGAGCAGCAATCCCCCGCAGGCGAGGGCGAGCCAGAGCGGGAAGCGCTGGCGCTCGACGATCATCTCGGCGCCGCTCCCGGCGCGAAGTCGCGCCCGGCGAGGCTCACGTGCGTGGCGCGGTCGCCTTCTCGGTCTGCGGGAACGCGGCGAGCACGCTGCCGGCGCCCTCGGCGGAGTAACCGGGAAGGGTCGCCACGATGGTGGAGAAGCGCTCGGAACGCACGAACTGCAGCAGGCGCTTCATGCGATCGTCCTGCAGCGTCTCGGTGCGGCAGGCGAGGTAGTAGCGCTCGACGCACAACGGAACGAAGTCGAGGCGATAGAGCGCCGAGGCGGCCTGCACGCCGAGGCCGGCGTCGGCCTGGTGGCCCGCGATGAGCGCGGCAACCGCGCCGTGGGTCATCTCCTCGGTTTCGTACCCATGGATCCGGTCGCGCTCGATGCCCGCGGACGAAAGCAGGAACTCGAGCAGCGCGCGCGTGCCGGAGCCGCGCTGGCGATTCACCATGCGAACGTCGGGGCGTGCGAGATCCTGGAGGCCGCCAATGCCCTTGGGGTTGCCGTTGCGGACCATGAGGCCTTGCGTGCGCGTGACGAGGCTCGCGAGCCTGAACTCGTCGAGCGGCAGGCACTCGGCATAGCGGCGCGTGATGAGCTCGCCCAGCTTGCCTTCCGGAACGTGGAAGCCCGCGACGTCGCATTCGCCGCGACGCAGCGCGGCCAGGGCATCGAAGCTGCCCTTGTACTGCAGGTCGAGCCCGAAGCCTCCGGAGAGCGCGAGGTCGCGGAGCGCCGCGACCGCGAAGTCGTGGCTCGCGAGCGTGACGAGGCCCGCGGGAGCTTCGTGCACCGATTCGTTGAGCGTGCGCGCGAAATCGGCCGCGAGATTCTCGAGCTCGGGCTCGAGGCGGGCCTGCGCGCGCCGGCCCGCCCAGAGCAGGCGTTCGCCCAGCACCGTGAGCCGCGAGCCGCGCCCCCGCTCCTTGGTCACGAGCTTCGCGCCGAAAAATTCCTCCCAATCCGAGATCACGTTCCACGCGTGGCGATAGGAAACGCCCGCGGCCTGGGCCGCGATCGTGAGCTTCCCGGTGGCGTCGATCTCGGCGAGGATGGTGATGAGCTCGAAGTCGAACTCGCGCTCGGTGCCCGAGCGGAAGCGCCATACCGGCCTGATGTCGATCCGGATCATGGCGCCATTATGGGGGAAATCAGCCGGCCGCCCAGTAGTTGGGGAAGAAGAGCTGCTGGCCGTCGATCCTGTAGTCGGCGATGGCGCGCTGGCCCTCGGGCGAGATCAGCCAGTCGATGAACTTCTGGCCCAGGTCCTTCTTCACGTAGGGGTGCTTCGCCGGATTCACTAGCATCACGCCGTACTGGTTGAAGAGCTTCTTGTCGCCTTCGACGAGGATCACCAGGTCCTCGCGGTTCTTGAACGAGACCCAGGTGCCTCGATCGCACAGCGCGTAGGCGTCCATGCCTGCCGCCGTGTTGAGGGTGGGGCCCATGCCGGAACCGGTCTCGCGATACCAGGCGCCCTTGGGCTCGATGCCCGCGGCCTTCCAGTAGCGCTTTTCGGCGGCGTCGGTTCCGCTCTTGTCGCCGCGAGAGGCGAACGGCGCCCTGGCCGCGGCGATCTTCCTGAGCCCGGCGATCACGTCGTTGCCTTTCGCGTCGGCGGGATCGGACTTCGGTCCGACGATGATGAAGTCGTTGTACATCACGTCGAAGCGCTTCACGCCGAACCCCTCGGCGAGGAATTTCTCCTCCGCGGCCTTGTCGTGCACGAACTCCACGTCGGCGTCGCCGCGCCGTCCCATGTCGAGCGCCTGGCCGGTGCCGACCGCCACCACGCGGATGTCGAATCCGAGCGCCTTCTTCGCTTCGGGCAGCAGGTGCTTGAACAATCCCGACTGCTCTGTCGACGTGGTCGAGGCGACGGTGATGAAGTCCTGTGCGTTCGCCTCCCTTGTCGCGATCAGGCATCCCGCCACGACGGCGGCGACGATCCAGGCGGTGGCGAAGCGGCTCAGATGGCGGGCGATGCGGTGTTCCACGGCAATTCTCCTTGCAGGTACCAGCGCGCCTCGTTGGAGGCGGGCTCATTGAAAAAGCGATCGGCGGGCGTGCGCTCGGTGATGCGCCCTTCGTGCAGGAACACGATCTCGTCCGCGAACCGGCGTGCGAGCCCGAGGTTGTGCGTCGTCATGACCACGGCGGTGCCGGCCGCGTGAATGCGGCCGACGATGTGTTCGACTTCGGCGGCAGCGCCGGGATCGAGGCTCGCGGTGGGCTCGTCGAGGTAGAGGAGCCGCGGGCGCAGCGCCCATGCGCGCGCGAGCGCGAGGCGCTGTTGTTCGCCGCCAGACAGCGCGCGTGCCTGGCGCGCGCCAAGCTGCGTGAGTCCCACGCGCTCGATTGCTTCCCTCGCACGGAGCTCCGCTTCCGTCTGGCTGGTCCCGTTCACGACGAGCGCGTATTCGATGTTGGCGAGCGCCGGCCTGCGCAACATCACCGGGCGCTGGAAGACCATGGCTTGGGAGGCCGGACGTCGGTCCGACCCTGCCCATCGAATCGTGCCGCTCGTCGGCGCGATGAGTCCGTGCAGCGTGCGCAGCAACACGCTCTTTCCCGCGCCGTTCGCGCCGAGCACGACGATGCGCCCGCGCCCGTCGAGATTGAGGTCGATGCCCTTGATCGCCTCATGCCCGCCGACGCGTACCTGCAAGGCGTGCGCCTCGAGAGGGAACATGCCGTCAACCATGCTGGCGGATGCTCCACTCGCGCAGCGCGTACGCCCCGGCGTTGAGGGCCAGGACCACGGTGATGAGGACGATCCCAAGCCCAAGCGCGAGGGGCAGGTCGCCCTTGCTGGTCTCGAGCGCGATCGCGGTCGTCATCACGCGGGTCACCCCGTCGATGTTGCCGCCCACGATCATGACCGCGCCCACCTCAGAAGCCGCCCGCCCGAAACCCAGCAGCACGACGGTGAGGAGCGTGTAGCGCAGGTCGAAGAGCAGGGTCGGCACCGCGCGCGTCGGCGTGACGCCGAGCGACGTGAGCTGCTCCCGATACTCCTGCCACGCGTCCTCCACGAACTGGCGGGCCATGGCGGCGACGATGGGAATCACCAGCAGCGTCTGCGCGATGACGATTGCCGTCGGCGTGAAGAGGATGCCGAGCGATCCGAGCGGGCCCGCGCGCGACAGCATCAGGTAGACGAGCAGGCCGACCACGACCGAAGGCAGGCCGAGCAATGCGTTGAGGCAGATGATCACCAGCCGGCGTCCGGGAAAGTCGCGCACGCCGATCCACGCGCCGAGGGGCAGTCCGAACAGGCACGCGAGGACCGCGGCCGTGAGGCTCACCTCCAGCGACAGGGAAACCACGCTCCATAGATTGGGATCGCCGCCCGTGACCAGGCGGAGGGCCGTCACGAGGCTGGCGATGATGTCCGACACCATTCGATTCTCCCAAACACCCGTGGAAATGCCGATATGAAGCGGGTTGCCTATGTCCTCAGGCGAACCCCGCGCTGTGGCGGTCGATCGAGACGGCCTTCACGAGCGCATGGACCTGCAATCCGGGAGCGAGCCCGAGCTCCTCGGCCGCCTTGCGGGTGATTCGCGCGCGCAGGGGGACGCCTCCCATGTCGAGGGAGACCTCCACGATCGCGCCGAACTCGGCGCCCAGGGAGCGCACCGTCGCGGGAAGCACGTTCTGGACCGAGACGCCGCGCGGGCGCTCGAGGGCGAGCGAGACGTCGCGCGCACGGATGCGCACGCGAACGGGCTCGCCGGGAAGCGCGTCGAGGTTGGGCACGACGAGTTGCCCGCCCGCGAACGCGAGCGTCGTGAGCTCGTAGCGGGGATCGTGCGAGGCGACGCGCGCCTCGATGACCGCGCCGCCTTCGAAGCGGCCGGTAAGGGGCCCGAGCTCCGGACGCGAGAGGACTTCCGCCGCGGGGCCTTCGGCGGCGACGCGTCCCTCGGAAACGACCACGACGCGATCGGCCAATCGAGTGACTTCCTCGAGCGCGTGGCTCACGTACACGATCGGCAGGCGAAGCTCGTCGCGCAGGATCTCGATGTAGGCGAGGATCTCGGCCTTGCGTGCCCCGTCGAGCGAGGCGAGCGGCTCGTCGAGCAGCAGCACGCGCGGGCTGGTGAGGAGCGCGCGGCCGATGGCGACGCGCTGGCGCTCGCCGCCGGAGAGGCTCGTGGGCCGGCGCTCGAGCAGCGCCTGCAGGCCGAGGAGGGCCAGCACGCGCTCGCGGTCGATCACGCGCTCCGCGAGCGGCGTGAGCGCCTCGCCATAGTCGAGGTTCGCGCGCACGGTCATGTGCGGAAAGAGCAGCGCGTCCTGGAACACGTAGCCCACGCGGCGATGCTCGGGCGGGAGGTCCACGCCGTTCGCGGAATCGAACAGCACGCGGCCGCCGATCACGATACGCCCGCGCTCCGGCTTCAAGATGCCGGCGATGGCGTTCACGAGAGTGGTCTTGCCCGAGCCCGAGCGGCCGAAGAACGCGACGATCGGCGCGTCGCTGGCGAATGCGGCCTCGATGCGGAAGTCGTCGCGGCGCACGGCGACGTCGACCTCAAGCATGCGCGCCCCGCTTGTGGCGCCGGACCATCCACTCGGACAGCGCCAGCGCGCCGAGGGACACCAGGATCGAGATGATCGAGAGGCGCAGCGCCTCGGCGTCGCCGTTCGGCACCTGCGTCGCCGTGTAGATCGCCAGCGGCAGCGTGCGCGTCTCGCCGGGGATGTTGGAGACGAACGTGATCGTCGCGCCGAACTCGCCGAGCGCGCGCGCGAAGGCGAGCAAAGCGCCCGTCACGACGCCGGAGGCGGCGAGCGGCAGCGTCACCGTGAAGAAGACTCGCGTCCGGCTGGCTCCCAGCGTGCGCGCCGCGAGCTCGAGGCGCGGATCGACGGACTCGATCGCGAGCCGCACCGCTCGCACCAGCAGCGGGAATCCCATGATCGCGGCGGCGAGCGCGGCGCCGGTCCAGCGGAAGGCGAACACGATGCCGAGCGGCTCGAGGAGGCTGCCGATCGGGCCCTGGGTGCCGAAGAGGACGAGCAGCACGAAGCCCACGACGACGGGCGGCAGCACCAGCGGCAGGTGGACGACCGCGTCGAAGAGTGTCTTCCCGGGAAAGTCCTTGCGCGCGAGGACGAACGCCACGCCGATCGCGATGGGCAGGCTTGCGGCGAGCGAGACCAGCCCCACCTGGAGGCTCAAGAACAATATGCCGAGCTCGGCCCCGCTCACGGGAGGCGGAATCCGTAGCGCTCGAAGATCGCGCGCGCGTCAGGCGTCGAGAGGTAACCGGCGAAAGCGGTGGCGATGGGCGTGGATGAACGCTTGAGGATCACCACCGGGTAGACGATGGGCGGGTGCGACGCGGAAGGGAACGTGTCGACGATGCGAACGCGCTTTTCGGCGAGCGCGTCGGTGCGATAGACGATTCCGAGCGGAGCCTCACCGCGTGCGACCAGCGCGAGGGCGGCGCGAACGTTCTCCCCCGATGCGACGCGCTTCTCCACTGCGTTCCAGGCGCCGAGCGCCTTGAGCGCGGACTTGCCGTACATCCCTGCGGGCACGGAGTCGGGCTCGCCCATCGCGAGCCGGCCCTTGCCGAGCGCGGGGGCGAGATCGACGCCGAAGTTGAGCTTCACGTCCACCTTCGAATTCGCGGGCGCCACCAGCACCAGGTCGTTGGCGAGCAGGTTGCGGCGCGAGCCTTGCGCCACGACGCCGGCCTTCTCGACGAACTCGATCCAGTGGGTGTCCGCGGAGATGAAGATGTCCGCGGGCGCGCCGCGGGTGATCTGTCGCGCGAGCACGCTGCTCGCGGCGTAGGAGACCTCGACCTGTCCGCCGCGTTCGGACGCGAACGACTGGACGACGGCGTCGAGCGCTTCCTTGAGGCTCGCCGCGGCGAACACCATTGCGCTGTCCGCGTGGGCCGCGGGAGCGAGGACGAGCGCGAAGAGGAGGGTGGCAAGGCGCATGGATTCCGGAACGCCTCGCCGGATCCGCGGGGTTACTTCTTCGCGGCCGCCAGCAGCTTCTGCAGCTCGCCCGACTGGTACATCTCGCGCATGATGTCGCAGCCGCCGACGAACTCGCCGTTGATGTAGAGCTGCGGGATCGTGGGCCAGTTCGCGAACTGCTTGATGCCCTCGCGGATGTCGGGGTTCTGCAGCACGTCCACGGTGAAGAGGCCGTCGACGCCGCTCATCTTGAGCAGCTGCGACGCGGTGGCCGAGAAGCCGCACTGCGGGAATTGGGGCGACCCCTTCATGTACAGCACGACGGGGTGGCTGGTGACCTGCTCGCGGATGGTGTCTTGAACGCTCATGTCGGATGTCTCCTTTTACGGGCCTAGTCTACCGCCGGCCACCCGCGGAATCCCAGCCAGGTCCTTGATGGCCACAAGGTCCGCGAAGCCCGCCTTCCCGAGCAGCGCGGCCACGGCCTGGGCCTGGTCGTACCCATGTTCAATGAGGATCGCCCCGCCCGGATTCAAGTGCCCGCGGGCGCCGGCGACGATGTGGCGGATGGAATCGAGCCCGTCGCCGCTGCCGTCGGTGAGGGCGTGGCGCGGCTCGAAGCGCAGGTCGCCCTGCGCGAGGTGCGGATCGCCTCCGGCTACATACGGCGGGTTGCTCACGATGAGGTCGAAGCGGCGGCCTTCGACCGGCGCGTACCACTCGCCCTCGAGGAATTCCACTTCGGCCTTGTGGGCCTTCGCGTTGGCGCGGGCGATGGCGAGGGCGGCGCGGCTGGAGTCGGTAGCCGTCATCGAGACCTTGGGCATCTCGCACGCCAGGGTGACTGCGACGATGCCGCTACCGGTGCCAAGGTCCAGCGCGCTGGCTGGACTCCCGCCTTCGCGGGAATGACGCAGCAGTGGGAGCGCGTGCTCCACCAGGGTCTCGGTCTCGGGGCGCGGGATCAGCACGTCGGAGTTCACCTCGAACTCGCGCGAGTAGAACTCCCGCTTGCCGATCACGTAGGCGACCGGGAAACCCATGGTTCTCTGCGCCACCATCGCGTCGATGCGTGCGTCCTGGGTTTCGGTGAGGACCTGGATCGGATGGGCCGCGAGGTAGGCGCGGTCGACGCCGAGGACGTGCGTGAGGATCGCCTGGGCGTCGACGCGTCCGATGGAGGCCGTGGCTTCCTGCAGCGCGGCGTTGATGGTGAACATCAGGCCGGGTCCGAGAGGCTCGCGAGCTGCTCGGCCTGGTGCTCGTGCTGCAGCGCCGAGGTGATCTCGGAAAGGTCGCCGTCCATGATGGCGTCGATCTTGTGCAGCGTGAGGTTGATGCGGTGGTCGGTGACGCGGCCCTGCGGGAAGTTGTAGGTGCGGACGCGGTCGGAGCGGTCACCCGAGCCGATGAGGCTCTTGCGCTCGCTCGCCTCCTTCGCCTGCGCCTCGCGCATCTGCTTGTCCTTGATGCGCGCGGCGAGGACGCGCCACGCCTGCTCGCGGTTCTTGTGCTGGCTGCGCGCGTCCTGGCACTCGACGACGATTCCCGTCGGCAGGTGCGTGAGGCGGACCGCGGAGTCGGTCTTGTTCACGTGCTGTCCGCCCGCGCCGCTCGCCCGGAACGTATCGACGCGGACTTCCGACGGATTGATCTGGACGTCGGACACATCGTCTGCCTCGGGCATCACCGCGACCGTCGCGGCGGACGTGTGGATGCGGCCCTGCGTCTCGGTCGCGGGCACGCGCTGCACGCGGTGGCCGCCGGACTCGAACTTGAGCTTGGAGTACGCGCCATTGCCGACGACCCGCGCGATCACTTCCTTGTAGCCGCCGGCGTCGCCCGCGCTCTCGGAGACGATCTCGACCTGCCAGCGGTTGCGCTCCGCGAAGCGCGTGTACATGCGCAAGAGGTCGCCCGCGAAGAGCGCGCTCTCGTCGCCGCCGGTGCCCGCGCGGATCTCGAGGAAGAGGTTGCGGTCGTCGTTGGGATCGCGCGGCAGCAGCATCGCCTGCAGCTCCTCCTCGAGGCCCGCCAGGCGCGCCTTGCCCGCGGAGATCTCTTCCTGGGCGAAGTCGCGCATCGTCGGGTCCTTCGCCATCTCCTCGGCGGCCGCCAGGTCTTCCTGCGCGCGCCGGTACTGGCCGAAGGCGTCCACGACGGGCGAGATCTCCGCGCGTTCCTGGGAAAGCCTGCGGAAATTGTCGCGGTCGTTGGCGATCTCGGGATCGGAGAGGCGCGCGTCGATCTCCTTCAGCCGCGAGTCGAGGCTCGCCAGCTTGGCGGCGATGGAATCTTTCATGGGTCCTGCGCGTCGCCGGGGTCGGCGGCCTGCGGATAGAGCGTCTCGATGGCGCGCATGAGGCTCTCGCGCTCGGATTCGCCGGCGCGGGAGAGCGCCTGGGTCGGATGGTGGACGAACTTGTTGGCGAGGCCCTTCGCGAGCGCCTCGAGCACGTGCGAGGGATCGTCGCCGCGGGCGAGGCGCTGCTTCGCCCGCGCGAGCTCGGCCTCGCGATATTGGTCGGCGCGGCGTCGCAACTCCACGATCGCGGGCACCGCGGCGCGGCTCTCCTGCCAGGCGCGGAACACCTCGACCTCCTGGGACACGATGCCTTCGGCCTCCGCGGCCGCCGCCTTCCGCGTCTCGGCGCCTTCCTCGACGATCTTGCCGAGGTCGTCGATGGTGTAGAGGAACACGTCCTCGAGCTTGCCGACCTCGGCCTCGACGTCGCGCGGCACGGCGAAGTCGACGACGAACATCGGGCGGTGCTTGCGCTGCCTGAGCGCGCGCTCGATGAGCCCGAGCCCCAGGATCGGCAGCGACGACGCGGTGCCGGTGATGATGATGTCGAACTCGTGGATGTGGCCCGGCAGGTCCGCGAGCCGCATCGCGGTCCCCCCGAAGCGCTGCGCGAACTCCTCGCCGCGCGAGAGCGTGCGGTTGGCGACCGTGAGCGAGGCCGGGCGCTGCGCCACGAAGTAGGTCGCCGCGAGCTCGACCATCTCGCCCACGCCGATGAGGAGCATGCGCGTGCGGGAAAGGTCGCCGAAGAGGTTCTGGGCGAGCTTGAGCGCCGCGGAGGCCATGGAGATCGAGTGCGCGCCGAGCGACGTTTCCGTGCGCACCTGCTTCGCCACGGCGAAGGTCTGCTGGAAGAGGCGGCCCAGGTGCGAGCCGAGGGTGCCCGCGGCCTGGGCGGTGCGCACCGAGAGCTTCACCTGCCCCAGGATCTGTGGCTCGCCCAGCACCATGGAATCGAGGCCCGCCGCGACCCGGAAGGCATGCCGGACCGCGTCGCTGCCGCTATGGGCGTAAAGGAGGGGGTCGACGTCCACGCCCGCGCGGGTGCCGGCGCTCACCAGCCACGAGCGGGCCGCCACCGGGTCGTCCGCGTTGCAGTAGATCTCCGTGCGGTTGCATGTCGAGACCAATACCGCCTCGCCCACGCCCGGCTGGGCCGCGAGGTCGGCGAGCGCCTCCGCCTGGGACTCGGGCGGGAAGGCGAGCTTCTCGCGAATCTCCAGGGAGGCGCTGTGATGGTTGATCCCGAGGACGTGCAGGGGCATAGGGGTCGAAAATTATAGCCGATCCGAGTAGCCTCTTCTTTACAAGGAAAGCGAAAAAGGCGCATTATGGTATTGATTTAAAACAAACTTAGATATGGCTGCAGCCCCCACCTCCGTCAGCGGTCTCGGCCGCGCCCTCGTGCAGCAGGGCCGGCTCGTGCAGGCCGATGCAAATGCCATCCAGCTCGAGGCGGCCAAGGAGGGCATGACCTTCGTCCAGAAGCTCGTCCAGACGAAGAAGCTCAGCGCCAGGGACGTCTCGCAGTTCGCCGCGCAGACCTTCGGCTACCCGCTGCTCGACCTGAACGCGGTCGACCTCGACCACCTGCCGCTTGCGCTGATCGACACGAAGCTCGTCACCAACCACCGCATCGTCGCGCTGGGCAAGCGCGGCAACCGCGTGTTCGTGGCGATGTCGGACCCGTCCAACGAGCAGGTGCTGCAGGAGGTGAAGTTCGCCACCGGGCTCACCATGGAGCCCGTGGTCGTCGAGGACGACAAGCTCGAGAAGGTCGTCAAGAAGCTCACCGACTCCTCCGCGAAGGCCATCGACATCGTCACCGAGGAGGTGGACCTCTCCGGGATCGAAGTGACCGACGCCGACACCCCCACCGACGCGGTCGCGACGGACGAGATCGACGACGCGCCGGTGGTGAAGTACGTGACCAAGATCCTGCTCGACGCGATCAACGGCGGCGCCTCGGACATCCACTTCGAGCCCTACGAGAAGTTCTACCGCATCCGCTACCGCACGGACGGCATCCTCTACGACGTGGCGCAGCCGCCGCTCGCCATCAAGGAGAAGATCGCCTCGCGCATCAAGGTGGTCTCCAAGCTCGACATCTCCGAGAAGCGCGTGCCGCAGGACGGGCGCATGAAGATGGTGCTGTCCAAGACGCGCGCCATCGACTTCCGCGTCTCGACGCTGCCCACGCTCTTCGGCGAGAAGATCTGCATGCGCATCCTCGATCCCTCGAGCGCCACGCTCGGCATCGACGCGCTGGGCTACGACCCGGACCAGAAGGAGAACCTCATGAACGCCATCGGCCGTCCGTACGGCATGGTGCTCGTGACGGGGCCGACGGGCTCGGGCAAGACGGTGTCGCTCTACACGTGCCTGAACATCCTCAACAAGCCCGGGATCAACATCTCGACCGCCGAGGATCCGGCCGAGATCAACCTGCCGGGCGTGAACCAGGTCAACATCAACGACAAGGCGGGGCTCACCTTCCCGCTGGCGCTGAAAGCCTTCCTGCGGCAGGACCCCGACATCATCATGGTGGGCGAGATCCGCGACATGGAGACCGGCGAGATCGCGATCAAGGCGGCGCAGACCGGCCACATGGTGCTGTCGACGCTGCACACCAACGACGCACCGCAGACGCTCACCCGCCTCATGAACATGGGCATCGCGCCGTTCAACATCGCCTCGTCCGTGATCATGGTCACCGCCCAGCGCCTCGCGCGGAAGCTTTGCAGTTGCAAGAAACCGGTCGAAATCCCCGCGGAAGCCCTGAAAAGGGCGGGATTCAGGGACGATGATCTGGATGGAACATGGCAGCCTTTTGGTCCCGTCGGGTGCGAGGTGTGTAAAAATACCGGCTACAAAGGCCGGGTCGGGATCTACCAGGTCATGCCCATCTCCGAGGAGATGGAACGCATCATCATGAAGAACGGCACCGCGATCGACTTGGCCGACCAGGCTGCGCGCGAAGGCATCAAGGACCTGCGCCAGTCGGGCCTGATCAAGGTGAAGAAAGGGCTCACGTCGCTGGAAGAGGTCGAGGGCGTCACCAACGAGTAGCAGGGAGACAACCATGGCAGCCGTAGCGAAAAAACCCGCAGCCGACGTCAAGCAGTACAACTTCTCCTGGACCGGGAAGGACAAGACCGGGAAGGTGATCAAGGGCGAGAGCCGCGCCGCGGGCGAGTCGGCCGTCGCCGCGAACCTGCGCCGCCAGGGCATCCAGGTCCAGTCGATCAAGAAGGTCCGCACCGGTGGCGGCAAGAAGATCACCGACAAGGACATCACCATCTTCACGCGCCAGCTGGCGGTGATGATGAAGGCGGGCGTGCCGCTGCTGCAGGCCTTCGACATCGTGGGCCGCGGCCACTCCAACCCCTCGGTGGGCAAGCTCCTCCTCGACATCAAGACCGACGTCGAGACCGGCTCGTCGCTGGGGGCGGCGTTCCGCAAGTACCCCAGGTACTTCGACAACCTCTTCTGCAACCTGGTGGCCGCGGGCGAATCCGCCGGTATCCTGGACAGCCTCCTCGACCGCCTGGCGACGTACAAGGAAAAGATCCTCGCCATCAAGGGCAAGATCAAGAGCGCGCTGTTCTACCCGATCTCGATCGTGGTGGTGGCGCTGGTCGTGACCGCGGTGATCATGATCTTCGTGATCCCGGTCTTCAAGGACCTGTTCAAGAGCTTCGGCGCCGACCTGCCCGGACCGACCCTGGTCGTGATGGCGATATCGGACTGGTTCATCGGCAACTGGTGGTGGCTCTTCCCGGGCGGCGCGGCCGGCATCTGGTTCTTCTTCTACACGTGGAGGAGGTCGGTCACGATGCAGCGCATCATCGACCGGCTGATCCTCAGGGTGCCGGTGTTCGGCGAGGTGATCCGCAAGGCCTCGATCGCGCGCTGGTGCCGGACGCTCTCGACGATGTTCGCCGCCGGCGTGCCGCTGGTCGAGTCGCTGGACTCGGTGGCGGGCGCGGCGGGCAACTTCGTCTACTACGACGCGACCAAGAAGATCCAGGCCGAGGTGTCGAGCGGCACGGGCCTCACCGTCTCCATGGGCAACGCCAGCGTGTTCCCCAGCATGGTGCTGCAGATGGTGGCGATCGGCGAGGAGTCGGGCGCCCTCGACGCGATGCTCTCCAAGGTGGCCGACTTCTACGAGCAGGAGGTCGACGAGGCGGTGGACTCGCTCTCGTCCCTGATGGAGCCGATGATCATGGTCGTGCTGGGCGGCCTCATCGGCGGCATCGTGGTCGCCATGTACCTGCCGATCTTCAAGATGGGCCAGGCGATCTAGCGCGAAGGCGCGGGTCGGCGGCACGCAAGGACCGAGGGCGCGGGCGATCCCCGCGCCCTTTTGCTTGGCGACGAAAACGACGACGAGATGACGCTCTTCGAGGCGCTGCACGCGCACAGCTGGTTCCTCTACCTCACGGTCGTGCTGTTCGGGCTGTGCGTGGGATCGTTCCTGAACGTGGTGATCTACCGCCTGCCGAAGATGATGGAGGCGCAGTGGCACGCGGAGTGCGCCGCGTTGGCTGGCAAGGAACCGGAGCCTGCGGCGGTCTTCAACCTGGTGCATCCGCGCTCGCGCTGCCCCAGCTGCGGCACGCAGATCACCGCCCTGCAGAACATCCCGGTCGTGAGCTGGCTCTACCTCGGCGGCAAGTGCGCCAACTGCAAGGCGCCCATCAGCTTCCGCTATCCGGCGATCGAGATCGCCGCGGCGCTGCTCGCCGCCCTCATGGCGTGGCGCTTCGGCTACTCCGGGGCGCTGCTGGGATCGCTGGTGTTCGCTTGGGCGCTCCTCGCGCTCACCTTCATCGACCTCGACACGCAGCTGCTGCCCGACGACATCACGCTGCCGCTGCTGTGGGCGGGGCTCATCGCCAACACCTTCGGAACGTTCACCGACCTGCGGTCGGCGGTGCTGGGGGCCGTGGGCGGATACCTCCTCCTCTGGCTCGTCTACTGGGGCTTCAAGCTCATCGCGAAGAAGGAGGGCATGGGCTACGGTGACTTCAAGCTGCTCGCGGCCCTGGGCGCCTGGCTCGGATGGCAGGTCCTGCCCTTCGTGGTGCTGGTTTCGGCGGGACTCGGCGCCGTCCTGGGAGGCGTGGCGCTGTGGCTCTCGAAGCGCGGCATGGAGACGCGGATTCCCTTCGGCCCGTACCTCGCCCTCGGCGGGATCGTGGGCCTGCTCGCGGGGCGCCAGGCCGTGATCTGGTGGATCGGCTACTTCCCGCGGTGATCGCCGTCGGCCTCACGGGGGGGATCGGGTCGGGCAAGAGCACCGTGGCCGGCCGCCTGGCCGCGCTGGGCGCGGCGGTCATCGACACCGACGAGGTCGCGCGGCACCTCACCGGCCCCGAGGGAGCGGCCATGGAGGCCCTCCGGAAGGAATTCGGCGCGAGGTACCTGACCCGCGAGGGGGCGCTGGACCGCGACGCCATGCGCACGCTGGCCTTCGAGGACCCCGAGGCGCGCGGCCGCCTGGAAGCGATCCTTCATCCCGCGATCCGCGCCGAGGCCGATGCGCGGCTCGCCCGCGCTTCGGGGCCATACGCCGTGGTCGTGGTGCCGCTCCTCTACGAAACGCGCGGCTACCTGGATCGCGTGGCGCGCGTCCTGCTGGTCGATTGTCCCGAAGCCTTGCAGCTGTCACGCACCATGGCACGCTCCCACCTCGCCGAAGGCGAGGTGCAAGCCATCATGAAGGCCCAGTGGCCGCGCTGGCGGCGCCTGCAGATGGCCGACGACGTGATCTGGAACGGCGGCGATCCCGAAGCACTCGAAGCACAGTGCCTGCACGTGCATCGCCGCTATACGGAATTCGCCGCCAAATCCCCCTGAAAATCTGGCTTTGTGGGGGGAATTGCCCCACAATCGCGCCAACCCAGGGCGGGGCAGAGTGATCACCTACGAATATCCGTTGAACGAGCGCATCAGAACGCTCCTACGGCTCGAGGACCTGTACGAGCGCGTGCGCCATTTCCTCGCCGGCAACGACTTCAACGACCACCACGCGTGCCTCACGGGCATGTTCGAGATTATCGAGGTGGCGAGCCGCGCGGACCTGAAGAGCGACCTGCTGCAGGAGCTCGACCGGCAGCGCACCTTCCTCGAGGCGCTGCGCAGCAACCCCGCGATCTCCGAGGACAAGCTGAACGGCGTCCTCACCGAGATCGGCAGCGCCTTCCAGAACCTGCACTCGACCTCGGGCAAGACCGGCCAGGCGCTGCGCGAGAACGAGTGGCTCATGGCGATCAAGCAGCGCGCGGGCATTCCAGGCGGCACGAGCGAGTTCGACCTGCCCTCGTACCACGCGTGGCTGCACCATCCCGCCGACCGCCGCCGCACCGACCTCAACGCGTGGCTCAAGCCGATGCTGCCGATATACGACGCGCTCTCGATCGTGCTGCGGGTGCTGAGGGAGAGCGGCCGCACCACCTCGCTCATCGCCTTCCAGGGCGTCTACCAGCAGACGCCGGCCGACAAGCCCGCGCAGATGCTGCGCCTCACCCTCGCCGACGAACTTCCCTGCGTTCCCGAGATCAGTGCGAACAAGTACGCCCTGAACGTGCGCTTCCTGCTTCCCGACGGGGTGCAGAAGACGCGCGTCTTCGAACACGACGTCCCGTTCGAGCTCTCGTTCTGCAACCTGTGAGCAGCATCCCGCCGAAATCGGCCCGCAGCGTCGCCTGTCCCGCCTGCGGCAAGCCCACGCTCTTCGCCCCGGCCAACCCGTGGCGCCCGTTCTGCAGCGAGCGCTGCCGGACGACGGACCTGGGCGGCTGGGCGAACGAGGAATACCGGGTCCCCGCGAAGGAAGCGGACGATCCGGAATCCGACATCAACGCGGAAAAATAAAGTCGGCTAAAATAGCGCGGTTTGGAGCGGCTCCTCCGATGGCTCCCGTCGCGGATTCCCTGACGTTCGTGCATCTTTCGAAGCCCAATCGTTCGTTGGGCATCGGCGCACAGCGCATGGTCCTCGCGACGATCGCCGCCACGACGCTCGGCGTCGCCGGCGGCGCCACGGCCTTCGGAGCGTGGCCGGTGATGCCCTTCGCCGGGCTCGAGGTCGCCCTCGTGGCGCTCGCCTTCCGCGTGCTGCGCAAGCACGATGCGGATTTCGAGCGGCTCGAGATCGGCGAGCACGAGGTCCGGGTGGAGGCGCGCGACGCGCGTGACGTGACGTGCTTCGTGGCGAACCGGTCCTGGGCGCGCGTGGTCCTGCGAGAGCGGGGCGCGCGCTGCACGCTGGGCCTCGCGTATGCGGGGCGCACGGTGCCGCTGGGGAGAATGCTGTCGGACGAGGGCCGGCGCCAGCTCGTGGAGAGCATCCGCGGAAGGCTGCCGATCACCGCCAACTGAGAGAAAACCTGCAAAAAAAGGCCTGGCCATGCTTTTGAAACACCTGCGCGCCCCCGCCGTACTCGCAAGCCTGCTCGTTGCCGCCGGCAACGCGCTCGCCGACTACCACTTCGACATCCTCGATCCCAACTCGCCCATGGCGCAGGACGCGTACGACCTGCACTTCGGCGTGCTGATCGTGTGCGTGGTGATCTTCTTCATCGTGTTCGGCGCGATGTTCTGGTCGATCCTCAAGCACCGCCGCTCGGTGGGCGCGAAGGCCGCGCAGTTCCACGAGAACACCACCATCGAGATCATCTGGACGGTGGTCCCGCTCGTCGTGCTGGTGGCGATGGCGTGGCCCGCGACCAAGACCATGCTCGCGATGAAGGACGCGTCCAACCCGGACATGTCGATCAAGGTCACCGCCTACCAGTGGCGCTGGGAATACGACTACCAGAACGACGGCGTGCGCTTCTTCTCGAACCTCTCGACCCCGCGCGACCAGATCGACGAGCGCGAGGGCCCGGGCAAGGCCAAGGGCGAGCACTACCTCCTCGAGGTCGACCGCCCCATGGTGGTCCCCGTGGGCAAGAAGGTGCGCCTGCTCATCACCTCCAACGACGTGATCCACGGCTGGTATGTGCCGCAGCTCGGCGTGAACCAGTACGGCATCCCCGGCTTCGTCAAGGACGCCTGGTTCAAGGCGGAGAAGGTCGGCACCTTCCGCGGCCAGTGCAGCCAGATCTGCGGCAAGGAGCACGGCTTCATGCCGATCGTGGTCGAGGTGAAGAGCGAGGCCGACTACGCCAAGTGGGCCCAGGAAACGAAGGCCAAGATGCCGCCGCCCCCGGCCCCGCCCGCCGAGGCGCCGCAGCAGGTCGCCGCGGGCGCCGCCGCCGCCCCGGCCGGCAAGGTCGACGGCAAGGCCACCTACGAATCCGTCTGCACCGTCTGCCATGGCGCGGGCATCGCCGGCGCGCCCAAGTTCGGCGACAAGGCCGCCTGGGCGCCGCGCATCAAGCAGGGCATGGACACCCTGCACGCCTCGGCCCTCAAGGGCAAGGGCGCGATGCCCGCCAAGGGCGGCAATGCGTCGCTCAGCGACGAGCAGGTGAAGGCCGCGGTCGACTACATGGTCGGCGCGTCGAAATAAGCAGGACATCCAACGAGATTTAGCGGAGCACGCACATGAGCCAAGCCCACGCCCACGACCACGGCCACGCCGAAGCGCACGACCACCACGGGCCGCCGTCGGGCTTCACCCGCTGGATGTACACGACGAACCACAAGGACATCGGCACGATGTACCTCTGGTTCTCGTTCACGATGTTCCTCATGGGCGGCACGATGGCGCTGCTCATCCGCGCCGAGCTCTTCCAGCCGGGCCTGCAGTTCCTCGATCCGCAGTTCTTCAACTCGCTCACCACCGTGCACGGCCTGGTGATGGTGTTCGGCGCGATCATGCCGGCCTTCGTGGGCTTCGCGAACTGGCTGATCCCGATGCAGGTGGGTGCGGCCGACATGGCGTTCCCGCGCATGAACAACTGGAGCTTCTGGCTGCTGATCCCGGCGGCACTGCTCCTCGTCGGAAGCTTCTTCGTCCCCGGCGGCGCGGCCGCCTCGGGCTGGACGCTCTACCCGCCGCTCATCATCCAGCAGGGCCTGTCGGTGGACATGACGATCTTCGCCGTCCACATCCTGGGCGCCTCGTCGATCATGGGCTCGATCAACATCATCACCACGATCCTCAACATGCGCGCGCCGGGCATGACGCTCATGCGCATGCCGCTCTTCGTGTGGACGTGGCTCATCACGGCGTACCTGCTGATCGCGGTGATGCCGGTGCTCGCGGGCGCGGTGACGATGCTGCTCACCGACCGCCACTTCGGCACCTCGTTCTTCAACGCGGCCGGCGGCGGCGACCCGACGATGTTCCTGCACATCTTCTGGTTCTTCGGCCACCCCGAGGTCTACATCATGATCCTGCCGGCGTTCGGGATCGTGTCGCAGATCATCCCCGCGTTCGCGCGCAAGCCGCTCTTCGGCTACGCCTCGATGGTGTACGCGACGGCCTCGATCGCGATCCTGTCGTTCATCGTGTGGGGCCACCACATGTTCACGGTCGGCATGCCGGCCGCGGGCAACCTGTTCTTCATGTACGCGACGATCCTCATCGCGGTGCCCACGGGCGTGAAGATCTTCAACTGGATCTCCACCATGTGGCGCGGCTCGATGACGTTCGAGACGCCGATGCTCTTCGCGGTCGGATTCATCTGCCTGTTCACCATCGGCGGCTTCTCCGGCCTGGTGCTGGCGCTCGCCCCGGTGGACATCACGCTGCACAACACCTACTACGTCGTGGCGCACTTCCACTACGTGCTGGTGTCGGGCGCGCTCTTCGCGATCATGGGCGGCATCTACTTCTGGCTGCCCAAGTGGACCGGCCACATGTACAACGAGGGCATGGGCAAGCTCCATTTCTGGGCCTCGATGGTCGGCTTCAACGTCGCCTTCTTCCCGCAGCACTTCCTGGGGCTGGCGGGCATGCCGCGCCGCATCCCCGACTACGCGCTGCAGTTCCACGAGTGGAACGCGGTCTCGACGGTGGGCGCGTTCATCTTCGGCTTCTCGCAGCTCATCTTCCTGTACAACATCATCGCGTGCATCCGCAGCGGCCAGAAGGCCGAGCAGAAGCCGTGGGAAGGTGCGGACTCGCTCGAGTGGACGCACCTCCCGACGCCGGTGCCGTACCACACCTTCGAGACCGCCCCGGTCATCAAGTAACCCACGGGCCCCGGGGCGAAATGGTGGACAAGCAGAGGCGCGGCGCGATCATCACCGGCGTGGTGCTGGCCGGGATGGCGCTCGCCATCTACCTCACCGTGATCCTGCAGTTCATGCGCTGACGATGCACGCCGCGAACGCCGACCTGCAGCTGCGCAACCGCCAGATGATGGGCAAGCTCCTCGTCATCGCGGTGGGCATGCTGGGCTTCGGCTTCGCGATGGTGCCGATGTACCGCCAGATCTGCGAGGCGATCGGCATCTCGCAGCAGCGCGTGGTGGCGGCGGTGAACACGCAGGTGGATGCCTCCCGCGACGTGACGGTGGAGCTCCTCGCCTCGAGCGCGGGCCTGCCGTGGCGTTTCGAGTCGCTCGACCGCAGCGTGAAGCTGCACCCGGGCGAGCTCGTCACCGTGCGCTACCGGGTGGTCAACACGATGGGGCGCGAGATCACCGCGCACGCCGTGATGAACACCGCGCCGATGCGCGCCATGAAGTACATCGAGAAGCAGGCATGCTTCTGCTTCTCGGACCAGACGCTCGCCGCGGGCGAGACGCGCGAGATGCCCGTGGTCTTCCGGGTGAGCGCCGACGCGCCGCGCGACCTGGAGACCATCTCGCTCTCGTACACCTTCTTCGAGAAGGCGAAGTCGTGAAGAACGCGTTCAAGGCCGTGTTCTGGAGCTTTTTCGGCGTGCGCCGGCGCTCCGAGTACGAGGCCGACACGCAGAGGTTGAAGCCGCAGCACGTGATCGCGGCGGGGCTGGTGAGCGCGGCGATCTTCGTCCTCGTGCTCTTCGGCATCGTGAAGCTCGTCACCAGGTAGGGATCGGAAAGACAAAACAAGGAAACGCACCGTGGCCAACACACACACCACCGGGTATTACTTCGCACCGCCGTCGCACTGGCCGGTCGTGGGCTCCCTCGCCCTCTTCCTGCTCGCGAGCGCGGCCGTCCTGCTGTTCAACGGCTACGGCGTCGGCTGGCTGCCCTTCGCCGCCGGCTTCTTCACGCTGGTCTACATGCTCTTCGGCTGGTTCGGCACCGTGATCCGCGAGAGCGAGGGAGGCCTGTTCAACAAGCAGGTGGACCTCTCCTTCCGCTGGGCGATGAGCTGGTTCATCTTCTCGGAGGTGATGTTCTTCGCCGCGTTCTTCGGCGCGCTCTTCTACGCCCGCGTGTACTCGCTGCCGTGGCTGGGCGACATCGACAACAAGCTGCTGTGGCCCGACTTCGCGGCGCACTGGCCCTCCGCCGGCCCGTACCGTCCGCCGGAGTTCTCGCCGATGCACGCGTGGGGCATCCCCGCGATCAACACGCTGCTGCTGCTCTCCTCGGGCGTGACGGTCACGTGGGCGCACTGGGCGCTCAAGAAGAACGACCGCAGCAACCTGATCTTCGGCCTGTTCCTCACGATCCTGCTCGGCATCATCTTCCTCAGCCTGCAGATGTACGAGTACTCGCACGCCTACTCGGAGCTGAACCTCAAGCTCACCACCGGGGTGTTCGGATCGACGTTCTTCATGCTGACGGGATTCCACGGATTCCACGTGACGCTGGGGGTCACGATGCTGATCGTGATCCTGTTCCGCTCGGTCGCCGGGCACTTCAAGCCCGACCACCACTTCGGCTTCGAGGCCGTGTCCTGGTACTGGCACTTCGTGGACGTGGTCTGGCTGCTGCTGTTCGTGTTCGTCTACTGGGTCTAGAGGCTGCGCAGGAAGCGGAAAAGCCGCACTTCGGTGCGGCTTTTCGTTTGAGGCGCCGACGCCACTACAGTCCGCGCTCGGGGATCCAGCCGAAGTAATACGATGCGATGAGGATGACGAACACCAGCACCGAGACCGCGATGCGGATGGTGAGGGCGATCACGGCGCGGTTGGTGCTGCCCTTGTCCTTGTAGACGAAGTACAGGCCCGAAAAGAGACTCACCAGCACCACGAAGAGCAGCAGCAGTATGACGATACGCATAGGCGCATTCTCCTTCCGTCCACGCCTGGTGACAACCGTCGCCACGGTCGCGTTCGTGGCGCTCACGCTGTGGCTCGGGCGCTGGCAGGTCGACCGCAAGCACGAGAAGGAGGCGCTGCAGGCGCTCCTCGAGGCGCGCACGCACGAGGCGCCGGTACAGCTCACCGGGCCGGTTCCCACCGCCCAGCCGCTGCTCTACCGCCACGTGACCGCGAAGGGCGAATGGATCGCGGACAAGCAGTTCTTCGTCGACAACCAGGTGCATGAAGGGCGCGCGGGCTTCAACGTGATCACGCCGCTGCACCTCGCGGGCTCGGCCGCAGCGGTGCTGGTGAACCGCGGCTGGATCGAGCGCGACGCGAGCTATCCGAATGCCCCGAAGGTCGCGGTGCCCGGGGGGCCGGTGGAGGTTCGCGGCCTCGCGACCACGCCGCCCAAACGCTACCTCGAGCTTTCCGCGGATACGGTGTCGGGCAACGTGTGGCAGAACCTCTCGATCGAGCGCTACCAGGAACGCGCGGGACTGCAGCTGCTGCCCGTGGTCCTGCTGCCCGACGCTCCCACGACGGGCCTCGCGGCGGTCCACGAGAAGCCCGACGCGGGCATCGCCAAGCACGAGGAGTACGCACTCACGTGGTTCTCGCTCGCGGCGACGGCGCTGGCCCTTTGGCTGGTGCTCAACTTCCGGAGGGAGCAGTGATCGGCCCGCGCGTGAAGCTGGTGCTGCTGGTGTCGCTTTTCGCGGTGCCGATCGCGGCCTCGTTCCTGGCGTACCACTACGCGCGCCCGCAGCCCACCGCGAACTACGGCGAGCTGCTCCTGCCCCCGTCGCCGATCACCTCCCACGCGCTGGAAGGCGAGGGCGGCAAGGCATTCACGTTCCCGAGCCTCGCCGGGCAGTGGGTCCTGGTGATGGCCGATGCCGCGGATTGCCCGAAGGCGTGCACCGACAAGCTCATCACCCTGCGCCAGGTGAGGCTGGCACTCGGCCGCGAGTCGGGCCGGGTGCAGCGCGTGTTCGTGGCCGACGACGGTCGCCTGCCGGGCGCGCAGGCGCTCGCGGGATTCGAGGGGACGATCGCGGTGGCCAAGCCGGCCGCCACGACCCTGCCCGCCGGGCCGGGCACGGACCGTGGCCACATCTACCTGGTCGATCCGCGCGGTAACGTGATGATGCGTTGGCCCGCCGCGCCCGACTGGAAACGGATGTTCAAGGACCTCCAGCGGCTCCTGAAGGCCTCCCAGATCGGCTGAGCGGCAGCGCGGCCCCTTCCTGTAAAATTGCCGGTTCCCATGATCCACGAGCAAGCCCTCCAAAATCCGCCCGCGCTCTGGGTCCAGTTCTGGCAACTGACCAAGCCCCGGGTCGTCTCGCTCATCGTCTTCACGGCGGTGATCGGGATGCTGCTCGCGTCGCCGACGTTGCCGCAGGTGGACCTGCTGGTGGCCGCCACGATCGGCATCGCGCTGGTCGCGGGCGCCGCCGCCGCGTTCAACTGCCTCGTGGAGCAAAAGGTGGACGCGGTGATGGCGCGCACGCGCACGCGCCCCACGGTGGTCGGCACCATTTCCTCCGCGCAGATCCTGCTCGCCTCCGGCGGCGTGGGCGGCCTGGGCCTCGCGATCCTGTGGCACGCGGTGAACCCGCTCACCATGTGGCTCACGCTCGGCACGTTCGTGGGCTACGCGATCGTCTACACCGTGATCCTCAAGCCCGCGACGCCGCAGAACATCGTGATCGGCGGAGCGTCCGGTGCGATGCCGCCGGTGCTCGGCTGGGCGGCGATCTCGGGCGACGTGACATTCCAGCCGCTGCTGCTGTTCCTCATCATCTTCGCGTGGACGCCGCCGCACTTCTGGGCGCTCGCCCTCTACCGCCGTCGCGAGTACGAGCGTGCCGGCGTGCCGATGCTGCCCGTGACGCACGGCGAGGAGTTCACGCGCCTGCAGCTCCTCTTCTACACGCTGATCATGGTGGCGGCGACGCTGCTGCCGTTCGCCACGCACATGGCGGGCTTCTTCTACCTGGGCAGCGTGCTGGTGCTGGACCTCGTCTTCCTGGCCTACGCCATCGCGATCTGGCGCCGCTACAGCGACGCGCTCGCGCGCCGCACGTTCGGCTACTCGATCTTCTTCCTCGCGATGCTCTTCGCGGCGCTGATGGTGGACCACTACCTGCCGCTCGTCGGCGGGTGAGCATCCGCGCGCGCTTCCTCGCCGCAGTCGCCGCCGCGGCGCTCGTTCTCGGCGGGTGCGACCAGCTCGGGATGCCGGGCAAGAGCCCGTTCCAGGGCATCGACGTCACCGGCAGCGCCCTCGGAGGCGAGCTGCGCCTCACCGACCAGGACGGCAAGCCGCGCTCGCTCGCGGACTTCAAGGGCAAGGTCGTGGTGGTCTCCTTCGGCTTCACGCACTGCCCCGACGTGTGTCCGACCACGCTCGCGGACCTCGCCGCCGCGCGCAGGCAACTGGCGGGCGACGCGTCGCAGGTGCAGGTCCTCTTCGTCACCGTCGACCCGAAGCGCGACACCACCGAGCTATTGAAGCAGTACGTTCCCGCGTTCGATCCGACCTTCATCGGCTTGCGCGGTGACGAGGCGGCCACCGAACGGGTCAAGAAGGACTTCCACGTGTTCTCCGAGGAGCGTGCCGGCAAGCCGGGCGAGGCGTACACCGTGGATCACTCCGCCCAGATGTATGTGGTCGATCGCGCGGGGCGCATGCGCCTGCTCTGGAATCCGGGGACGCTGCCGGCGGTGATGGCTTCCGACCTCCGGATCCTGCTCAACTCGTAGGTGAAAGAAAAACGGGGCCCGAGGGCCCCGTTCGCACTGCATCGCGTCGTTGCGGCTAGGCGGTCGCGCTCATCGACTTTTTCATCTTCTGCATCGCCTTCGACTCGATCTGGCGGATGCGCTCGGCCGAGACGCCGAACTCGTCGGCGAGCTCGTGCAGCGTGCTCGGTTCCTTCTCGGCCAGCCAGCGCGCCTGGATGATGCGGCGGCTGCGGGCGTCGAGGCTCTCGAGCGCTTTCGCGAGACCCTCGCTCTGGCGCGACTCGGACTGCTCGCGCTCGTAGATCTCCGACGGGCCCTCGGCGCTGTCGGCGAGGTACGCGATCGGCGAGACGAACGACTCGTCGCTGTCGTCCGAAGACGGCTCCAGCGCGATGTCGCCGCCCTGGATGCGCTTCTCCATCTCGATCACGTCGCTTTCCTTGACGTTCAGCGTCTCGGCGACCTGCGTGATCTCCTTCGGCGTGAGCGCCGCGGTGCTCTTCTTCATGCTGCGCAGGTTGAAGAAGAGCTTGCGCTGCGCCTTGGTGGTGGCGATCTTCACCATCCGCCAGTTGCGCAGGATGTACTCGTGGATCTCGGCCTTGATCCAGTGGATCGCGAACGACGCGAGGCGCACGCCGCGCTCGGGGTCGTAGCGCTTCACGGCCTTCATGAGGCCGATGTTGCCTTCCTGGACGAGGTCGGACTGCGGCAGACCGTAGCCCATGTAATTGCGCGCGATCGACACCACGAGGCGCAGGTGCGAAAGCACGAGCTCGCTCGCGGCGGTGAGATCGTCGGTCTGCTTCAAGCGGCGGCCCAGCTCGGTCTCGCGCTCCTGAGTGAGCATCGGGATCGTGTTCACCGCGTGGATATACGATTCCAGACTGGAAACCGGCGGCAGGGCCGGAAGCGTCATGGTGGTCATCGGTGTGGAAGCCCTCCTGTGGGAACCCATTTTAGCACTCGAGGAGTTGGAGTGCTAAGGCGGTAAAAGGTTCCTAGCCGGGACGGGCGAAGTGGCGAAGCTCCCGGGAGACGGCGCTCCAAGCCCCCAAAAACCCGAGGCCCCCGGCCATCAGGGCGACGGCCAAGCTATCCATTAGAGGCAGGAAAACCACTTTAAGTTCCGTGGCATACGACGGAGTAAGGGCTCGCAGCTCGTAGCTCGCCCAGGCAGCCACCCCCCCGGCAGCCGCCAAGGCCACCGCTCCGGCGAAGAGCCCCTGCAGGAGGCCGTGGTAGAGGAACGGCCGGCGGACATCGGCGGCGGTGGCGCCCACGAGCTGGCTCACCTCGATCTCCTCCCGGTGGGTGAGGACCTGGAGACGGATGAGGTGCGCGACGATGAGGGCGACCGCCGCGCCCAGCAGCAGCCAGGCGCCGAGAAGCGCCCGGTCCCCGAATCGCACCCAACGGCCGAGGCGCTCCGACCATTCGAAGTCGGCGAGCACCTGGTCGACCTTGGGCAGCGCCGACCAGTCTTCGCGCAGCTTTGCGATCCGGGGCGCGTCGGTCGTGCGCACGCGCACCGTGTATGCGTGGGGCAGGGGGTTGCGGTCGAGCGTGTCGAGGAGCTCCGCAAGGTGCGTCGTGGACTTGAGCTCGGCCAGCGCCTGCTCGCGCGGGATGAAGCGCACCGACGCCGCGTCCGGGTGATTCCTGAGCGCCTGCCCGATGCGCTTCACGTCGTCGTCGCTCGCATCGAGCGCGAGGTAGACGTTCACGTGCGGGTCCGTGTCGAGATGCGCCGTGGCGGCCCCGACGCTGCGCAGGGCGACGGCGGCCACCAACGGGAGCGCGATCGCCACGGCGAGCACCAGGATCGAGAGGGCCGAGGCGACCGGCTGCGAGGCGAGCCGCCGCAGCGCCTCGCCCAGGGCATGCAGGTGCAGGCGAAGCCACGTCATGCGCCCACCGCCCCGTTCTGCAGCGCCACGCGGCGGCAGCCCAGCCGCGCGATGCTCGCCTCGTCGTGGGTCGACAGCAGCACCGTAACGCCCACCTGGTTGAAGGAGACGAAGAGGTCGACGATGGCGCGCGCGTAGTCGGCGTCGAGGTTGCCCGTGGGCTCGTCGGCGATGAGGATGCTCGGCCGGTTCACGATGGCGCGCGCGATGCAAAGGCGTTGCTGCTCGCCGCCCGACAGCGCCACCGGGTTGGCGCGCTCGCGGTCGAGGAGGCCTACCTTGTCGAGGGCCGCGCGGACGCGCTTGCCGGCCTCCTCGCGGCCGAAGCCCGCGATGCGCAGCGGCAGCGCCACGTTGTCGTGGCAGCTGCGATCGTAGAGGAGCTTGTGGTCCTGGAAGATGAAGCCCACGCGACGGCGCAGGATCGCGAGCGCCGTCTCGCCGAGGGCCCCCAGGTTCTGCCCGTTGACCACGACGGTGCCGTTGCTGGCGCGCTCGATGCCGGCCGCCAGCTTGAGCAGCGTCGACTTGCCCGCGCCGGAGTGGCCCGTCACCGCGACCATTTCGCCCCCGGCGATCTCGAGCGTCACGCCGCGCAGCGCCTCGTGGCCACCGGGGTAGCGCTTGGAGACCGAGGAGAACTGGATCACTCGAAGAGCGCTTGGACGAAGTCGCGCGCCACGAAGGGCCGCAGGTCCGGCGCCTTCTCGCCGATGCCGACGAAGCGGATCGGGACCGGGTGCTCGCGCGCGATCGCCGCGACCGCTCCGCCCTTGGCGGTGCCGTCGAGCTTGGTGATGACGAGCCCGTCGAGCTTGAGCGCCTCGTCGAACGCCTTCACCTGGCGCACCGCGTTCTGGCCGGTGTTGGCGTCGATCACGAGCAGCGTCTCGTGCGGCGCGTCGGCGTCGGCCTTGGTCATCACGCGCTTCACCTTGCGGATCTCGTCCATGAGGTGCAGCTGCGTCGGCAGCCTCCCCGCGGTGTCGGCGAGGACGACGTCGATGCCCTTGGCGCGCGCGGAGGCGATGGCGTCGAAGATCACCGCCGCCGAGTCGCCCTTCTCCTGCGCGACCACGGTCACGTCGTGTCGGCGTCCCCACTCCATCAGCTGCTCGACGGCGGCCGCGCGGAAGGTGTCGCCCGCGGCGAGCAGCACCGACTTGCCTTGGGACTGGAAGAGGTGCGTGAGCTTGGCGATCGTCGTGGTCTTGCCCGCGCCGTTCACGCCGGCGAGCAGGATCACGAAGGGCTTCTTCGAGAGGGCGGGGAAGGGCTTCTCCAGGGGCGCCAGGAGCTTCACCAGCGCGTCCTTGAGCTCGACCTCGAGCTGGTCGCCCGTCTCCAGGCGCTTGTCGCGCTGCGCCTTGCGCAGGGCCTCGACGAGCGTGGCGGTGGCCGCCACGCCGACGTCGGCCTGGAGCAGCTGCGACTCGAGCTCCTCGTAGAGGGCCTCGTCGATCTTCGGCCGCGCACGCAGGGTGCCCAGCGCCTTGGACCAGCGCGAGCGCGTGAGCTCGAGGTCCTTCTTGAGGAAATTGCGGAGGGACTGCATCGGGGGATGAGGCGGGAAACGAAATATTTTACGGTATGATCGGCCGACGATGACCGCCCTGCCGAGCGGGCGCAACCGCGTCCGCATCATCGCCGGAAAGTGGCGCAGCCGCATCGTGAAATTCCCCGCGGCCGCGGCGCTCCGGCCCACACCCGATCGCGTGAGAGAAACCCTGTTCAACTGGCTCGGCCAGCGCCTCGACGGGCTCGCATGCCTCGACCTCTTCGCGGGCAGCGGCGCGCTCGGCTTCGAGGCGCTTTCCCGCGGCGCCTCCCGCGTGGTGATGGTGGAGCGCGACCGGAACGTCGCCTCGGGCCTGCGCGCATCGGGCAGGGCCCTCGAGGCCGAGGCGCTCGACGTGGTCGAGGGCGAGGCGCTCGCGTACCTCGATCGCACGCACGAGCGCTTCGACGTCGCCTTCCTCGATCCGCCCTACGCGAGCGACCTGGCATTGCGCGCGCTCGCGAAGCTTCCACCGCGCCTCAACCCGGGCGCGCGGGTGTACGTCGAGAGCGCCGAGGCCCTCGCGCCGCCGCCAGGATGGCGCACGCTTCGCGAAGACCGCGCCGGGGCGGTACGCTATGCGCTCCTGGAGCCCGCCCAACCATGACCATCCGCGCCGTCTACCCCGGTACCTTCGACCCGATCACCAACGGCCACGAGGACCTCATCCAGCGCGCCTCGAAGCTGTTCGACGAGGTGGTGGTGGGTGTCGCGCAGAGCTCGGCCAAGCGCCCGTTCTTCTCGATGGACGAGCGCGTGGCGCTCGCCCAGGACGTGCTCACGCCGTACAAGAACGTCAAGGTGCAGGGCTTCTCGGGCCTGTTGTCCGAGTTCGTCCGCGAGCAGCACGCCGGCGTGATCCTGCGCGGATTGCGAGCCGTGTCGGACTTCGAGTACGAGTTCCAGCTCGCGGGCATGAATCGGCGCCTGGCGCCCGGCGTGGAGACGCTCTTCCTCACGCCCTCGGACAAGTACCTCTTCCTCTCGGCCACGATCGTGCGCGAGATCGCGGTGCTGGGCGGCGACATCTCGGCGTTCGTGCATCCGGTCACCGCGACGCGCATGCGCGAGAAGATCGGCCGCGGCGAGCCGCCCGTCTGACATGGCGCTCAAGATCACCGACCAGTGCATCAACTGCGACGTCTGCGAGCCCGAGTGCCCGAACGGCGCGATCTCCATGGGCCCGGAGATCTACGTGATCGACCCGAAGAAATGCACCGAATGCGTGGGGCATTTCGACAAGCCGCAGTGCCAGGAAGTCTGCCCCGTCGACTGCATCCCGCTGGATCCGGATCACGCGGAGACGCGTGACCAGCTGATGCAGAAGTACGTGCTGCTGCAGAAGCAGGAAGCCGCCTAGGCCAGGGAGGCTTCCCTCTCCACCTCGATCCGGCGGGCCACGCGTTCCTGGTGGACTTCCCACTCGGCGAGCTGCGCCTCCACCGACGCGGCGAGCTGCTTCAGCTCCTCCAGGCGCGCCACGAGGTCGGTCTCGGCGTTCTGGATGCGGCCCATGCCCTCGATGCGGGCGTTGCTCTGCTCCTGGAACGACGTGAGCTGCGCGTCCAGCGGGCGGATGAAGCCGTTCATCCACGTGCGCACCTCGCGATCGGCGATCTCGAAGACGTGGATGACCTTCAGCACCACGCTGTCGAAGAAGAGCGAGGAGAGCGTGGAGCGGCGGCGGGTGAGGAGGCTTCCCGTGCCCTTGAAGTCGCGCGCGCAGCGATCTTCCAGCCGGTCGAGCTCGACGAAGAAGCGCTCGGTGGCGAACTCCGGCACCTCGACCGAGGCGACCTGGTACTCCTCGCGGAACTTGCGCGAGATCGAGCCCATCATCGAGCGCGCCTCGTGGATGAGCTCCACCGACGCCTTCATGCGCTCGCGTGCATGGCGGAAGAATTGGTCCAGCGACTGGCCGATGCCGCTCGAAAACTTGCTCGACTGCACCGCCATGCGCGTCTTGATGCCGGCGTCGCGGATCGTGTTCGGGTCGAGGAGCTTGGTGAGCTCGTCGGCATGCCGGTTGTGGACCGTGCGGGCGCCCATCATCACGGCGCGGGCCTGCTCGATGCGCGAGCGCTCGCTGGTGGCCTTGCGCGCCAGCGCCTCGACCAGCTTCTGGTTGCGCCCCTGCAGGGCCACCAGCTCCTCCACCTGGTCGCGCGCGAAGCCGAGGCGGCTCTCGATGATGCCGCGCGACTCGTTGAACGCCGCGCGTGTTTCCGCGCGGATGGCGGCCGCATGGTCGACGCGGCGCTGGTGGATCATGCCCTGGCCGAGCGCCTGCTCGAGGCGGTAGAGGCGGCTCTTGATGAGGCCGTCGCGGTCGTCGGTGATCTTGGCGACCAGGCCCTGCTTCGCCGACAGGGCGAAGACGCGCGTGGGATCCACGTGCAGCGCCTCGGCGCTCGACTTCACCTGCCGGTCGATCTCCGAGAGCACCTGCGTCTCGGGCTTGAAGCCGTCGCGCAACCCGTCGATCTTGTTGAGCACCACGTAGCAGCTCTGCTGCACGCCGTGGATCGTCTCGATGTGCTCGCTCCAGAGCTCGCGGTCGGAGCGCGTGACGCCGGTGTCGGCGCCCAGCATGAACACGATCGCCGCGGCGTCCGGGATCCGGTTCACGGTGATCTCGGGCTCCGCGCCCATGGTGTTGTAGCCCGGCGTGTCGAGGATCGCGAGGCCCGTCTCGAGCAGCGGGTGCGGGAAGTTGATCATCGCGTAGCGCCAGCGCGGGATCTCGACGCGCTCGGTGGCCTCGGGGAGCAGCCCCAGGTTCACCGCGACCGGGCCCGCGACCGTCATCGATTCCGTGACCGCCTTGCACGCCTCGGCGACCGACGCGGGATTCTTCGGGTCGAGCGGGATCTCCTTCCAGGTGTCGATCTCGGCGATGTACTCGCGCAGGGCCTTCGGGCTCTCGCGCGTGCCGATGGGCAGGAGCCGGATCGAGGGCGGGCGCGAGGGATCCCAAAGGATCTCCGTCGGGCAGAGCGTGGTCTTGCCGACCGCGGAGGGAAGCAGCCGCGTGCCGAGGTCCGCGAAGAAGAGCGCGTTGATGAGCTCGGTCTTGCCGCGCGAGTACTCGGCGACGAAGGCGATGGTGAGGCGCTCGACGCCGAGCCGGCGCTCGAGGTATGCCAGGCGCGCCGAGGTCTGCTCGTCGAGCAGGCGGTTGATCGTCGCCCAGCGGCGGAATTCGGCGAGCGACTCGGAGGCGGCGGCGCGCCAATGCTTGAGCTCCGCGAGGCTGCCCTCGAGCGCCCGCGCGGGGATGGCCGCGGTTCGGGTCGCGGCCGTCATCGCTGGCATCTCGGGCAGAAGAACGTCGAGCGCTGTCCCTGGCGGACCGCGCGGATCTTCGCGCCGCAGCGCCGGCAGGGCTTGCCCTCGCGCCCATAGACCGAGTGGCGCTGCTGGTAGCGCCCCGCGCGGCCATCGACGGCCGCGAAGTCGCGCAGCGTGGAGCCGCCCGCCGAGATCGCGTGCTTGAGGGTGTGGCGCACGGCGGCGGCGATCCGGTTCCACGCCTCGGGCGAGATGCGCGCGACGCTGCGCAGCGGATGGACCTTCGCGCGCCACAGGGCCTCGCTGGCGTAGATGTTTCCCACGCCCACCACGATGCGCCCGTTCATCAGGAATTGCTTCACCGCGACGCGGCGGCCCTTCGCGCGCTCTCGCAACGCCGCTCCCGTGAATCCCGACTCGAGCGGCTCGAGGCCGAGCCATGCGAGGAGCTGGTGGCGCTCCGCCGGCTCGGGCACCCAGAGCATCGCGCCGAAGCGGCGCGGATCCGTGAGGCGCAGCGACTGGTTGCCCTCGAGCTGCACGTCGATGTGGTCGTGGCGCTTCACCGGAGCGTCGCCGGGCACGAGCGAGAGCCGTCCCGACATGCCGAGGTGGACGAGCAGGTGGCCGCGGCGAAAGTCGATGAGCAGGTACTTACCCCGCCGGCGGATATCGAGTACCTCCTCCCCCTCGAGGCGACGGGCCAGGTCTCCCGGCACCGGCCAGCGCAGGTTGGGGTTGCGCACCACCGCCCCGCGCACGCGCCGGCCGACCAGGTGGGGCACGAGCCCACGGCGCGTCGTCTCGACTTCGGGCAATTCGGGCATGGGGAGCGGAAAAATCGTGAGCTTTTTCCGAGGATTATACGTGCCGGAGCGGGGCTGTCCGACTCCTCCTACAGCCCCATCGGCGGATACTTACACGGGCCCGAATCGTTCTATGATAGGTCGTGCGCGAAGTCGGTTACGGCGCGGCTGAAAGGCAACGACAGATGAAGTCCAGGATGGCGTGGTTTGGGGCGGCGGCGATGGTGGCGTGGCTGGCCGTGCCCGCATGGGCCAACGACGAGGAGGCCGACGAGGCCACCGAGTCCGCGGAGGTCGACGAGAGCTCCGCCTCGGCCGACGGCGTCTTCGACTTCCTGGTGGCCGAGATCGCCGCGCAGCGTGGCGACGTCGACGGCGCCATCGCGATCTACACGCGCCTCGCCCGCGAGCTGCACGACCCGCAGGTCGCCCGCCGCGCGGTGGAATTGGCGATCCGCTCGCGCAACTTCCCGCTCGCGCTCGAATCGTCGACGCTCCTCCTCGAGCTCGATCCCACCTCGACGCTCGCGCGCGAGATCGTCGCGGCGCTGCTCGCCAACGAGGGCGACATCGCGAAGGCGCGCGAGACGCTCACCGCGCTCCTCGACAAGAACGCGAACCGCGGCCCGATGCTGATGCAGCTGCCGCACCTCTTCGCGAAGTATCCGGACCGCGCCGCGGTGCTCGACGCCACGAAGCAGATCGCCGGCCGCTATTCCGAGATGGCGGAATCCCACTACGCGATCGGGCTCGCCGGTCTCATCGCGGGCGATCCCGCGCTCGCCTCCACCGAGGCCGACAAGGCGCTCAACATCAAGCCCGACTGGGAACAGGGCGCGATCCTCAAGGCGCAGGCGCTGCGCAAGACCGCACCGGATTCGCTCATCCCGTTCTACGCCGACTTCGTCGCGCGCCATCCCGCGTCCCTCGAGGTGCGCATGCAGCTCGGGCGCGAGCTCGCCGCGGACCGCAAGCTCGACGAGGCGCGCGCGCAGTTCCGCGAGGCCGAGAAGCTCGCGCCGAAGGACGCGCAGGCGTCGTACGCGATCGGGTTGCTGTCGCTGCAACTCGAGGACTACGCCGACGCGCAGGTCGCATTCACCCGCGCGCTCAAGCTCGGCTATCGCGAGCCGGCCGCGATCTACCTCGGCCTCGGCCAGGCCTCCGAGGGCCTCAAGCGCTACGACGATGCGATCGCCTGGTACCAGAAGGTCGAGTCGAACGACTGGGTGCGCGCGCAGCTCAAGGTGGCGCAGCTCATCGCGCGGCAGCAGGGCCTCGCCGCCGGCCGCGAGTACCTGCACAAGATCGAGCCCCGCTCCGGCGAGGACCAGGTGCAGATGATCCAGGTCGAGGCGCAGCTCCTGCGCGAGTCGAAGGCGTGGAAAGAGGCGTTCGACATGCTCTCGGACGCCGTCTCGCAATTCCCGGATTCGTACGAGCTGCTCTACGACCGCGCCATGGCCGCCGAGCGCATCGACAAGATCGACGTGCTGGAAGCGGACTTGAAGCGCGTGATCAGGATAAAGCCCGACTACGCGCACGCATACAACGCGCTGGGCTACACGCTCGCCGAGAAGACCGACCGCCTCGAGGAGGCCAGGGACTACATCGAGAAGGCGTACAAGCTCTCGCCCGACGACCCCTTCATCCTCGACAGCCTTGGCTGGGTGCAGTACCGCCTGGGCCACGTCTCCGACGCGCTGAAGAGCCTGCAGGCCGCCTACGCCTCGCGCAACGATCCCGAGATCGCCGCGCACCTGGGCGAGGTGCTGTGGAAGGTCGGGCAGCACGACGAGGCGCAGAAGATCTGGCGCGCCGCGCTGAGCGAGAACCCCAACCACGAGTCGCTCATCACGGTGATCGAGAAGCACCGCCACTAAGCGGCGGTACACTCTCGGTCTTCCGATGATCGCGCGCGCCGCGGCGCTCGCGCTGGCCCTGCTGCTGGGCGCCTGCGCGACCACGCCTCCCCAACCCCTCCCGCAGCTCTCCGCGGTTCCCACGTCCTTCGAGATGTCGGGACGCCTCGCCCTGCGCCAGGGCGATCGCAGCGAGATCGCGAAGTTGCGGTGGACCCATCGCGCCACCCGGGACACGTGGGTCATCGCCTCGCCGCTCGGCAACGAGGTCGCCCGCATCGAGTCCGAGCCCGGCGGCGCCACGCTCTACCAGGCGAGCGGCGGCGGATACCAGGCCGACAGCTTCGCCGACCTCACCGAGCGCGTGCTCGGCGTGGCGCTGGAGCCCGCGGACCTCGCGGCGTGGCTCCACGGCGAGCAGCCCCGCGCCAACTCGGGCTGGACGGTGACGCTCGACGAGAAGCAGCCGGCGGGCAAGGTGGAGATCGCGCGGCGCCTGAGCGCCACCCGCGGCGAGACGACGGTCCGCCTCGTCGTCGACGAATATCGCGCGCTGGAGTCGCCATGACCATGACGCTGCCGGGACTCGACTATCCGGCCCCCGCGAAGCTCAACCTCTTCCTGCACGTGGTCGGCCGGCGCCCCGACGGCTATCACCTGCTGCAAAGCGTGTTCACGTTGCTCGACTATGGCGACAACCTGCGCATCCGCGTGCGCGACGACGGCCAGGTTCGACGCGTGAACGACCTGCCGGGGATCCCGGAGGCCGAAGACCTCACCGTGCGGGCGGCCCAGATGCTGCGCGAGGCGAGCGGCACCTCACGTGGCGCCGACATCGAGGTCGAGAAGCGCATTCCGCTGGGCGGCGGGTTGGGCGGCGGAAGCTCGGATGCCGCGACGGTGCTCCTGGCCCTCGATCGCCTCTGGGGGACGAGCTTCGGCCCGGACGCCCTGGCCGAGCTGGGGGCCGCGCTGGGGGCCGACATCCCCTTCTTTTTGCACGGGTCGACCGCCTGGGCGGAGGGCATCGGCGAGAAGCTGAAACCGATCGCCATCCCCCGGTCCTGGTACGTGGTGCTGGCCCCGCCGATGGCCGTCCCCACCAAGGAAATCTTCGCCGCGCCCGAATTGACCCGAAATACGGAAACCCTTAAAATTGAAGACTTTTCGGCGCGCCCGCAAGATCCGCGGTTCCACAATGACCTGGAACCGATCGTCACCGCCCGTTATCCCATCGTCCGGGAGCATTTGGAGTGGCTCCGGAAGCATGGCGATGCGCGGATGACCGGGTCCGGCAGCTGCGTCTTCGCGGCGTACGAGAGCCGCGAGGAGGCGCAGAAGGTCCTCGACCTGGCATCGCCGATGAAGGGATTCATCGCGCAGGGGATGGCAACCCATCCGCTGCGGGCAACGGCTTGAGAAGCACGTAGGGGAGTCGCCAAGTTGGTTAAGGCACCGGATTTTGATTCCGGCATGCGAGGGTTCGAGTCCTTCCTCCCCTGCCAAATTTGAAGTTCCAGCATCACTGCCGAGAGACCTGAGATGGCCTTCGACAACCTGATGGTGTTCACGGGCAGCGCCAACCCGAAGCTCGCGCAGAAGGTGGCGAAGCACCTGAACATCCAGCTGGGGCGTGCCACGGTGTCGAAGTTCAGCGACGGCGAGGTGATGGTGGAGCTGCTCGAGAACGTCCGCGGCAAGGACGTGTTCATCCTCCAGTCGACGTGCGCGCCCACGAACGACACGCTGATGGAGCTGATGATCATGTCGGATGCGCTGCGTCGCTCGAGTGCCGCGCGAATCACCGCGGCGATGCCGTACTTCGGCTATGCGCGCCAGGATCGCCGGCCGCGCAGCGCCCGGGTCGCGATCTCGGCGAAGGTCGTGGCGAACATGCTGGTGAGCGCGGGCGTCAACCGCGTTCTGACGATGGATCTGCACGCCGACCAGATCCAGGGGTTCTTCGACATTCCGGTGGACAACGTCTACGCGACGCCGATCCTCCTGGGAGACCTGTGGAAGCACGGGTACAAGAACCTGGTGGTGGTGTCGCCCGACGTGGGTGGCGTGGTGCGCGCGAGGGCGATCGCGAAGAGGCTCGAGTCCGACCTCGCGATCATCGACAAGCGCCGCCCGCGCCCCAACGTCGCGACGGTGATGAACATCATCGGCGACGTGAACGGCCGCACGTGCGTGATCATGGACGACATGGTCGACACGGCGAACACGCTGTGCGAGGCGGCGAGGGCGTTGAAGGAGCAGGGCGCGGTGCGGGTGGTGGCGTATTGCACGCACCCCGTGCTGTCGGGTCCGGCGATCGGCCGGATCGAGGCGTCGGTGATCGACGAGCTGGTGGTGACGGACACCATCCCGCTCAAGCCCGAGGCCGAGGCGTGCGCCAAGATCCGCATCGTGAGCGTGGCCGAGCTCATGGCCGAGACGATGCGCAGGATTTGTGAGGAGAGCTCGGTGAGCTCTCTGTTCGTCGAATAACGACTTGGTCGCGAGTCGTTCAATGCAGCACTAACTGGAGAAGTAAAAGTGAAGATCGCAATCAAAGCCGACAAGCGGAGCGTTCAGGGCACGGGTGCGAGCCGCCGCCTGCGCCGCGAGTCGAAGGTCCCCGGCGTCATCTACGGGGCGGGCAAGGACGCGTTGCCCATCGAGCTCGACCACAAGGACCTCTGGTTCAAGCTGAAGATGGAGGCGTTCCACGCGTCCATCCTCGACATGGAAGTGGCGGGCGAGAAGGCGCAGGTCCTCCTGCGCGACTACCAGATGCACCCGTTCCGTCCGCTCATCCTGCACGCCGATTTCCAGCGCGTGGACGCGAACAAGAAGATCCACATGCGCGTGCCGCTGCACTTCGTGAACGCCGAGATCTCGCCCGGCGTGAAGGTCGCCGGCGGCCTCGTGCAGCACGTGCTGAACGACCTCGAGATCTCCTGCCTGCCGAAAGACCTGCCGGAGTTCATCGAAGTCGACCTGAAGGACCTGCAAGCCGGCCACTCGCTGCACCTGTCGGGCGTGAAGCTCCCGGGCGGCGTCGAGGCGATCGTGCCGAAGGGCGAGGATCCGACGGTTGCCACGGTCGTGATCCCGAAGGTGATGACTGCGGAGGAGGAGCTCGCGGAAGCGGCGGCGCTCACGACCGCCCCGGCGGCTGCGGAAGTGCCGACGATCGCGCAGAAGGCGACCGACGAGGTGCCCGCAGGTGGCGGTGGCGGCGCGGGCAGCAAGCCGACCGTGAAGGACGACAAGAAAAACATGAAGGAAGCCAAGGACAAGAAGTAAGCTTCCATAGCGGGAATCCACGCCCGCCGGTCAAGCCGGCGGGCGTTTTCATTTCATGGACACGATCAAGCTCATCGTCGGCCTGGGCAACCCGGGCGAGAAATACGAGAAGACGCGCCACAACGCGGGCTTCTGGTGGGTCGACGCCATCGCGCAAGCGAAGCGCGCGCCCTGGAAGAAGGAGACCAAGTTCTCCGGCTGGACCGCGCGCGTCGAGGAGGGCGGCACCGAGTACCTGCTGCTCAAGCCCTCGACGTACATGAACGAGAGCGGGCGCAGCGTCTCGCAGGTGCTGCGCTTCTACAAGATCGAGCCGTCGCAGATGCTGGTGGTACACGACGAGCTCGACCTCGAGCCCGGCATCGTGAGGCTCAAGCGCGGCGGCGGCACGGGCGGCCATAACGGCCTCACCGACATCGGCGACGCGCTGGATACGAAGGACTTCTGGCGCCTGCGCATCGGCATCGGCCATCCCGGCGACAAGGACCTGGTGCCCGACTACGTGCTGAAGAAGGCCAAGGGCACCGAGCAGGACGCGATCGACCCCGTGTTCGAGCGCAGCCTGGAGCTGCTGCCGAGGCTAGCGACCGGAAAGATGCAGGAAGCGATCGCCTGGCTGCACACGGACCCCGTGGCCGAGGCGAAGCGCAAGGAAGCGAAGGAAGCGCGCGAGAAGGAACGCGCGCTCAAGGCAACCGAAACCCCGAAAGACGAGACATGAGCCTGCAGTGCGGCATCGTAGGGCTCCCCAACGTGGGGAAGTCCACCCTCTTCAACGCGCTCACCAAGGCGGGCATCGCGGCGGAGAACTATCCCTTCTGCACCATCGAGCCCAACGTCGGCATCGTGGAGATGCCCGACCCGCGCCTCGCCGGGCTGGCCGAGATCGCCAAGCCCGAGAAGGTGGTCCCGGCGATCGTGGAGTTCGTCGACATCGCGGGCCTCGTCGCCGGGGCGTCGAAGGGCGAGGGCCTCGGCAACCAGTTCCTCGCCAACATCCGCGAGACCAACGCCATCGCGAACGTCGTGCGCTGCTTCAAGGACGACAACGTGATCCACGTGGCCGGCAAGGTCGATCCCATCTCGGACATCGAGGTGATCCACACCGAGCTGGCGCTCGCCGACATGGCGACCGTCGACCGCACGCGCGAGCGCAACCTCGGCAGTGCCCGCTCCGGCAACAAGGAAGCGGCGAAGCTCGTCGCCGTGCTGGAGAAGATCCACAAGTCGCTGGACGGCCTGCATCCGGTGCGCGCGCTGGGCCTCACCAAGGAAGAGCTCGAGCTCATCCAGCCGCTGCAGCTGCTCACCGCGAAGCCCGCGCTCTACATCGCCAACGTGGACGAGAAGGGCTTCGAGAACAATCCGCTCCTCGACCGCGTGCGTGAGTACGCCGCGAAGGAGGGAGCGCCGGTGGTGGCGATCTGCGCCAAGCTGGAAAGCGAGATCGCCGACATGGAAGGCGAGGACAAGAAGATGTTCCTCGCGGAGATGGGGCTCACCGAGCCCGGGCTCGACCGGCTGATCCGCGCGACCTTCTCCCTGCTGGGCCTGCAGACCTACTTCACCGCCGGCCCGAAGGAAGTCCGCGCATGGACGGTGCGCAAGGGCGCCTCGGCCCCGCAGGCCGCGGGCGTCATCCACACCGACTTCGAGAAGGGCTTCATCCGCGCCGAGGTCATCGCCTACGACGACTACGTGCGGCTGAAGGGCGAGCAGGGCGCCAAGGAGGCCGGCAAGATGCGCCTCGAGGGCAAGGAATACGTCGTCCAGGACGGCGACGTGATGCACTTCCGGTTCAACGTCTGACCTTCCGGTAGCACCAAAGGGCCGAGACACCGCGCGAAGGCGGCGTGCACCATTCCGGCATGCGCGCCCCACTCCCCGCCCTCGACTGGCTGGGCACGTACGACCGCACGTGGCTCCGCCCCGACGTCGTCGCCGGCCTCACGACCGCGGCCGTGGTCATCCCGAAGGCCATGGCCTACGCGACCATCGCGGGCCTGCCCCTGCAGGTGGGCCTCTACACGGCGTTCATCCCCATGGTCGTCTACGCCGTGCTGGGCACCTCGCGCACGCTGAGCGTGAGCACGACGACCACCATTGCGATCCTCTGCGGCGCGGAGCTCGCCGACGTGGCGGCCTCGCACCCCGGCGTGGACCCGATGGTGGCCACCGCCACGCTGTCGATGCTGGTCGGTGCGATCCTCCTCGCCGCGCGGGCGCTGCGCCTGGGCTTCGTCGCCAACTTCATCTCCGATCCGGTGCTCACCGGGTTCAAGGCGGGCATCGGGATGGTGATCGTGCTCGACCAGTTGCCGAAGCTCCTCGGCATCAAGATCCACAAGGAGGGCTTCTTCCTCGACGTGGTGGCCGTCGCGGAAAAGGTCCCGTCGGCATCGGGCGTGACGGTGGCGGTCGCGCTGGCGACGTTCGCCGCGATCGCGGCGATGGAGAAGTGGGCGCCGCGGGCGCCGGCGCCGCTGGTGGCGATCGCGGGCGGCATCGGCGCATCCGTGATGCTGGGGCTGCCCTCGCGTGGCGTGAGCATCGTGGGAGACATTCCCGGCGGCCTCCCCTCGGTCACGATGCCCGAGGCGTCGTTGCTGCTGCAGATGTGGCCCGCGGCCGCGGGGATCGCGATGATGAGCTTCACGGAGACGATCACCTCGGGCCGCGCATTCACCCGGGCGGGTGTTCCGCGACCGGACTCCAACCAGGAGCTCGTCGCCACCGGCGCCGGCAACATCGTGGGCGGGCTCTTCGGCGCGATGCCCGCGGGAGGCGGGACCTCGCAGACGGCGCTCAACCTCAATACCGGCGCGCGCACGCAGGTCGCGGCGCTCGTCACCGCATCGATGTCGGTCGCGACGATGATCTTCCTCGCACCGGTGCTGGGACCGATGCCGAACGCGACGCTCGCCGCGGTCGTGATCGCCTATTCGATCGGCCTCATCTCGCCCTCGGAGATCGAGGCGATCCGCGGCATCCGCAACACCGAGTTCCGCTGGGCGCTCGCGGCATGGCTGGGCGTGATGCTGCTGGGAACCCTGAAGGGCATCCTCGTCGCGGTGTTGCTGTCGATGGGTAGCCTGCTGTACATGGCCACCAATCCGCCGGTGCACGTCCTCGCCCGCAAGCGCGGCACGAGCGTGTTCCGGCCGCTTTCGCCCGAGCATCCCGACGACGAGACCTTCCCCGGGCTCGTCATCGCCCGCACCGAGGGGCGAATGTTCTTCGCCAACGCGCCGGGGGTGGGCGAACGGTTGCGCGCGATCGTCGATCGAGAGAAGCCGCGCGTGCTCCTCCTCGATTGCGCCGCCATCCCGGGGCTCGAGTTCACCGCGCTCAAGATGCTCGAGGACGCGGAGTCCAATCTCCGCGGGCAGGGCGTGGCGCTGTGGCTCGCAGGCCTCAACCCCGAGGCGCTCGAGCTCGTGAGGCGCGTGCCGCTCGCAGAAAAGCTCGGCCGCCAGGGAATGCACTTCAACGTGGAAGACGCGGTGAACGCCTACCAGCAAGGAGCGCCCGCATGAGCGCGATCGCAAGAGAAGCCGACGGAACAGCCGAAGGCCGCGAGCCCGTCCTCGACACGGTCGAGCGCGTCTCCGAGATGTGCTTCGGCCTGTTCATGGCGCTCACCTTCGTGGGCGCCGTGCGGGTGGTCACCGCCGACGACCCGAATCCCGCGCACACGATGTTCGCCACCGCGCTGGGATGCAACCTGGCGTGGGGCCTCGTCGACGCGATCATGTACCTCGTGCGCACGCTCACGAACCGCGGCAAGCGCCTCAATCTCGCGCTCGCGCTGCGCAACTCGCCCGATCGCGCCACGTCGGTCAAGGTCCTGCGCGCGGCGCTGCCCTCGTGGAGCAGCGACTACGCGGGCGACGACGAGCTCGCCGCGATCGGCGCGCGCGTGGCGGCGAAGCCCCTGCCGGTGCGTCCGCGCCTCGGCTTGCGCGACTTCTCCGGCGCCGTGGCGATCTTCCTCATCGTGGTGGCGACGACATTCCCGGTGGCATTGCCCTTCATCCTCGTGAAGGACCTTCCCACGGCACTCCTCGTCTCGCGCCTGCTCACCATCGCCATGCTCTTCGGCGGCGGCTTCGCGCTGGGGCGCTTCGCGGGATACAGCGGATGGCCCACGGGCCTCGCGATGACGGTGATGGGCGTGTTCCTCACCATGGCGATCATCGCCCTCGGCGGATGAGGCGCGCGACGCTCTTCGTCGCCGCGCTGCTGGCGGCCGGCGCGGCCGGGGCCGAGGAGAAACCCGCCGCCTGGGAAGGCTCGATCACCGGCTACTGGAACGCGCCGAAGGGCGGCGACGACTACGGCAGCGGTATCTTCATCGCGACCCACGACAAGCTGCATCTCGAGGCACGCATCAACTACGAGGCGACCCACGCGCAATCGGCGTTCATCGGATGGACGTTCTCGACCGGCGAAGACGTGACGCTCGAGGCGCGCCCCATCGTGGGCTACGCGGGCGGGGACGTGCGCGGCCCGATCGCCGGGTTCGAGGCCGCGGTCGGATGGGGCAAGGTCGACTGGTACATCGAGGCCGAGTACGTGCACGACCGTACTGAAGGGGCGTCGGCCTACACCTATGCCTGGAGCGAGCTCGGCTACCGTCCGATCGAACCGCTGCGCTTCGGCATCGTCACGCAGCGAACGCGCGTTTACGGCTTCGATCGCGAGCTGCAACGCGGCGGCTTCGCGCAGCTCACCTTCGGCAAGATCACCGGCAGCGTCTACTGGTTCAACCCCGGTTCGCACGAGCAGGTCGTCATCGGGGCGCTCGGCATCTCGTTCTGAACAATCCGTAACCGCGCCGGCCCCGGCCCGCGGCTACACTTTGCCGATGACTCCTCGTTGCCTTGCGCGGGCGGCCGCCCTCGCGATCGCCTTCGCTTTTGCCGCGTGCGCGTGGGCGCAGGCCCCCGCGCCGAAGACGACCCGCATCCTCTTCATCGGCAACAGCCTCACCTACACGCTCGAGACGCCGGAGCGCGTCGAGAGGCTCGCGAAAGCGATGGGCCGCGACGCGAAGGTGGAGTCGGTCGCGTTCGGCGATTACAGCCTCGTCGACCACTGGGCCGACGGCCGCGCGCTGGCCGCCATCAAGAAGGGCCCCTGGGACATCGTCGTGCTGCAACAGGGCGCATCGGCCGATCCCCAGAGCCGCGAGGAGCTCGCGAAGAGCGTGAAGCAGTTCGCGGGTCCGATTCGCGATGCGGGCGCGAGACCAGCGCTCTTC
>Ga0068858_100000473_pt1 | contig 41857 bp, 37 predicted proteins | sample KBSSwiS12_FD_66589 | JGI IMG/M metagenome (GOLD analysis project Ga0068858, IMG submission 66589) | Switchgrass rhizosphere microbial communities from Kellogg Biological Station, Michigan, USA - KBS Switchgrass S1-2 | ecosystem: Host-associated > Plants > Roots > Rhizosphere > Soil ... | reverse complement strand
TGTTCGGCTACCGCTCGATGGTCGCGGCGACGATGGCGATCTGCATCCTCTCCTTCATGGTCTGGCTGCACCACTTCTTCACCATGGGCGCAGGCGCCGACGTCAACGCGATCTTCGGCATCGCCACCATGATCATCGCCGTGCCCACAGGGGTGAAGATCTACAACTGGCTGTTCACGATGTACAGCGGCCGCGTCGTCTTCGAGCCGCCGATGCTCTGGGCGCTCGGCTTCGTCGTCACTTTCATCATCGGCGGCATGACCGGCGTGCTGCTCGCCGTGCCGCCAGCCGACTTCGTGCTGCACAACAGCCTGTTCCTCGTCGCCCACTTCCACAACGTCATCATCGGTGGCGTGGTGTTCGGCCTGTTCGCCGGCTACGAGTACTGGTTCCCCAAGGCCTTCGGCTTCCGCCTGCACAAGGGCCTGGGCCTGGCGGCGTTCTGGTTCTGGATCGTCGGCTTCTTCGTTGCCTTCATGCCGCTCTACGTGCTCGGCCTCATGGGCATGACGCGGCGCATGCAGCACTACGACGTGCCCGAGTGGCAGCCGTGGCTGCAGGTCGCCGCCGGCGGCGCGGCGCTGATCGCCATCGGCGTCGCCCTCCAGGTGGTGCAGCTGGTCTGGAGCATCCGCCACCGCGAGGCGTTGCGCGACCGGACCGGCGACCCGTGGAACGGGCGCACGCTCGAGTGGATGACGCCCTCGCCGCCGCCGATGTTCAACTATGCGGTGATGCCGGAGATCGAGGGCGTGGAGGCCTACTGGATGAGGAAGCAGAGCGCGATCGAGCGCCAGGCGCTGCGCCCCGAGCCGGACTATCACGACATCCACATGCCGCGGAACAGCTCCGCCGGCTTCATCTGCGCCTTCTTCGCGGCCACCATGGGCTTCGCGCTGATCTGGCACATCTGGTGGCTGGTCGCGCTGGCGTTCGTCGGAGCGTGGGCCGTGTTCGTCGTCGTCGCCTGGCGCGACGAGCACGAGGAGGCGATCCCCGCGGCCACCGTCGCGGCCGTCGACCGGGCCAACCGCGCCGCCCGCGAGGCCGCGCTGCCGACCCTGAGGCCGGTCTCGTGAGCGCGGGGACGGAAGCCTTCCCGGGCGGGGTGGCCGGCGGCGGCCTGGCGCGGGTCGGCGGCGGCCACGCCCAGGCGCTCACCGAGGAGCCGGCGCACGGGCCGTCGAAGCGGATCGTCGTCGCCTACGGCTTCTGGATCTTCCTGATCAGCGACATCATCCTGTTCTCGGCGCTGTTCGCGAGCTACGCGGTGCTTTCCGAGGCCACCGCCGACGGACCCACCGGCCGGGACCTGTTCGAGCTGCCCACGGTCGCCCTCGAGACCGCGTGCCTCCTGCTCTCCACCGTGTTCTGCGGCTTCGCCGGCATCGGCGCGCAGGCGCGGCGCAATACCCTGTACTACGGCTCGATGGCCGCGACCTTTGTGCTCGGCGCGATCTTCGTCGCGATCGAGCTGCACGAGTTCGCGACCATGATCGGCGCCGGAGCCGGCCCGGGCCGCAGCGCCTTCCTATCGGCGTTCTTCGCCCTGATCGGCTGCCACGGCCTGCATGTCAGCGCTGGCCTGCTGTGGCTGCTGACGATGATGGCGCAGGTCTACGCCAAGGGCTACCGCGCCGACATCCGGCGCCGGCTGCTCTGCTTCGCGCTCTTCTGGCACACCCTGGACATCATCTGGGTGGCCCTGTTCAGTCTCGTCTACCTGGTTGGAGTGGCACCGCGATGAGCACCCCGATTCCCCACGCCCACGGCGACGTCGCCCCGGGCGACGAGCTCGGCCCCGCCGACGTCTCCCACGCGATCCGCGGCTATCTCGTCGGCCTGGCGCTGGCGACGCTGCTGACGGGCGTCTCGTTCTACATCGCCAGCAGCAGCGCGCTGGTCTGGCAGCCCAGCATCCCGATCGCGCTCTCGGTGCTGGCGCTGGCGCAGATGGGCGTGCACCTGGTCTTCTTCCTGCACATCACCTCGGGGCCCGACAGCATCAACAACGTCATGGCGCTGGCATTCGGCCTGCTCATCGTGATGCTGCTCGTCTTCGGCTCGCTCTGGATCATGACCCACCTGGATCACAACGTGATGCCGATGGAGCGGGTGATGAAGATGCAGCGCTGAACAGCGACCCGCGCCGCGTGTCAAACCCACACCTGTTCAGGGGCGAAACAGGGTGTCGACAATGCCCCGTCGAAGTGCCGCGGCACTTAACTGAAGGGGTATGCAATGGCTGGATGGTTCGAGCTCAGCAAGAGCGCCGATGAACAGTTCCGCTTCGTCCTGAAGGCTGACAACGCACAAGTGATTCTCACGAGCCAGCAGTACGCCGCCAAGGATTCGGCCGAAGGAGGTATCGCTTCGGTGCAAGCGAACTGTTCCGAAGACTCGAGGTACGAGCGCAAGACGTCGTCGGATGACAGGGCATTCTTCAACCTGAAGGCTGCCAATCACCAGGTCATCGGTACGAGTCAGATGTATTCGAGTGAGTCGGCGCGTGAGAACGGCATCGCCAGCGTCAAGGCGAATGGCACGACCAAGACGGTCAAGGACAGCGCCTGACCCCTTCATCGAGCGGGCGTCCGCCCGCTCCATCCGCGGGCGCTGCGCCCCTTGCAGCTTGAGACACCCCGCGACGCCCCCACCTGCTCTTCGAGTTTCGAGGACTGCGCAATGGTGATGGTGATCGAGGGTCGGCCGGTTCGCGATCGGACCGATAGCAAGCGTCAAGCCCGCGAGCGGCTCCATGCCCTGTCGCGCCTGATGGATGCCGCGGTGGAAGTGCCGCTGCTGCGCACCCGGGTCGGCCTCGACGCCCTGCTGGGCATCGTGCCAGTGGCGGGCGACCTGCTCTCCGCCGTGATCGGCCTGTATTCGGTGGCGCTGGCGCGCGAACTCGGCGCCTCGCGCTGGCTGCAGGCGCGCATGATCGGCAATCTGGTGTTCGATGCGGCCCTGGGCGTCGTGCCGATCGCCGGCGACGTGGCCGACATCTACTTCAAGGCCCATCTCCGCAACCTGCGTCTGCTGCAGAAGGAGCTCGGCGAACCTTACATCGACGCCGGCCCCTCCTCCGCTGCCCGAAAGCGGTGATTGCGCGGCGGCGGTCATCCTCCGGCCGGCTTCGAGCGTTGGGAACACGAGTCAACAGCCTGTGAGGCGCACATGAACAAGCTTGCCCTGATCCTTCTGATGTCCCTGGCCACCGTAGGTGCATACGCCGAGAGCCCGAGCGGCGGCGTCACGATGAGCACCGACCCGGCCAAGGCGGCTGCCGTCGAGCAGCACGCCCAGGAGCTACAGGCGCGTCAGTCGAAGGAAGCCACGTCCAAGCCCGCGGCGACACACAGCAGCGCCAAGAAGACGAGCACCAAGAAGACCGGTACCCAGAAGACCAGCACCAAGAAGACGAACGAGAAGACGCCTACGAAGCACAAGTCGTCGACGACCAAGCCGACGACCGCGCCCCAGAGCTGAGCCGGCCGGGAAGCAACACCCGCCGCAGGCCTCGGCCCGCGGCGGGTTTCAGCGCGCCTGCCCCGGTCCGATTGATCGCGTGGCCTCGCTACACTTGGCTCTTCTCGTCTCCATGCCCTGAGGGGAAGCCATGTCGATCAAGCACTCGATTCCGGCCGCGCTCGCGATCGCCGCCTTTGCCCTTCCCGCCCACGCCGGCAAGACGCTGGACGCGGTCAAGGCACGCGGCCAGCTCGTGTGCGGGGTCAACACCTCCGGGCCGGGCTTCTCCAACGCAGACAGCCAGGGCCGCTGGACCGGCCTGGACGTCGACTTCTGCCGCGCCGTGGCCGCTGCGGTGCTGAACGACGCGAGCAAGGTGAAGTTCGTGCCGCTGAACTCGCAGCAGCGCTTCTCGTCGCTGCAGGCGGGCGAGATCGACGTCCTGTCGCGCAACAGCACCTGGACGCTGACGCGGGACGCTTCCCTCGGCGTCGTGTTCGCCGGCATCAACTACTTCGACGGCCAGGGCTTCATGGTCCCGAAGAAGCTGAAGATCGACAGCGCCAAGAAGATGAACGGCGCGACCGTGTGCGTGCAGGCCGGCACCACGAGCGAGAAGAACGTCGCCGACTACTTCGGCGCCAACGGCATGAAGTACAAGCCGGTGGTGTTCGACACCGCCGAAGCGATCACCAGCGCCTTCTTCGCCGGCCGGTGCCAGGTCTACACCACCGACATGAGCGACCTCGCCGGAGCGCGCACGAAGGCGCCCAATGCCGACGACTACGTGATCCTGCCGCAGGTGATCTCGAAGGAGCCGCTCGGCCCCTCGGTGCGGCGCGGCGACGACGAATGGTTCCAGATCGTCCGCTGGACGCTGTTCGCGATGATCGAGGGCGAAGAGAACGGACTGACGCAGGCCAACGTCGACGAGCAGAAGACGAGCAACAAGGACCCGGGCGTCCAGCGCTTCCTCGGCGTCTCCGAAGACACCGGCAAGCTCCTCGGCCTGGATGCCGCATGGGCCTACCGGGTCATCAAGCAGGTCGGCAACTACGGCGAAAGCTTCGAGCGCAACCTCGGGCCGAAGACGCCGGTGGCGCTGCCGCGCGGCGTCAACAACCTCTGGACCAAGGGCGGCCTGATGTACGCCCCGCCGCTGCGCTGAAGTGATCGGCGCGGACGCCGCCTGGCGCGCCCGCCGGCGGGCGCGGAGGCGGCGCGACTGGCTGCTGCAGGGCGCGGTGGCCCTGCTTCTGGTCGCCCTCGCAGTCCTGCTCGCGCGCAACGTCGCCGCCAACCTCGAAGCGCGGCAGATCAAGTCGGGCTTCGCCTTCCTGAGCGACCCGGCCGGCTTCAACATCGGCGAGCTGCTGTTCGACTACACCTCGCGCCACAGCTACCTGCGCGCCTTCGCGATCGGCCTGAGCAACACCTTGCGCGTCGCGCTCGCCGGGGTCGTGCTCGCGAGCGTGCTCGGCGTCGGCATCGGCCTGCTGCGACTCTCCCACCACCCGCTCGTCTCCGGCCTCTGCGACGCCTATGTCGAAGTCTTCCGCAACATCCCGCTGCTGATCCAGCTGCTCGCGGTCTACCTGCTGATCACCGAGCTGCTGCCCGGGTCGAACGACGCCTGGTCGGTCGAAGGCATGGCCCTGCTCTCGAAGGAAGGACTGCAGATCGCGGTGCCGGAGCCGGGCCGGCTGGCGCTGCTTTGCGCGCTCGCCGCCTTCGCTGTCGGGGCCCTGCTGGGAATGCACGCCGCGCGGCGCTGGCTCGAAGTCGGCGCCGGCCTGGTGGCGCTCGCCAGCGGCGCCCTGGCGGCGCTGGCCGCCTGGCTGGTCGTCGGCGCCGTCGGCGGCTGGTCGCGACCGGTCCTCGACGGCTTCCTGATCAGCGGCGGCGCGTCCCTTACCCCCGAGTTCCTCGCGCTCTGGCTCGGCCTGGCCCTCTTCACCTCGGCGTCGATCGCCGAGATCGTCCGCGCCGGAGCGCTTGCGGTGCCCGCCGGCCAGTGGGACGCCGCCCTCGCGCTCGGCATGACGCGGGCGCAGGCGATCGCCGGCGCGATCTTTCCGCAGGCGCTGCGCCTCGCGGTTCCGCCGCTCGCGAGCCAGTACATGAACCTCATCAAGAATTCGTCGCTGGCGGTCGTGGTCGGCTATCCCGACCTGGTGTCGATCGGCAACACGTCGATCAACCAGAACGGCCAGGCCCTCGAGGTCATCGTCATCATCATGGCGGCGTACCTGAGCCTGAACCTCGTCGTCGCGGTGGTCATGAATGCGGTCAATGCGCGCGTCACGCGTGCGCCCCGCTAGCGAGGCCGGGTAACGATGGCCGCACCGGACCGGATCGCCCCGCCCCCCGCGCACCTGTTCGCGCGAGCGCGCACGCGCCTCTTCGCCGGGCCCGGCGCGAGCCTGGTCACCCTGGTCCTGCTCGCTGCGCTCGCCTGGGCCGGCTGGCGGCTGCTCGCCTGGGGCGTGATCGACGCCGTCGCGGTGCCTAACTACGCGGCCTGCAAGGCGGCGCCCGGAGCGTGTTGGGGGTTCGTGGCCGAAAAGTGGCGCCTGATCGTGTTCGGCCGCTACCCCTACGAGCAGCAGTGGCGGCCCGCGCTCGCGACCGGCGCGGTGCTGGCGATGCTGCTCGCGAGCGCGCTGCCGGCGCTCTGGTCGCGGCGCGGCGCGCGCGCGCTGGCTCTCGGCTGGGCGATCGCGTTCGCCCTCTTCTTCACGCTGATGTTCGGCGGCGTGTTCGGGCTCGAGCCCGTCGGCACCGACCGCTGGGGCGGCCTTCCACTCACCGTGATCCTGACGCTGATCGGCATGGCCGCGTCGACGCCGATCGGCATCGTGCTCGCGCTCGCGCGGCGCTCCTCGCTCGCGCTCCTGCGCTCGCTCGCCATCGGCTACATCGAGCTGGTGCGCGGCGTGCCTCTGATCACCGTGCTGTTCGTCGCGACCTTCGTGTTCCCGCTCATCCTTCCGGCCGGCTGGCGGCTCGACCCGTTCTGGCGCGTCGTGATCGGCCTGGTCCTGTTCCAGGCGGCGTACATGGCCGAGACGGTGCGCGGCGGCCTGCAGAGCGTGTCGCGGGCGCAGTACGAGGCCGCGACCTCGCTCGGCCTCGGCTACTGGCAGATGCAGCGTGCCGTCATCCTGCCGCAGGCGCTCGTGGCGGTGATCCCGGCGTTCGTCAACAACCTGCTCTCGACCTTCATGGACACCTCGCTGGTGGCGGTCGTCTCGATGTACGACCTGACCGGGTCGCTGCGCCTCGCGCTCGGCGATCCGCGCTGGCGCGACTTCTTCATCGAGGGCTACCTGTTCGTCGGAGCGATCTACTTCTGCGCCTGCTTCCTGATGTCTCGCTACAGCCTTTGGCTCGAGCGGCGGCTGAGGATCGACAAGGCCCATTGAGCCGGTCACCCGGCATGCGCAGGCTCACGGATTGCCAGAAAAGCAGGAAGCATCTCACCGGTCAAGGAGAGACGAATGGTTCCCAAGAACACGATCTGCCTGTGGTTCGACGGCACCGCCGCCGATGCTGCGCAGTTCTATGCGAAGACCTTCCCCGACAGCTCGGTGGGCGCCATCCACCGCGCCCCGGGTGACTATCCCGATGGCAAGCAAGGCAATGTGCTGACGGTCGAGTTCACCGTGATGGGGATCCCCTGCCTGGGCCTCAACGGCGGCCCGCAGTTCAAGCACAGCGAGGCCTTCTCGTTCCAGGTCGCCACCGACGACCAGGCCGAGACCGACCGCCTGTGGAACGCGATCGTCCAGAACGGCGGCCAGGAAAGCGAGTGCGGATGGTGCAAGGACAAATGGGGCCTGTCGTGGCAGATCACTCCGCGCGCCCTCACCGCCGGCTTCACCGACCCCGATCGCGCGGCGGCCAAGCGCGTGTTCGAGGCGATGATGACCATGCGCAAGATCGACATCGCCACGATCGAGGCGGCAAGGAAGGGTTGACGCCGAGCGCGCCGTCGCCCGACGGGGATGCCGGGTCAGCGGCCGGCTACGGAGCCGGCGCCGAAGCCGGCGATGCGAGGGGCTTTCCCTTCTCGACGACATAGACGCCGACCAGCTTGATCGCCGACGCGCCGTCGTTCTTGGCGTTGTGCACGACCCCGGCGGAGATCACGAAGCCTTCGCCGGCCGCGACCTGACGAGGCGGCTGGCCCGCGATCATCAAGGTCGCCGCGCCCTCCATGACATAGCTGATCTCGTCGCCCGGATGCGTATGCCAGCCGGCGACTCCGCCGGGCGCGATCTCCACGCGCGCGACCACCGCTTCACGGCCCGGTACCGACACATCGCCCTTGGTGACCAAGGTTCGGGTGAGCGCCGGGGTCTGCGCGACGATGATTCCGGCCGCGGCCAGGATCACCGCGCCGACGATGCCTGTCCTGAAATGTTTCGTCATTCGTTCTCTCCAAAGTGAATTGGCAGGATGCGACCCGGGGATCTTCGGCAAAGTCCGCAGGCGGATCAATGACGATTTCCCGGCGACCGTCAGGCCATGCGCCCGAACCAGAGCAGCGACAGCGACCCCGCCGCCAGGACCAGGATCGCCGCAGCCAATGCCAGCACCGGCGCGAGCTCGGTGTCGCGCGTCTGGACCTGCAGGCGCGAGCCGAGGGTCTGGTAGACGCTGCGCAGCTTCTCCGCGGTGCCGGCATGGTGATACTCGCCGCCGGTCATGCGCGCCACCTCGCGCAGGGTCGGCTCGTCCAGCCGCATGTAGATGGGCAGGCCGTCGATGCCGCTGGCTTCGCCTTCGACGACCCCCAGGCCGACGACATAGATGCGCACGCCCCGATCGGCGGCCATCTTCGCCGCATCCAGCGTGTCGACCCCGGTGGTGCGCCGGCCGTCGCTCAGCAGGATGATCGCGGCGGAATCGTAGGAGCCGGGTGCCACGGGCGTGATCTGCTTCGGCGCCTTTTCCTTGTCGTCCCGGCCGGGCGTCTTGTGCCCGGCGCCGAAGATCATGTCGCCCAGGTTGATGCCATGGTCCGGGAACAGCTCCGCCAGGCAGAGCACGATGGCACTGCCGACGGCCGTGCCCATCTGCATCTGAAAGGCGTCGATGGCGCTCACCAGGGAGGCGCGGTCCAGCGTCGCCGGCTGGACGACCTGGGCGCTCCCGGCGAACGTGACCAGGCCGACATCGATGTTCTTCGGCAGGTCGCTCAGGAACGACTTCGCCGCTTCCTGCGCCGCGGCAAGGCGGGTCGGCTTGACGTCGGTCACGCGCATGCTCAGGGAGACGTCCATCGCCAGCATGATCGAAGACCGGGCCCACGGCAGTGTCAGCGGCGCCGTGGGACGCGCGGCGGCAAACAGCAGCGCTGAACAGGCCACCAGGAGCAGCACCGGCGGCACGTGCCGCCGCCACTGCCGGCCAGAGGCCTCGCGGGCGACGTCCAGGCTGCTGTAGCGCAGCGCCTGCTTGTCTCGCCGGCGGAGCAGCCAGAGGTAGAGCAGCGGCAGCAGCGGCAACGCCAGCATCGACCACAGGTACTGAGGCCACAGGAAGTTCATGGCTGAGCGGCCTCATCCTACCCGCCAAGCCGGACGGCTGCGCGACCGCACGTTCTTGATCCGCCTCAACCTCTTGGGAACCGCCGTTCCTCATACTGAAGCCACGCCGCCGGGCACCGGCCCGGGGTTTTGTCCAAGGAGAGAGCCATGCTGAAGATTCTCGTCGCGGTCGACGGTTCGACCCATTCGCAGCGCGCGATCGAAGCCGTGGTGCGCGTCCAGGCCCAGACCAAAGGGCTGGAAACGCTCCTCCTGAACGTGCGCGAGTGGCCGCTGCTCCAGGGCGATCTGCCGCCGATGCGCTACGAGGAGATCGAGCGCGAGCAGATCCGCCAGCAGACGGCCCTGCTCGAGTCCACGCTGGCTGCGGCGCGGCGCAGCGGCCTCGAGGTCGTCTCGACCCTCGCAGAAATGGGCGAGCCGGCGACCGAGATCGCGCGGGTGGCGCAAGAGAGAGGCGTCGACCAGATCGTGATGGGAACCCATGGCCGCGGAGCGGTCGGCAGCCTGCTGATGGGATCGGTGGCCCAGCGTGTGGTCCACCTGGCCAAGATGCCGGTCGTGCTCGTCAAATGAGTGCCCGCGACCGACTCGCCACGAAGCCGTGGCTCGGCCAGTACCCGGCCGGTATTCCCGCCGAGATCGACCCCCGGAAGTTCGCGTCGCTGAAGGAGCTGCTGGCTTCCAGTGCCCTGCGTTTCGCCGATCGGCCGGCCTACAAGTCGATGGGCACGGTGATGACCTACCGCCAGCTCGACGAGGCGAGCCGCGCCTTCGCCGCCTGGCTGCAGCAGGTCGCGCGCCTCAGGCGCGGCGATCGCGTCGCCCTGATGCTGCCCAACCTGCTGCAGTATCCGGTGGTCCTGTTCGGCGTGCTGCGTGCCGGGATGGTGGTGGTCAACGTCAATCCGCTGCACACGCCGCGCGAGCTCGAGCACCAACTCAAGGACTCGGGCGCCGCGGCGATCGTCGTGCTGGAGAACTTTGCGCACACCCTGGCGCAGGTCATCGAATCCACGCCGACGCGCACCGTGATCACCACGCAGGTGGGCGATCTTCTTCCGCCGCTCCGGCGGCTGCTGACGAATGCCGTGGTCAAGCGGGTGAAGAAGCTCGTCCCGCCGTGGCGGCTGCCCGGCGCGGTGAGCCTCGATCGCGTGCTGGCCGCCGGCCGGGCGCAGGCTCTCGACGACGTCGAGCTCGGCCACGACGACCTGGCCTTTCTGCAGTACACCGGCGGAACGACCGGGGTGGCCAAGGGCGCGATGCTGACCCACGGCAACATGGTGGCCAACGTGCTCCAGGTGGCAGCCTGGATGTCGCCCAACCTGAACGAGGGCGAGGAGACGCTGGTCATTCCCCTGCCGCTGTATCACGTGTTCGCCCTGACGGGTTGTCTGTCGTTCTTCAGCATGGGGGCGCAGACGGTGCTGGTGGCCAATCCGCGCGACATGCCGGCATTCATCAAGGCGCTCCGGCAGACGCCCTTCACCGCGATCATCGGCGTGAACACGCTGTTCCGCGCCATGCTCGACGCACCGGCCTTCGCCCAGGTCGACCTGCGCCACCTGAAGCTGGCGGTGGCCGGCGGCATGGCCGTGCAGCACATCGTGGCGCAGCGCTGGAAAGAGAGGGCGGGCGTGCCGCTGGTGGAAGGCTACGGTCTCACCGAGACTTCCCCGGTGGCGATCGCCAATCCGATCACGATCCAGGAGTGGAGCGGCCAGATCGGTGTGCCGGTTCCGAGCACCGACGCCGCCGTCCTCGACGACGATGGTCGGCCCGTCCCGCTGGGCGAGGTGGGCGAGATCGGCGTGCGCGGCCCGCAGGTGATGCGGGGCTACTGGAACCGGCCCGACGAAACCGCCAAGGTGATGACCGCAGACGGGTGGCTGCGCACCGGGGACATGGGGCTGATGGACGAGCGCGGCAGCATCCGCCTCACCGACCGCAAGAAGGACATGATCGTCGTCTCCGGGTTCAAGGTGTTTCCCAACGAGATCGAGGACGTGCTGACGATGCATCCCGGCGTGCTGGAGGCGGCGGCGATCGGCGTGGCCGACGAACGTTCGGGAGAGAAGGTCAAGGCGGTGGTCGTGCGCAAGGATCCGAGCCTGAGCGAAGCCGAGCTGCTGGCGCACTGCAGGCAGCACCTCACCGCGTACAAGGTGCCGCGCAGCGTCGAATTCCGGAGCGACCCGTTGCCGAAGTCCAACATCGGCAAGATCCTGCGGCGCGAGCTGCGCAAACCCGACGCGGCGGCCGCGAAGCAGGTCACTCCCTGACTAGGGTTCCAGGCCGGCGACTCTCGGGTACGGATGGAGCGTGAGCCCACGCGAGGCCAGCACTTCCTTGATCTCTTCGAGCGACTTGCGGCCGAGTTGCGGCGTCTTCAGCAACTCGGTCTCGGTCCGCCGGATCAGGTCGCCGATGTAGTGGATGTTCTCGGCCTTTAGGCTTTTCAAGGAACGGATGGTGAGCTCGAGCTCGTCGAGCGGCCGGAGCAGGAGGGGATCCATCTCGGTCCGGCTCATGGAAGGAGGCAAGTCCGTGCCGCGCCCGGCGCACGGTCGGCAGTGCAAAAAGGTATCCGTTTCATTTGCGCTCGGCGAAGACCAGTCGATTCATTCTCATGCGTTGACCGTCGCAGGCGTTGATCCGCGTCAAACGCGATGCGCAGGGGCTGCCGTAAACCTGCGCCAGGACCTCTGCGGCTCTGCCTCGGACGATGAGGTCGCTCGTTTCGCATCGGGGCAGGGTCTCGCTGCAAAATCGCAGGCACGCGCGGCATGCGCCCGGCCGCCGCCAACCCACCTCACCTCCTGCCAATGCGACATACCGTGGTGGCCCTCTTCCATGCTGCGCGCAAGCTGCTGCTTGTCTGCGCGGCCGCCGTGACCCTCTTGCCCCACGTGGCGGCGGCAGCCGAAGCCACGCTGCGGGTGGCCGTGACGACCTCTTTCGTCAGCTCGGGGGCGGCGGCCAGCCTGATACCGGCGTTCGAGCAACAGACCGCCATTCGGGTGACGCTGGTCGTCGTCGGCAGCGGCGCCGCATTGCGGATGGCCCGCGTCGGGGAGGTCGATGCGACGCTGACGCACTCGCCCGACGACGAAAAGCGCTTCATCGACGACGGCCTGGCGGACACCGTCCGCAAGGTGATGAGCAACGACATGCTGATCGTCGGCCCGGTCGACGATCCGGCGGCAGCCCGCGGCAGCGACGCCGTCGCGGCCTTGACCCGGATCGCTGCCGCCGGCCAGCCGTTCGTCTCGCGCGGAGACGACTCGGGCACACAACACCTCGAACTGGCGCTCTGGAAGCAGGCGGGCATCGATCCGTTGGGACGACCGTGGTACGAGGAGATCGGGCGCAGCATGGACGAGGCGCTGCAACATGCCAACCGGCGGGGCGCCTATCTGCTCGTCGATCGTGGCACCTGGCTCGCCCTGCGTGCATCGCTTCGGCTCAAGGCCGTGGTTCAAGGCGACCCGCGAACGATCAACCACTACTGCGCCATCGCCGCTCGGGCCGCCGGTCGCCCGGCCACGCCCGCCGCGCAGGCGTGGGTCCAGTGGCTCGGCAGTGCCCAGGCACGCCAGCTGATTTCCGGGCTCCAGGTCGATGGCGAGCCTCTGTTTTCTCTCCCATCGCCGAACGCAAGATGAACCGCCTCCCGGAGCCGGTTTCAACACCCAGAGAACGGCCATGAGACTGACGGGCATCGATCTGAAGGCCCGCTCGAGGCTTCGTGGATCGCTGCTCGGTTACTTCGCTGCGTCGATCGTCCTGCTGGTGGCGATGGTGGTCACCTGGAGTGGGATCGAGCGACGCAGCAGCGACGACATCGACACGCTGCAACGCACCGGCCGGACCAACACGGACGAGCTGTCGCGGCTGCGACTGCTGCTCGCTGAAGAGCGCGTCGCGTGGAGCGAAGTGCTGCTGCGCGGCCGGGAGCAAGCCCGCTACCACGACCTGCTGAGCCGGTATTACGAACGCGAACGCCAGAGCCGCTCGGCGCTCGAGCGGATCGGCCCGGAGTTGCCGGACGTGCGGGCGGTGCGAGAGTCGTACCGGACGCTTCAGAACGCGCACGCCGACGTGTCGCGCCGGCGCCGCGAGGCGCTGCAAGTGTTCAACCGCTCGAGCGAGAACGCCTACGCTCTGGCCGACCGCCTGCTCGGGCCGATCGACGACGTCCTGCCGGCGGCGCTGGGTCGGTTCTCCGACTTTCTGGCGAGCGAGGAGCGAGACCGTATGGCGGCGCTCCAGCATGACCGTGGCCGGGTGCGTGCCGTTCTGCTGGCCGTCCTCGGGGGTATGGCGCTCGCTACCCTGGTCGGGTTCGCCTGGCTTCTCGACCGCCGTATCGGGCGACCCGCCCAGCGCGCCTCCGAGCTGGCGGCTTTGGCCGATCAGGCCGAAGCGATCGCCGGGTTCGGCTTCTGGGACCGCTGGTCGGACGGCTCGACCTACTGGTCGATCGGCATGAACCGGCTGTTCGGCCTCGACAGCTCGGACGGACCGCCGCTGCATCGTGCGCTGGCCTGCATCCGGCGAGAGGATCGACGCGCGCTGCTGCGCGCCCTGCTGCGCCAGCGCAGTGGCGACAGGGTGCAGCGGTCGCTGATCCGCCTCGACAGCGCCGCTCCGGGGCGACGCACGCTCGAGGCGATCTTCCAGACCCGTGACCTCGGCGCAGGGGGTGGCGTCGTACGCAGCGGCGTGGTGGTCGACGTCAGCCTGCTGACCGAGCAACGCGAGGCGTTGTCGGCGCTGAATGCCAAGCTGGAGGAACGGGTCCGGCGGCGCACCGCGGAACTCGAGGCGGCCCGCGACGAGGCACAGCGCCTGGCACGGGTGAAGTCCAGCTTTCTCGCCAACATGAGCCACGAGATTCGCACGCCGCTGAACGCCGTGCTGGGTTTCGCGCGCATCGGCTTGCGCGACAGCGCGGGTTCGCCGGCGCAAGACCCGTTCGAGCGGATCCTCAACGCCGGCGACCACCTGCTGCACGTGATCAACGACATCCTCGACCTGTCGCGCATCGAGTCCGGAAAGTTCGTCGTCGAGTCGCACCCGTTCGCGCTGCGATCGGTGCTCGACGACGCCTGCGGCCTTGTCATCGCCGGCGCTCGGGCCAAGGGCCTGGAGTGCCGCTGCGAGATCGCCGACGCCGTTCCGTACTGGGTGCAGGGCGACGCGCTGCGGCTACGGCAGATCCTGGTCAACCTGCTGTCGAACGCGGTCAAGTTCACCGAGCATGGGCATGTGCGATTGGGCGTCACGACCGCAAGCGCCGGTCCCGACACGGTTTGCTTCGCGGTCGAGGACACCGGCATCGGCATCGACGTTGGCGAGGTGGAGCGGCTGTTCGAGCCCTTCGAACAAGGCGACACCTCGACCACCCGCGCCCACGGCGGCGCCGGTCTCGGGCTGGCGATATGCAGCCGGCTCGCGGGCTTCATGGGCGGCTCGATTGCAGTGACCGGCACGCCGGGGTCGGGCAGTTGCTTCACGCTGCGCCTGCCCCTGCCGCCGTCCCCCCCACCGCCGCCGTCCCCGCCATCCCCGCAGCCGGCACAGGCGACGACCGAGCATGGCAGGCTGCGGGGCATTCGCGTGCTGGCGGCCGAGGACGACGAGGTCAACCGCATCCTGCTGGAGGAGTTGCTGCGTCACGAAGGCGCCGAGGTGGTGTTCGCCGAAGACGGCCAGCTGGCCATGCAGCGGCTCGACGAGCACGGCGCGGCGGCCTTCGATGCCGTATTGATGGACGTGCAGATGCCGGTGCTCGACGGCTATGAAGCGACTCGGCGCATCCGCGGCCTGCATCCGGAGCTGCCCGTCATCGGACTGACGGCGCATGCGCTACCCGAGGCCCGCCGGCTCTGCCTCGAAGCCGGCATGGTCGAGCATATGGTCAAGCCGGTCGACATGGCCGAGCTGGTTGCGGCGATCCGCCGGCATGTGCGCGATCGCCACCGCCTGGCAGCGGCCGAAGCTGCGCCTGCCGGCCAAGCCGATTCCGCTTGAGGACCGTCGTCGGCACCCGAGGGGGCCTCGGACCCGTTCGCCCCCGGAACGTCAGAAGCTGATCGCCAGCCCGAGCGACGTGCCGTGCATGCCGGGGCCGAACTTGTAGCGGGCGATCGCGCGCCAACGCGTGGCCCAGCGATCGAGCGCGCTCGAATCGAGCTCGAGGCCGAGGCCGACGGAGCTCATCTGCTTGAGGCCGAGCTCGGTCTCGGCGCCGAGATAGCGTGTGGTGGCGGCCTCGTATACGTAGCGCACCGGCCGGTCCCAGACCACGCCCCAGCCTGTCGGCACGCGCATCCGCGCCCACAGGCTGATGCTCTCGGACTTGGCATGACCCACCACGCCGAGCGTGGAGCCGCCGTGGCTGCGCAGCTCGACATTGGTGTAGCGAAGCTCGATGTCGTCGTCGTGCTCGGGCGCGAACTTCTCGTAGTCCAGCATCAATGCGCCGCCGAGCCCGTAGGCGTGGAGCTTGCCGCCGTCGAGGAAGGACAAGTCGGCATTGGAGTTGCTGTCGACCCAGAACTTGGCGAGCTTCAGGTCGCTGACGACCTTGCCCAGCGTGAAATTGAAGATCGGCCGGATCACCCAGTGCTCGCTCAACGGAAAGTCCCAGCCGATGCCGCCGGTGGCGGAGAACGAGTTCCACCGCGTGGGCACCTGCCGTTCCTGGGTGCCGTCGCTGACCACGAAGATCGGGTCGTAGCGCGCGTAGGCGGCGTTGCCCTCCAGATAGAGCGGCGTCTCCTTGCTCCAGGTGAAGCCACCGCCGATCTGCGTCAGGCTGAGTGCGGCATTGGACGTGCCGCTGTTGTTGATCGCCAGGGAGCTGGTCGTGACGTCGGGCGCCACGGTGTACGACATGACGCCGACGATGCCGTTGGCCAGCTTCTGCACATTCTCGCCCTGCACCGCGCGACCCAGGATCTGGGCCTGCGCAGCGCCGCACTGCCCGAGGAAAGCAAGGCCGATACCTGTACCGCGGATGAACGACCTGGTGTCGTGGAGGCGCATGGATCGATGGTGCCGCACCCGCATGCCTCGTCAGGGGCTGAGAAGCACGTTCGCCCGAGCCCCCTCGGCGACGTCGATGCGCTGCATGAGCGAACCGCCCTGGGGCCCTGCGTCGCCACCCGCACCGCGGAAGATGACGTTGGCGAAGACATACCAGCGGCCGGCGGGCACGCCGTCGAAGCGGAAGCGCCCCTCGGAGTCGCAGCCGATGCGGCGCACGGTGTTCTTGAAGTCGGCCGCGATGTTGCTGGGATAGCGGGCCGTGCCCGCCGCCGCGAAGCCGCGAACGTCGCTGCCGAAGACGAACCGCATCATGTCCGCCGCGTAGGCGCCGGCGGGGAAGAGCTGAGCCTCGCCGCCGGCGCAGGTATGCGAGACGCTGCCGCCGGCGGGTATCGCGGCCCGGCCCTCGACGGTCGCCGTGCCGGGGGCGCTGCTCCAGGCGACGTCGGCAGCGTTGAAGGGCGGAGGCGTCTGTGCCGGCGGCGCGGGGGTGGCGCAGCTGGAAGTCAGGACGACGGCGACGGCGACAGACACGCAGCGAAGTAGGAGTTTCACGTCATGAGCCTCTGGAAGGAACGATTTCCATCCTAACCGTCCCGCGCCCATGACTTGATCGGCATCAACATGCGGCCGGGCGGGAGCGCGCCAAATTGCCCGTGCTGGGTTTCCAGCCGGGGGGTTCGCAAATGTCGGACTTCGAGATCGTTCGCCGCGAGGATTTCTCGGATGTCACCTACTTGCTGGAGGTGCGTCATCCCTTGATGGCACAGGCCGCGCGTCCGGGCCAGTTCGTCATCCTGATGCTGACCCCGCACGGCGAGCGCATCCCGCTGACGATCGCCGACTACGACCGCGAGCGGGGCACGATCACCCTCGTCATCCAGGCCGTCGGCAAGACGACGCGCGAAATGCAGCAGGCCTGCCTCGTCGGCACGCGCCTGCACGGGCTGGTCGGACCCATGGGCATACCGACCGCCATCGGCCACGCGCGCAAGGTGGTCTGCGTCGGCGGCGGCCTCGGCGTGGCGCCGATCTTTCCCCAGGCCCGCGGCCACAAGGAGGCCGGCGCCCACGTCATCGCCGTCCTCGGCTTTCGCACCCGGAGCCTGGTCTTCTGGGAGGACAAGTTCAGGCGGACATGCGACGAGCTGATCCTGTGCACCAACGACGGCACGGCCGGCATGCAGGGGCTCATCACCGATGGCGTGCGCGAAGCGCTGGCCCGCCACGCCGACGTCGATGAGGTGGTCGCCATCGGCCCGCCGGTGATGATGAAGGCCTGCGCCGAGGTCACGCGGCCGCTCGCCATCAAGACCACGGTCAGCGTCAACCCGATCATGGTCGACGGCACCGGCATGTGCGGCGGCTGCCGTGTCAAGGTCGGCAACCAGGTCAAGTTCGCGTGTGTCGACGGGCCCGATTTCGACGGCCACCGCGTCGATTTCGACGACCTGATGACGCGCCTCAATCGCTACAAGAAGGAGGAGCGGGAAGCGGTGCAGCGCTGGTCGGAGAACTGCCGGATGACGCGCGAGCCCGATCCCGCCGTGCTCGCCGCGCTGGCGGCCCGCGCCGCGACCCGGGGCGAGCTCGCCGACCGGCTCGACCCCTTCGACGACGCGTTGGGCGGCTGACAAGGATGACCCATGGCCAAGAAGAAGACGATCCGGACGATTCCGCAGACGCGTACGCCGATGCCCGAGCAGCCGGCGGCGGTGCGGGCGCACAACTTCGCCGAGGTCGCGAGCGGCTATCGCCCCGAAGACGCGCTGCGCGAGGCCGACCGCTGCATCGACTGCCCTGACCAGCCCTGCGTGCGCGGCTGTCCGGTGGGCGTGGACATCCCGGGCTTCATCCGCCGCGTCGCCGAGCGCGACCTGCACGGCGCCTACGACACGCTCACCCAAACCAACTTGCTGCCCGCGGTCTGCGGCCGGGTCTGTCCGCAAGAGAATCAGTGCGAGGGCGTGTGCACGGTCGGCGACACCCTCGAGCCGGTGGCCATCGGCCGCCTCGAGCGCTACGTGGGCGACACGGCGATCCGCGAGGGCTGGGCCAACGTGCCCTACATCGAGCCGGTGCGCTATCGCGTCGGCATCGTCGGCTCCGGTCCCGCCGGGATGGCCTGCGCGGCCGACATGGCCAAGGCCGGCTGCGAGGTCACGGTCTACGAGGCCTTCCACCAGCCCGGCGGCGTGCTTCGCTACGGCATTCCCGACTTCCGCCTGCCCAATGAGGTGATCGACGCGGAGATCGCGAACCTCGCCAAGCTCGGCGTGCGCTTCGAGTGCAACACGCTCGTCGGGCGCCTCTTCACCATCGAGCAGATGATCGGCACGCTCGGCTACGACGCGGTCTTCATCGGCGTCGGCGCGGGCTATCCGACGATGCTCAACATTCCCGGCGACTCGCTCAACGGCGTGCTCTCGGCGAACGAGCTGCTGACGCGCTGCAACCTGATGCGGGCGCGCGACTTCCCGGCGTACGACACGCCGCTGCCGGCCGGCCGGCGCGTCGCGGTGGTCGGCGCCGGCAACACCGCGATGGATGCGATGCGCGTGGCGCTGCGGCTCGGCGCCGAAAAGGTCTACTGCATCTACCGGCGCTCGCGCACCGAGGCGCCGGCCCGGCTGGAGGAGCTGCACCACGCCGAGGAGGAAGGCGTGGAGTTCCACTGGCTGAGCCATCCGGTGGCGGTGCTCGACGACGGCCAGGGCAACGTGCGCGCCCTGCGCTGCGTGCGCATGACGCTCGGCGAGCCCGACGCCTCGGGGCGGCGGCGGCCGATCCCGGTCGCCGACAGCGAATTCGACTTCGAGGCCGACGTGGTGGTCTACGCGATCGGCACCAACGCCAATCCGATCATGGGCCAGACCTCGGGCCTGAAGCTCGACGCGCGCGGCTACATCGCCACCGACGACGATCTCGCCACCTCGCTGGCGGGCGTGTTCGCCGGCGGCGACATCGTCACCGGCGCGGCCACCGTCATCGAGGCGATGGGCGCAGGCCGTCGCGCGGCGCGCGGCATGAAGCGCTATCTGGGCCTGCGTGAGCCGGCCGGCACGGATGCGGGAGCCACCCTGTTCGGCATCGACGTCGCCGAGCACGGCTTCAGCCGCGTGCGCGCGCTTGCCTAGCGGCGCAGGCCGCCGCTGCACGCACCCGCAGGACCATCCACCACGAACACCAGGGATTCCATGGACACCGTCGTCAGCCGCCCTCCCGCCGCCCAGGCCGTCGCCGGCGCGCGCCCCGACATGCCGGCCCGCAAGGTGATCACGCTGCGCGAGCACATCGTCGAGATCATCAGCGACTCGGGCGAGGGCGCGCAGCGCTGCGGCCAATCGCTCGGCGCGATCGCCGCGCGCATGGGCAACGGCGTCTGGACCACCGAGATCATCCCGGCGGAGATCCGGCCACCGGCACGCAGCGTGGCCGGTGCCAGCGGCAACCGCATCCGCATCGGCGCCGGGCCGGTCACCAACGGCGGCGACGAGACCGATCTGGTGGTGGCGTTCAACGAGCAGGTGCTGCTCGGCCGGGTCCGCGCCAACGAGCTCAAGCCGGGCTGCATCGTCCTGCTCGAGAGCATGTGGCGCCAGAACGCGGATGCGCAGATCGCCGCCGCCTACGTCGAGTCCCACGACAAGCTCGTGGCCGCCGGCTACCGCGTGATCGAGATCCCGATGGAGCAGGAGTGCAAGGCCCTGGTCGCCGATGCGCGGCGCGGCAAGAACATGTTCGCGCTCGGCATGCTGTGCCGGCTCTACAGCCTCGACCTGCAGATCGCGCGCGAGCAGATCGCGTTGACCTTCGGCAAGAAGGACGACTCGGTCGTGCGCACCAACGTCATGCTGCTCGGCGCCGGGCATGCCTGGGCGGAGGCGAACCTCGACTTCGGCTTCCGCATCCCCGCGGAGCGGGTCACCATGCCGCAACTCGTCGTCAATGGCAACACCGCTCTCGCGCTCGGCGTGATGGCGTCGGGGATGGAAATCTGCGCGATGTATCCCATCACGCCGGCGACCTCGGCGTCGCACTACCTGAGCGACGTGTTCGAGAAGGTCGGCGGGCTGGTGCACCAGGCCGAGGACGAGATCGCCGCCTGCGCCTTCGCCATCGGCGCTTCCTATGCGGGCAAGTGCGCGGTGACGATCACCTCCGGCCCCGGCTACTCGCTCAAGCAGGAGGCGATCGGCCTGGCAGTGATGGGCGAGATTCCGCTGGTGGTGGTCAACGTGCAACGCGGCGGCCCGAGCACCGGCCAGCCCACCAAGGCCGAGCAGGGCGACCTGATGGCGGCCATCTTCGGCAGCCACGGCGACGCACCCAAGGTCGTCATCGCCCCGAGCACGATCGAGGACTGCTTCTATTCGATCATCACCGCGCGCCGCATCGCCGAGACCTTCCGGATGGTCGTCGTGGTGCTGACCGACGGCGGGCTGGCCACCTCGCAGCAGCCGTTCACGCGGCCGCAGTTCAGCGAGAGCTGGCTCGCGCCGCCGATCGACCAGAGCCCGGTGCCCGAGGGCGCCCGGCCTTACGCGTGGGATCCGGACACCGGTCTCGCACCCCGCTTCGTGCCCGGACGGCCCGGCGGCATGCACACGCTCACCGGCCTCGCGCACGACCGGGACAGCCACGTCGCCTACGACGCGCAGATCAACGAGGAAAGCATCCGCGCCCGCAGCCTCAAGCTCGCGGCCCTGCAGACCACGCTCAAGCCGGCGCCGATCTTCGGCGCCGACGAGGGCGACCTGCTGGTCATCGGCTGGGGCAGCACCCGGGGCGCGATCGAGGAGGCGGTGCAGTCGCTGCGCGAGGAGGGCCGGCGCGTGTCGTCGATGCACCTGCAGTTCCTGCAGCCGCTGCAGGGCGGAATCAATCAGGCGATGCAGCGCTTTCGCAAGGTGATGACGATCGAGGCCAACTGGAGCGATCGCCCCGAAGACGCGCTGATCGACGCGGACAACCGCCGCTATTCCGCGCTCGCCACGTTGCTGCGCGCACGCTACCTCGTCGACGTCGATTGCTGGAGCGAGGTGCGCGGCCAGCCGATCAAGCCCGGGACCATCAAGCGCATGCTCGCCGCCCGGCTCGACGCGATGCAACCACGGGTCTGAAAGGCATCTCGCATGAACATGATGACGGCCACCGAATGCCTGCTCGAGATGTACGACGAGCGTCACGAGCTCGAGGACTATCAGAGCGGCGTGCCGCGCTGGTGCACCGGCTGCGGCGACAACGCCATCCTCGCCGCGGTGCAGCGCCTGTGCCGTGACGAAGGGCTGCGTCCCGAGAAGACGGTGTTCGTCTCGGGCATCGGCTGCTCGAGCCGCTTCCCGCACTACATGAACACCTATGGGTTCCATGGCATCCACGGCCGCGCCCTCCCGGTCGCCGAGGGCGTGAAGATGGCGCGCCCCGACCTCGACGTCTTCGTCAACACCGGCGACGGCGACTGCTGCAGCATCGGTGCGGCGCACTGGATCCACGCGCTGCGCTACAACATGAACCTGACGGTCTTCCTGCACGACAACCAGATCTACGGCCTGACGAAGAAGCAGGCCTCGCCGACCTCGCCGCTCGGCACGCGCAGCAACACCACCCCGCGCGGCAGCGTGCTCGAGGCGCTGAACCCGCTCACCGTGACGCTCGGCGTGCAGAACGTGTCGTTCGTGGCCCAGGCGGTCGACTGGGTGCCCGAGCTGCTCTACGACATCGTCAAGGCCGCGTACCACCACCGCGGGCTGTCGTTCGTGCGCATCGTGCAGCGCTGCCCGGAGTGGATGCCGAAGCTGCACGACCCCTGGTTGCACGACCCCAGCCGGGTGCAGGTGCTGCACCATGCGCGCGGTCTCGCGCTCAGCAGCGGCCTCGGCCGCGTCTACCGCAATCAGCGCGAGCACGACCCGCTCGACCTCGACGCCGCCCGCCGGATCGCCAGCACCCTCGACCCGATCCCGGTCGGCATCCTGTACCACGACCCGGAGGTGCCCTGCTACGAGGATTTCAAGCGCAGCGACGTGCTGCGCTCGGCGTCGCTGATCCGCTCCGGGCTGCAGGAGCAGTTCGACAAGTTCACCGTCTGGCCAGCGGCGTCAAAGACCGCGACGACCGACAACCTCGCGCCCGAGGCAGCATGACATGAACCCCAGCGCCACCCACCTCGATCGAATCGCGTTCCACCTCGCAGGGCGACGCGCCCCGGGCCTCGGCGAGGTCGGCCGGCTGCGGCCGGCGCTCCAGGCCGGCTATCGCGATCTGGCTTCGCTGCGCCACGACTTCCCGCTGGTGCTGGCGCGCGACGGCGCCGTCCCGGTCGTACCGCTGCGTGCCCTGGTCGATGCGGCGCTGGCGCGCATCGCAGTGGGCAGCAGCGCGGAGCGCACCCAGCGCCACGTGCTGCGGATCGAGCGCGAGCTCCGGGTGATGCTGCAGGAAGGCCTTGAGGGCACGCTCGGCGAGCTCTGGACCGCGGCGGTGCAGCGGCTCGCTCCGGCTCGCGACGCCGCGTTCGTCGACAGCGCCCGTCGCGCCCGCGCCGCGATCGAGGTCGATGGCGCGCTCGTGGGCTGCGACCCGGCTCTGCCCGAGCGCCTGCTGAGCCATGTCTGGCAACGGGTACAACAGGGCAAGGAAGCAGCGCTGCGCGACCGGCTGGTGCGCCTGATCCAGCAGCTGGCCGACATCCTGCGTGCCGACTTCGAGCATTCGGACGCCGGGCGCAGCGCCGCCCATCTCAAGGCCTCGGTCGGCGGCGGGCTCGGCGAGCTGTTCGACTTCGACGCGATGTCGAGCCTGCTGTCGCGCGCGCTGCCGCGCGAGCCGATGCCCGAGGAGCGCCGCAGCCGCATCCGTCGCCTGCTCGGCGTTCTCGATTCGCAGCCCTTCGTCGCCCTCCCCGATGCCGACGCGGCGCGAGCCGCGGGCAACGAAGCCTATGGCTACCGCTTCGACAGCTGCGCGTCGGCACTGGCCGCCTGGAATGAGCGCTTGCCGCGGCTCGTGGAGCTGGCGCGCACGATCGAGATGACCGAGCTCGAGATCGACGGCCGCTACGACCCGGCGCGGCACGATGCGCTGTTCGACGCGTACGCCGCGAACGAATTCGAGAGAGAGGCGCTCGACCGCTTTCCCGACTACCTCGTCTGCCTCGATGGCGGAGCGCTCGGGGCGGCCGAGCAGGCCCGGCTGATGGATATCCTGGGCGGTGAGGTGCCGATCAAGGTGCTGTACCGCATCGACGATCTGCTCGCCGCGCCGCAGGGCGCGCACGCTGCGCCCTCCCCCGGCTTGCGCGAACGCCAGATCGCGCACATGGCGATGGGCCTGAGCCAGGTCTACGTGTTGCAGTCGGCGGCGTCGAACCTGGGGCGCTACGCCGGGCGCGTCGCCGACGGCATGCGCTTCGGCGGTCCGGCGCTGTTCTGCGTCTTCTCCGGCGTCCATGGCGGCGCCGAAGGCCAGGCGCCCTATCTCACGGCGGCGGCGGCCATGGAGTCGCGCGCCTTCCCCGCCTTCGTCTACGACCCTTCGGGCGGCCCCGACTGGGCGTCGCGCTTCAGCCTCGACGGCAATCCGCAGCCCGAGCTCGACTGGCCGATCCATCGCTTCGAGTACGAGGATGCGCGCCAGCAGCGCGTGGTCGAGGACCTTGCATTCACCTTCGTCGACTTCGTGGCCGGCGATCCGCGCTTCGCGGCGCACCTGGCGCGGCTGCCCGGCGCCCCTGCCGACGACGATCTCGTCGCCGTCGACGCGCTGCTGCTGCGCGATCGCCGCGGCCTGCCGGAACACGTGCCCTGCGTGCGCATGATCGACGACAAGGACCGTCTGCACACGGTCATCGTCGACGAGCGCCTGATGCGCAAGGCCCGGCGCTCGCGCGAGATGTGGCACAGCCTGCAGGAGCTCGGCGGCGTGCACAACTCGCATGCCGAGCGCCTGCTCGCGCGCGAGCGCGCCGCCTGGGAAACCGAACAGGCTGCGGCGGCGCAGGCTGCAGGCGTTCCGGTGACGGCGACGGCCACCGCGGCCGCGCCCGCAGCGCTTGCCGCAGCGTCGGTGCTCGCATCGGCACCCGAGGCCGGCGAGGCGCAGGCGCCTGAGGCGGCGCGTTCGCGGGACGAGGCCTACATCGAGACCGTGCGTTGCTCGACCTGCAACGAATGCACCCAGCTCAATCCGAAGATGTTCGCATACGACGGCAACCGCCAAGCCTACATCGCCGACCTAAAGGCCGGCACCTACGCCCAGCTCGTCGAGGCGGCCGAAAGCTGCCAGGTGTCGGTGATCCATCCAGGCAAGCCGCTTGACCCGAACGAGCCGGGGCTGGAAGAGCTCCTGGCGAGGGCCGAGTCCTTCCGCTGAAGGCGCGACGCGGCGGCGCCTAGGCGCCCCGGGCGCGCTCGACGCGCACGGCACGGCGTCGAGCCGCCATCTCGCGGCCCATCGCACGGCGCTCGTCGGAGCCCAGGCAGGCACGCGCCTGCGGATAGATCAGCGACTCCTCGAGCTCGATGTGATCGAGCGAGAGCGCCGAGAACGCAGCTACGCCCTCGCGCAGCACCTCGACGTCGTACCAGGGCCGGCCGGCGGCGACGGCCTCGAGGTGGGGCGAGAGCTCCATCCAGTCTTCCTCGAGCCAGTCGTGGTCCTGCTGCAGCCGCAGCACCGCCTGGACGATCTCCTGGTCGGCACTCACCGCGAGCTTCGAGAGGACGTGCCTTTCCTCGTCCTCGTGATGCTGGCGGCAGACCGTGGAGAAGTGATGCACGATCTCCGCGGCCATCGCCCGCGCCTCGGCGTCGAGGCCCTCGCGTTCGAGGCGCACCACGAGCGCCTCGAGGGTCGTCAGCGCCCCCAGGGTCTGGCCGTGGCAGCTGTGGAGGGCACGGAAGGCATCCATGCCCCGGGATGCCGCCGCGGGGCGGGAAACGGGCGCGCTGTTCGAATTCATGGTGGCAGCGTAGGCCGCGCCGGCCCGGGGCAAATTGACGTGGCGCAAGGCCGCGGTCGTGCGGCAGCCATCGCTGCGGTTCGAGCGCAGCGACGCACGACGATTGGCTTGCAGATCGACCCGCGCCGGCAGACGCTATCTCGCGGCGAGATCGGCCGCCGCCAGCGCCGTCATGTTCACGACCCGGCGCACCGTGGCGCTGGGCGTGAGGACATGCGCAGGCTTGGCCGCGCCGAGCAGCAGCGGCCCGATCGTGATGCCATGGCCACCGGTCATCTTCAGCACATTGAACAGGATGTTGGCCGCGTCGAGGTTGGGCAGCACGAGCAGGTTGGCCTCGCCGGTCAGCGTGGTGCCCGGCAGGTAGCCCTTGCGCACCGATTCCGACAACGCGGCGTCGCCCTGCATCTCCCCGTCGCACGGGATGTGCGGTGCCCGCGCCACGAACAGGTCGCGTGCCGCGCGCATGCGCTTGGCGCTGGCACGCTGGCTGCTGCCGAACACGCTGTGCGACAGGAACGCCACGCGCGGCGGAATGCCGAAGCGTTGCACTTCGGCGGCCGCGGTCAGGGCGATGTCGGCCAGTTCCTCGGCGCTCGGCTCCTCGTTGACGAAGGTGTCGGTGAGGAAAAGCGTGTGCTGCGGCAGCATCACCGCGTTCAAGGTCGCGAGCGTGCGCGTGCCCGGCTTCAGGCCGATCACGCTGCGCACGTGCTCCAGGTGATGGTCGAAGCGGCCCACCAGCCCGCACAGCATCGCCTCGGCCTCGCCCCGGTGCACCATCAGCGCCGCGATCAGCGTGTTCGACCGCCGCACCGCCGCCTTCGCCGCCTCGGGCGTGATGCCATCGCGGCCCATCAGCTCGGCGTACAGCTCCCAGTACTCGCGAAAGCGCGGGTCGTTCTCCGGGTCCACCAGCGTGAAGTCGCGCCCCGCCGCCAGGCGCAGCGACGCGCGTTCGATGCGCATCTTCACCACCTCCGGCCGGCCCACGAGGATGGGCTTGGCCAGGCCTTCGTCACGCACGACCTGCACCGCGCGCAGCACGCGCTCGTCCTCGCCTTCGGCGTACACCACCCGGACCGGATTGGCCTTGGCGGCGGTGAACACCGGTTGCATCAGCAGGCCGGTGTGATAGACGAACCGGGTGAGGCTCTGCCGGTAGGCGTCGAGGTCGGCGATCGGCCGCCTCGCGACGCCGGACTCGGCCGCCGCCTTGGCCACCGCCGGGGCGATGCGCAGGATCAGCCGCGAGTCGAACGGCGTGGGGATGATGTAGTCGGGCCCGAAGCGCAGGTCCTGGCCGGCATAGGCGCCGGCCACCTCGTCGCTGATCTCGGCCTTGGCCAGCGCGGCGATCTCGCGCACGGCGGCGAGCTTCATCGCCTCGGTGATCTTGGTGGCCCCGCAATCCAGCGCGCCGCGGAAGATGTACGGGAAGCACAGCACGTTGTTGACCTGGTTCGGATAGTCGCTGCGCCCGGTGGCCACGATGCAGTCGGGACGGGCGGCGCGCGCCGCCTCGGGCCGGATCTCGGGCTCCGGGTTGGCAAGCGCGAGGATGAGCGGCCGCGCGGCCATCGTCTTCACCATCTCGCCGGTGAGCACGCCGGCGGCGCTGCAGCCCAGGAAGACGTCGGCGTCCTTCACCACGTCGGCCAGCGTGCGCGCATCGGTCTTCTGGCAGTAGCGCAGCTTGCTCTCGTCCAGGCGCGCGAAGTCGTCGCGGCCGGCGCGCACGACACCCTTGCTGTCGACGATGAAGATGTGCTCGCGCAAGACCCCGAGGCCGACGAACACATCGAGACAGGCGATCGCCGCGGCGCCCGCGCCGGACACCGCGACCTTGACGGCACCGATGTCCTTGCCCACCAGTTCGAGGCCGTTCAGCAGGGCCGCGGCACTGATGATCGCGGTGCCGTGCTGGTCGTCGTGGAACACCGGAATGTTCATGCGCTCGCGCAGCTTGCGCTCGATGGTGAAGCACTCCGGCGCCTTGATGTCCTCCAGGTTGATGCCGCCGAGCGTCGGCTCGAGCGCGGCGACGATCTCCACCAACTTGTCCGGGTCCTTCTCGTTGAGCTCGATGTCGAACACGTCGATGCCGGCGAACTTCTTGAACAGGCACGCCTTGCCTTCCATCACCGGCTTGCTGGCCAGCGGACCGATGTCGCCCAGCCCGAGCACGGCGGTGCCGTTGGTGACCACGCCCACGAGGTTGGAGCGGCTGGTGTACTCGGCGGCGCGCTCCGGATCGTCGGCGATCGCGAGGCAGGCGTAGGCCACGCCCGGTGAATAGGCCAGCGACAGGTCGCGCTGGTTCGACAGCGGCTTGGTCGGTGCGATCGAGATCTTGCCGCGCACCGGCTGGCGGTGGTATTCGAGCGCGGCCTCGCGCAGCGCCTGCTCGGCGGGACTCGGCTCCCGTTCGCGACCTTCGTGCTCACCCATGGCTGTCTCCTGGTTCTCGGAGCTGTGAGATTACCGCTGAACGCATTGGCGCGTGAAGCTGCCATCCGGGTCAGCCGAATGGACTCCGCTCGAGACGACCGGAAGGCAGACCTTGGCCTCCGTGTGCTTTCGCGGACCTTGACGCACATCAACGCACGCCGATACTCGCGGTGCTCTGCTGGGTCTTCGAGCCCCACCAACAACAAGGAGATTCCGTATGCAAAGCCTTGCGCCAAGTCGCTTCGTCGCCGCGTGTGCCGCGGCAACCACCCTGGTCCTCGGCGGCTGCGCCGCGACTCGCTCGACTTTCGACCTGCCTCCGTCGAAGCCCGCGCAGGCAGCCGAAGCGCAGGCGACGGTCTATGTGAAGCTCGTCGACGTTACCGACAAGCGCGTGTTCGAGGCCAAGCCGTCGAATCCGTCGACGCCATCCCTCGGCCAACCGGAAGAGCTGAAGGATCCCGCCATCACCGCACGCGCGGTCGCCCGCAAGCGCGGTGGGTTCGGCAACGCGCTGGCGGACATCTTGCTGCCGCCGGACCGCACCGTCGCGCAGGTGGTGCGAGAGGCGGTCACGGAGGCGCTGAGCCAGCGCGGCTACACCGTGGTGCAGGTCGGCGCGCCCCAATACGGCGACGCCGCTTCGCTCGATGTCGACATCCGGCAGTTCTGGACGTGGTTGACGCCGGGGTTCTGGAGCATCACGCTCGAAAACGAGAGCGTGCTGCTGCTGCGCAGCCCGCGCATCTTCTCCGGCCAGGATCCGTCGGTCCGCGGCTACGCGATCGTGCAGACGGTGGCAGCAACCGACGAGGAGTGGCGACGCACGATGCAACTCGGCGTGAAGGACCTCGTCGACAAGGTGAAGGCGACGCTGCCGCAGCCGTAGGCGACGCCGGAGCGCGACGCCCGGTCGTTTGTTGACCTGCGCGTTCTGGGCGACACTGCCGAGTCGTGAAACAGCTTCGATCGCAGACGAAAGGGATCAACATGGAAGGTGCACCACGGCCCAAGCACTTCCGTCCCGGTGAAGGCACTACCTACGAGCTCGGACGGATGAGCATGACGTTCAAGACCACCGCGGGCGAGGGCTGGAACGCCTACACCGTTTGTGAAGCGATCGAGCCGCCCGGTTCCGGCGCGGGCCACCATCGGCACCCGACCTACGACGAGACGTTTGTCATCTGCGCGGGCCACTATGACTTTCGCCTGGACGGCAAGGTGCTCAAGCTCGGGCCCGGCGATGTGGTGTTCGTGCCGCGAGGAACGCCGCATGGCTTCGTCAGCACCGGTCCCGAGGTAGGACGCCAGATCATCATCAGTTCGCCGGGCGGCATCTTCGATGCCATGATCGCCGAAGTGACGATGCTCGATACCGGCAGCCCGACGCGAGCCGCCTCCGAGGAAGCGAGGGCCGTCGCGACAAGGTACGGTCTCGAGTTCCTTCCTCCATGACCTGAGCCCTGGAACTACAGCGACTGCAGCGCGAGGCGCGCCCCGAAAGCCTCGATCGAATCGGACGCGGTGCTCGCCGGAGCGCTCGTCGCGCTCCGGACGGCCGCTTCGTCGGAGACCCGCAGCGCGAAGCCGGTGATGCCTTCGCCGGCCTGGCCCGCGCCGATGAAGTCGACGACGCCGCCATCGAGCCCGACGCGCATGCCGTTGCCATGCGGTGTCGCCACAGGCCTTCCCAGCACCTCCGCCCAGCGCGCGGCCATGGCGGGCGGATCCGCTGCTGCAACGGTCACGCCGACCACTCGCTGGCGTCCGCGCGCGCCCGCCTGCATGCGCCAGGACGGCCCGCCCCACCGCCACGACGCAGGCGGCACCGGCTGGTCGATGGAGACGATCGCGCCGCCGATGTCCTTCGGGTGCAGGTGCATCGCACGGATATCGGGCAAGGTCTTCTCCCACACGGTTCGCACGCCCAGCGCACGCATGCGCGCCTGCACGTCGTCGAAAGCGTCGGTCTGCAGGATCAGCATGTAGCCGCCCTCGCCGCGTCGGTCGAGGTGACGGCCTGCGGCCGTGCCGGCACGCACTGGCGAGACGAGCTCGATGAACTGGTCGCCGAAGGCGAACACCGCGTTGTCGATGCCGAACTCGGCGACGCCGGGATCGCGAAACGGCGGATCGAGCGCGAGCAGCTCCGTGAGCCGCCGGGAGCCGGCAGCGAGGTCACGGACGACGAAGACGATCTGGCGGATGCGAAGCATGGGGGCGTCTGCGATCAAGCGCCCGTGAAACGGGGCTCGCGCTTCGCCACGAAGGCCGCAACGCCCTCGCGATGGTCGGCGGTGCCGCCGGTGCGGCACTGGGTGAACGCCTCTCGATCGAGCAGTTGCTGATAGCTCTCAACCGCCGCCGCGTCGATGTTCTGCTTCATGTAGCGATACGCGGTGCGCGGGCCGCGCGCCAGGCGGGCTGCCATCTCGAGCGCGCCCGCCAGCACTTCCGCCCCCGGCACGATGCGGTTGACGAGCCCCAGCGCCAGTGCCTCCGAGGCGCCGAGCACGTCGGAGAGGAACAGAAGCTCCTTCGCCTTCGCCTCGCCGACGATGCGCACCAGCGGCCAGGTGATGCCGAAGTCGCCGCTGAAGCCGACCTTGGCGAACGCAGTGGTGAAGCGTGCGCTGTCGGCCGCGAGGCGCAAGTCGCTGGCGAGCGCGAGACCGAAGCCGGCACCGGCGCAAGCTCCGTTGATCGCGGCGACAGTCGGCTTCGCCGAGGCGTGCAGCAGGCCTGCGAAGCGGTGAATGGCTCGCTGGCGGTCGACCTTCTGCTCGAGCGTCCAGTCGGCCGAGGCCGACGCGTCGCCCATCGCCGTCACATCGCCGCCTGCGCAGAAGCCACGGCCCGCGCCCGTCAGCACGATGCAGCCGACGGCCGGATCGTCGGCGCAGCGCTCGAGTGCGGTAATGGCGTCGTCGATCATCGGCCGCGACAGTGCATTCAGGCGCTCGGGCCGATTCATCGTCAGCACCGCGACCCCGTCGCGGACCTCGAACAGCAAGTGAGTAGAGTCGTCCGCCATGCAAGCCTCCTCGGGTCGGCATTGCAGCATGGACCGGTGCGCCGGATTCGGCAATGGGACGATCGCGACCTGAACAGGACGTTGGGCAGCGTATGGCAGGGTTACCCACGAGTTTGACGAGCGCGGCCACGACCCGAACCCCCGGCATGGCATTGAGCGGTGTCACCGTTTTCCTCGGTGCCTTCCTGCTGTTCCTGGTCCAGCCGATCATCGCCAAGCTGATCCTGCCGCGCTTCGGCGGCAGCGTCGCGGTCTGGGCCACCTGCCTGGTGTTCTTCCAGGCGTCATTGCTGCTCGGTTATGCCTTCGCGCATCACCTGGTGCGCCACGCACGCAGCCGGCCCTTGAAGGCCCTCCACCTGGCGCTGCTGTTGGGTGGCCTGGCGCTGCTGCCGATCGTGCCGGTCGTGGCGTGGCCTGGGGCGCAGGCGCTCAGCCCGCAGTTGCAGATCCTGGGGTTGCTGATCCTCAGCATCGGTTTGCCGTTCACGCTGCTGGCCATGACCGGTCCGTTGCTGCAGGCCTGGCAGGCAGGGATCAGCCGCAACCCCTACCGGCTGTTCGCGGTGTCCAACCTGGCCTCGCTGGTCGCGCTGCTGGCCTATCCGTGGGCGATCGAGCCCTGGCTGACCACCAACGTGCAGGGGATGGCGTGGTCCGTGGGCTATGCGTGTTATGCGCTGGCATTGTGCGCACTCAGTCTGCTGCGGCGCCCGACGCCGGCAACGCGCTCGACCGCGAGCGAACCGGCACCCGGTTGGCCGAGCATGCTGAGCTGGTTCGCGTTGGCGGCGCTCGGCAGCTATGCGCTGGTGGCGCTGACCAACCACCTGACGCAGAACATCCCCTCCTTTCCGATGATGTGGGTGCTACCGCTGGTGATCTACCTGTTGAGCTTCACGCTCTGCTTCGATCGCGACCACTGGTACCCGCCGCGTGCCTTTCGCGCCGCGACGCTGCTGGCGCTGCTGGCCATGTGCGCGCTGCTGTGGCAGGAAAGACGTGTGCTGAACATCGGCTGGCACATCGGCGTGTTCCTGGCTGGGCTGTTCATCGTGTGCATGTATTGCCACGGCGAGCTGGCGCGCAGCCGGCCGCATCCGTCGCGGCTGACGCACTTCTATCTGGCGGTGTCCGCAGGCGGCGTGGTCGGCGGCGCACTGGTCGCCTTCGCTGCGCCGGCGCTGTTGCACGGCTACTTCGAGGTCGAGATCGGGTTCGTGCTGCTGGCTGCCGCGGTGCTGTGGCGCTCATGGCGGCGGGGTATGGCCTGGACCGGTGCGGCGCTGCTGGTTCTGGCGGCCGCTTCAGCGACCGGCGCTTGGCGCGTGCAGGATGCGATGGCGACCGTCATCGAGATCGACCGCAATTTCTACGGCGTCGTGCGGGTTTGCGAATACAACGCCGATCGGCCCGGCCAGCGCGAGCGCGAGCTGAGCCATGGCCCCGTGATGCACGGCCACCAGTTCATGGACGGCGAGCGGCGGCGCCAGCCCACCAGCTACTACGGTACTCGCTCCGGCGTCGGCCGGTTGTTGCGCGCGCTGGGCGACCGGCCGATCGAGGTGGGGGCGATCGGCCTGGGCGCCGGCACGATCGCCGCCTACGGCAAGCCCGGCGACCGCTACCGCTTTTACGAGATCGACGATGCGATCGTCGCCGCCGCATATCGGCATTTCACCTTCGTCGCGGATTCCCCCGCGACCGTCGAAGTGGCGCTCGGCGATGGCCGGCTGCTCCTGCAGAACGAATCCGGGCGGCGCTACGACGTGCTGGTGATCGACGCCTTCAACGGCGACTCGATCCCGGTGCATCTCCTCACGCGCGAGGCGGTGACGCTGTACCGCGACCGGCTCAAGCCGGGCGGCGTGATCGCGCTGCACATCAGCAACAGCCACCTCGATCTGAGGCTCGTGGCCGCCCGCATCGCCGCGGATCTGGGCCTGCAGATGGCATGGATCAGGGATGGAGGCATCCCGGGCGACCAGAGCGTCGCTGCTTCGGACTGGATCCTGTTCGCGACGGATCGCAGGATGCTCGATCTGCCGCCGCTCCGCGAAGCCACCACGCCCCTGCCGCCGTTTGCCGGCGGGCGCACCTGGACCGACGATTACAGCAACGTGCCGCAGGTGATGACCTTCGGCCGCAGGCTGGACTGAGCACGCAAGGCGACGCGCCGAAGGTCTGACGCGAGCCGCCGGTGCTCACCCGCAGTGCCGGCATTTCTCGAGCACGATGTCACCGGTCGGAAAGGTGATGCGCAGCAGCGGCCAGCCCGCGTTGTCGTGCTCGATCTTCAGCGTGTGGCTTGCGGGCGCGACGGGCGCGGGATCGAGGAACTTGTTCTGCCCGCACGTGTCGGTCTGGATGTAGCTCGCCTTGGTCGGGTTGAAGGTGAAGTCGGAACCCGTGCCGCTCACCGTGCCGAACTCGTCCCATCCTCCCGTGCGGAAGCAGTTGCCGCCGAAGTAGGCCGACGTGAGGTTCCACACGTGCCGGTAACGCCCATCGGCGGTGAGGACGAGGGTGATGCCGAGGGCACCGTCGCCGTTCGGCACGTCGCCATAGGGCCCGCTGTAGAACGGCGGCACGTAGGTCAGGATCGTCTCCCACTGTCCGGTGAGCGTCTGGGGAATCGAAGCGGGCGGTGCCTGTTCCTCGGCGGCCGGCGTGTCGGTCGAGCCGCCGCCGCCGCAGCCGAACAGCGCGAGGATCAAGGGCGCGAGCCAGAGCAGTCGGCCCTCGGAGGCGAGGCCAACCGGGTACCGGTTGCGGTTCGTGTGCATGCAGGTCTCCAGGTGGTGATGAAGCGAGGCCTGCACTGTCGACGCCGGGCGGCGCGGCGTCTTGAAACGGCGATGAAACGTGCGTGAAGAACGCTGAAAGAGGGGGGTGGGTAAGGCTCGGTATGGACTTCTCAGATCTTGGCGTCCGATGCACATTAGTGCGCTGGGGCACGGAGCTCGCGGCCCGCGAGAGTTGTCGACCGTCCCCTGGAAAGGAATCGCCATGACCGAGTCTGCCCCCCCGTTCGAACTCCATCTCGAGCCACCCGGGCCGGGCTCGTGGAAGCAGGACCCCGTGCACTTTCCGCGCCCGATGACCCGCTACTTCCAGGAGACGCACCCGCCCGCCTTCAAGAGGGGTACCAACGACTTCGCGCGCTTTTACGGGATGGACATCGACGGCCTCCAGATCGGCTACGTGCAGGGCTTCGGCTACAACCAGGTGCTGCCCGCGCCCGAAGCCGAAATCCCCGAACGCTTCGAGCGCGCTGAAAAGGTCTTCGCACAGAAGCTCTGGCGGGAACAGCTTCGCGACTGGGACGAGCGCTGCAAGCCCGCCGCCATTGCGACGCACCGGGAGCTGCAAGGCGTCGATCCGGACACCCTCTCCGACGCGGAACTGGTCGCGTACCTGGCGCGCTGCCGCGACCACCATGCGGCCATGATCGCCCAGCACATGCGCTTCACCTCCGGTGCCGTGCTCCCCACCGGAGACTTTCTCGCCCACGTCGGCGACTGGACCGGGCTGCCAGCGTCGGAACTCCTGGGCCTGATGCGCGGGTCGGCAGACGTGTCTGCGGGCGGCTCCGCCGAGATGGAGCGCCTGAAGCAGGCGCTGGCCCAGGACCCCGCGGCCCGCGAGGCCCTGGCGGCCAGCGGCGACCCCGCTCAGGTTCTCGCGAGCCTGCGTTCCCTCGGCGGCGAGGCGGGTGCGGCGGTCTCGGGCTACCTCGACCTGGTTGGCAACCGTCTCGTGGACGGCTTCGACATCGCTGAGCCGACGATGATCGAACTGCCGGACGCGCTCCTGCGGACCATCCGGATCGTCGTCTTCGGCGAGGGCATCGCCGCTTCGGATGTCGAGGCCCGGACCGCCGAGGTCCGGGCCCAGGTGCCCGCCTCCCACCAGGCGGAGTTCGACGAACTTCTCGGCGAGGCCCGCCTCACCTACCGCCTGCGCGACGAGCGTGGCGTCTACAGCGACATCTGGGCCTCGGGCCTGATGCGGCGCGCGGCCCTTGCCGCGGGCCGGCGGGTCGCGAGTCGCGGTCGCATCGGCACCGCCGAGCGCATGCTCGACGCCAGCCTCGAGGAGATGTGCGCGCTGGTCGCAGGCAGTGGCGGCCCGTCCGAGGACGAGCTCGCCAGGCGCGCCGAATACCGTGTGACCTACTCGGCCAAGGATGTTCCGCCGTTCCTCGGACCGCCGGCACCGCCCCCGCCTGACCCGTCGACCCTGCCCCCGTCCGTTGCCCGCCTCATGCGCGCAACCTTCATCGCGTTGGGCCACGTCTTCGGGAGCTCCGAGGTCGAGAACGAGGAAAAGGTCCTCTACGGGCTCGCGGCGAGCAAGGGGGTGTACGAAGGCCCGGCCCGCCGTGTCTCCGGACCCTCGGAGTTCGGCCGGATCGCCAAGGGCGACGTGCTCGTCACCGAGTCAACGACCGAGGCCTTCAACATCCTCCTTCCCCTTCTCGGCGGCATCGTCACCGACAACGGTGGCCTGCTGTCGCATGCGGCGATCGTCTCGCGCGAGTACGGCATCCCCGGGGTCGTCGGGACCCGGGAAGCGACCGAACGCATCGCCGACGGCGTCCGCATCCGTGTTGACGGAGATGCCGGCGAAGTCACGGTGCTCGGGTGAAGCAGGTCGTCGCCTTCGCGAAGGCGCGCGAGACATCGCTGTACGGGTCGAAGGCCGTGGGGCTCGGCGACGCCGCGCGCCACGGCCTCGCGGTCCCGCCCGGAGTGGCGCTGTCGGGTGACCTGGTCGAGGCGGTCGCGTCCGGCGACGACAAGGCCCTCGAAAGGCTGACGAATGCCATCGCCGACCTGCCGCCCCCGTTCGCCGTCCGGTCGTCCGCGGTCGACGAAGACGGCGCGGCGGCGAGCTTCGCTGGCCAGCACCTCACCGTGCTCAACGTCCATTCGGTGGCCGACGTCCCGGGGGCCGTTCGCGATGTCTGGTGGTCCGCGAACTCGGACTCGGCGATCACCTACCGTCAGCGTGTCGGCCTGTTCACCCGGCCGAGCGTCGGCGTCGTCGTGCAGACGCTGCTCGACCCCGTCGTCGCGGGCGTGATGTTCACCGAACACCCGGTCACCGGTGCCGACGAGCGCCTGGTCGAGGCGAGTTGGGGTCTCGGCGAGGCCGTGGTGGCCGGCCTCGTCATTCCCGACCACTTCCGCCTCGATCGCGCGGGTCGGGTGCTGGAGCGCAAGGCCGGGCGCAAGCGCATCGCCATCCGCTCGCTCCCGAGCGGGGGCACCTTCGAGCAGCAAGTGCCGCCCGCGCAGGCGAACCAGCTGTGCCTCGACGACACCCAGCTCTCGGCGCTCGGCGAGCTCGCGCTGCGCTGCGAGCAGGTCTACGGCCCGCGTCGCGACATCGAATGGGCGCTCCAGGACGGGACGCTCTACCTCCTCCAATGCAGGGCGGTCACGACCGGGAAGGCGCGCGGCGACGCACTGCCGCCCGGCCCGCCCCCCCGCGACCCTGTGGGTGCACTCCAGCGCGTCCCGTTCTTCGCCGACATGGACCGGCGGCAGACCGAGCAGATCGCTCGCCTGCTCAAGGAGCGCCATTTCGCCAAGGGCGAGACCGTGATCATGGAGGGCTCCGGGGCCGCCGCCTTCTTCATCATCGACTCAGGAGAGGCCACGGTCTCTGCCAAGGGCCTGCACATCAACACCCTCGGCCCGGGCGATCACTTCGGCGAGATCGCGCTGATCGACGGCGGCCCCCGCTCGGCCACCGTCATCGCCGCGAGCCACCTGGTTTGCTACGGGCTCACCTTCTGGGAGTTCCGCCCGCTGATCGAACGGAACGGCACCATCGCATGGAAGCTCCTTCAGGCGCTCGCGAAGCGACTGCGTGCCGCCGAACAGAACTAGGTCCGGAGCCTTTGTGGCGTCGACGGGAGACCCGGCACACGCGGACCCTTGGCTCCGACGCCAGACGCAGGCCGCCACGAGCGGCAGCCGTGCGGTAGGTTGGCCCCCACTCCCGAGATCCGTCAGGGCAAGGGAGCGAAGCTCGACGGCAGCGCCAGCTTGTCATGACTCTCCTCCGCGTCGATCCAACTCCTCGCCGCTGTCAGTGCGCGACGCTGCGCATCGGACTCGTTGACGAAGGTCTCCAAGTCGATGAACCGTTGCGATCGACGGCCGCCGTGCAGGCCAAGAATTCTGACGCGCGCGCGGAATTTCCCATCTTCCGTCGTGGTCGTCTCGTCTGAGAACGCGTATCCCTTGTATGTGTGCGGCTGGCTCACAGCGGCTCCCGAGACTGAGTGAACGAACCCGTGATTGCGCCAGCAAATGCGCGTTCGTCCTAGCCACAAATACACAAGTTGTCACAGATTCGGATCAGCGGCGCCCACCTTCCGCCGAGCGGTATCCGCACTGGGCCACTGCCGACCGTCGACCACCCGCGAATGAGGGATGGCGGCCGGTGGTGGCGCGCTGAAGACTCACAGGTCGAGCAGTCGCCGACCACGCCGCAAGTCTGATGAGGAGCGAACGATGCGCCTGGAGTCGCTGTGGTACGAAATGTCTCCGTACCTGTATCTCGTTGTCGGCCTCCTGTCGGCCCTGATCAGCACTTCCGCCCTCGGTCTTGTGTTCAGCGCGCTCCTCGTTGGCGCATCCGTCACCATCTTTCGCCGCCGCCGCCACTATCGAAGTCCTGAGAGCCGGGCGTATCGCAAGTATTCGCGCGGACCTTAGCCACAGCCCATCCGGACCGAGTGAGCCGCCCTCCTCACGCGGCGGCCACCTGCCACGCCGCCGACGCGCTGCGCAGGCGCTCCGAGAGGTGCACGGCGATGTTGGTCGTGATCTGGCGAGCCAACTCCGGGTCGTCGCGCGCGATGCTTTCCAGAGCGTCCTTGCCCAGCACGTGAACGACGGAGGCGACGTCCGCCACTGCGTCGGCCGACCTGCCCCGCCCATCGAGAAGCGCCGTCTCGCCGAGCATCATCCCGGGTGACAGGCTCAGGTAGCGGTGCGTGCCGTGCTCGCCCGGGCTGCACGCGGTGATCGATCCCTCGGTCACGACGTACAGCGCGTCGCCTGGATCGCCTTGCCTGAACAGCGTTTCATCGGAATGCAGACGCCGCGCCGGCATCGAGGCCTTGAGCCGTTCGCGCCGCTGCGTGTCGAGACCGCGCAGCAGGGAGCAATCGTCCAGCGGTACGAGCCCCGAACCGCTGCTCAGGCCGAGGGCGGACAGCAGCGCCTGCTCGCCGAACTCGGTGGCCCGGTCCAGGTCGCGGAACCAATGCTGCTGCCCTTGCCTGTCGAAGGTGCCCAGCGCGCGCAGCGCCAGGCCGTGTCGGTTCCCGGCCGACACGCCGGCGAGCAGCAGCCTCCGGCCGGTGGAGGCGAGCCGCTTCTCGAGTTGCGCGAGCACGATCGCTCCCGATGAGTCGAGCGTGCTCACGCGGCGGAAGTCGAGCACCACGAAGGCGACGTCGGACTCGAGCCGTTCCATCTGCGCCGCGAGTGTGTCGGCGTTGCCGAAGAAGAGTGCCCCCTCCAGCTCGAGGATCGCGATTCGTTGCCGCTCTGCGCGCAGGACGTCTTCCTGCGCCGCAGGGTAGACCCGGCGCGACGGTTGCGCGGTCGCCCGGTAGCTGCCGCGGATCAGCGAGCGGTTCATCGACTGGACGAACAGCACCATCGCCAGCAGAACGCCCACCACCACGCCCGTGACGATGCCGAGCCACATCGTGATACCGAAGACGATGACGACGATCGCGAGATTGAGCCACATCTCGCGCGACAGCTCGCCGCTCGGCAGGCGCGCCACCGTGCGCCGGGACCAGTGATCGACCAGGCCCCAGGCCAGGGTCACCATCAGGCCGGCGAGGACGGTCAGCGGCAGCATGCCGATCAGCGGGCCGCCGATGGCGAGGAGGGAGCCGGTGACGATTGCGCAGACCGCCGCGGCGCGGTGCGACACGGCGCCGCTGGCGAGCAGCGCGGCAGCGCGTGATTGGCTGTAGGTCAGGGGCAGTCCACCGAAGACGCCGCTGGCGACGTTGCCGGCACCGAACGCCATCAGCTCCCGATTGGGGTCGTGCCGCGCATTGACCCGCTGATCGGTCGCCAGCGCGTTCAGCACGGTCTCGAGCGAGCCGACGATGGCGAGCGCGAGCGCCGTCACGAGCAGGTGCTCGGCATGGCTCAGGAAGAGCTCCGGCGCCATCGAGGCGGTGAACAGGGGCGCCAGCACGTCGGGCAGCGGCAGCTGCTGTGGCAGCGGACCGACCTGCGGACCGAGCGCGACCCCGGGCCAGGCGACGGCGAACATGGCGTAGAGCGTGCAACCGAAGATCATGCTGAGCAAGGCGGCCGGGGCGCGCGGCCAGCGCCAGCCGATGAGCCACACGCCGGCCGCGGTGGCCAGCCCGACGAGCAGCGTGGCGGGCTGCAGCGACGACAGCGAGGGCACCGTCCCCTCGGCGTTGGTTCCGGAAATGCCGAACAGCGCCGGCAACTGCGCGATGACCATGAGCACGGCAACGCTGTTCATGAAGCCCGCCAGCACGGGTTGCGGCACGTACTTCGCGACCGCGCCCAGCCGCAGCCAGCCGAACAGCATCTGCAGCGCGCCCATCAGCACCACGCAGCAGGAGATCGTCGCCAGCAGGGCGGCGACGTGCCCGGGCCGCGACAGCGGCTGCATCGCCGGGTCGGTGCTCAAGGTTGCCACCGCCGCTGCGAAGAGCAGCATGGTGGCCGAGCTCAGGCCAGCCGCCGGCATGGCGCTGCGGCCGATCACGGCGGCGACGAAGCCGCCCACGAGCGATGCCGCGCCGCCCGCAAGCATGCCGAGCGGCGCCGCCGAAGGTCCGAGCGCGACAAACGCCAGCAAGGGCAGCGTGAGCCAGCTGGCCAGAGTGACGACGGAGCCTACGGCGCCCGCCAACAAGTCGGCGCGCCATGCCGCGGTACGAGCTTGTGCCGCGACGGGGTTGCGACTGCGGTGCGATGGCGTCTCGTGGGAGTCGCGGACGGGTTGCGGATCGAGCACGAGTCGCCGGAAGCGGAGGAGGAGATCGCCGGGTGCTCGAGCCGCGTGAGGACGAGCGACGGAAGGCGCGATGCTAGCGCGTCAGCCGCCGCGTCCCACTGCCGTGCGTCGGCGCATGGTTCAATGCGAACGTGGAACCCTGGTCGCCAAGGATTGGTCTGCTTGCGGTGATCGGCTTTGCGCTGTTCGCCGCTCCGCACGGCGTCGACGCGCAGGGCTCGGAATCGCTTCGGCGCATCGCCTTTCTGAGCGGCGACGACACGTGCTTCGCCAACCGAGGCTTTAGCGCCTTTCTCGATGGACTTCGGTCGCTAGAGTATCGGCCGGGCGAGAACGTGGCGATCGACTGCCGCAGCGCCGAGGGCCGATACGATCAGCTGGATACGCTCGCGGCGGACCTGTTGCGGCTCCACCCTGCCGTGCTCGTCGCGGCTGCGGCACCTGCCTCTCTCGCTGCCAAGCGTACGACCAGGACCACCCCAATCGTTTCCGTGTATTCGGCTGATCCCGTGGGACTTGGCATCGTCTCAAGTCTTGCCCGGCCAGATGCCAATGTCACGGGAATTTCGGCGCTTGCATCGAACTACGCAGCCAAGTCGCTGCAGATACTGAAGGAGCTGGCGCCCCGCACGTCCCGCGTCGGGGTTCTTGGGCACGCTGCAAACCCGACGTTTGTGATCTATCAACGCGAGCTCGAACCGGCCGCGCGGGCGTTGGGAATACAACTCGATTTCGTCGGGGTCGCATCACCCGCGGAGATCGAGGCTGCGCTCGCGACGATGACCGGGCGCGGCGCCGATGCGTTGCTCATCATGCACCAGCCTCTTACGTTCGTTCAGCGCGACAGCATCGTGCAACTCGTTTCGCGGCTTCGATTGCCGGCGATCTACGGAAGCCGCGAAGCGGTCGAGCTCGGCGGCCTGGTGTCTTACGCCGTCAGTGTCGACGCGACGTTTCGGCGGGCTGCGTTCATTGTGGACAAGGTGCTCCACGGCACCAAGACCACCGACCTTCCCGTCGAACAGCCGACAAATTTCGAGCTTGTCCTCAATCTCAAGACAGCGAAGGCTCTCGGTCTGAGAGTTCCGCAGTCCGTTCGCCTGCAAGCGGACCAGGTCATCGACTGACTTCCCGCGTCCCGCGTCTGACGACTGCTCTTGGGACGTCGTCCTGGTGGAGAGGGTGTCCCCCGCATCGCTAGGATTGGCGCGGGTTTGCGGGCAACTAAGGAGCCCTGCCCATCATCTCGCCCCACCTCGCTGGAGCAGGTGAAGCCTACCGGGAGGAGCCGGTACGACGGAGGAGATGGTCGACCGCTTCCGGCAGGCTATTCGCGGTTGCAGCCGGCAGTGATCGACCCTGAACCGCCGTTGGACATGCCGATAAGACGGGCCGAAAGCCGCCGGTCAATGCGTGCGTCCGCGCATCGACGCCGGGTGGCCAGGCAGTGCCAGTGACTTGCCGGTATTTACGATCTGGTCACCATCGACGCGCAGGATCGAGATGTCCTGATCGATGAAGTTGCCGACATAGATGTAGCGGCCGTCCTGACTGAATACGACGCCTTCGGGCAATCCTCTGACCTCGACCTCGTTGCTGCGCGTGACTTTCTTGCCATCGATCTTGAGCGCCACGACAAGAGCATTTCGGTTATAGAAGAACGCGCTCTTCGCTGCATTGGTACCTCGCAGCAGCACGGCCACCGCGAGCTTGCCAGTCGGACTGATCGCAAACCCTTCGGGTGCATCCCCGACCACCAACCGGTCGATGACCCGAGGCGGGCTCGCCTCGAGGTCGATCACGCTCACGGTATCGACGTTGCCGTCCGCGGCACCCGCATTGCCGTTGTCGGCACTCAGGGCGAGTTTGCCGTCGGGTGTCACGTCGACGTTGTACGGCCACAAACCTACAGGAAGATCGAACTTGTTGTAGCTCACCTTCTCGCCGTTCACATCGAGCAGCGCGATCTTGTGACCAGGGAACTTGGCGGCCAGTGCGCGCTTTCCGTCAGGGGTGAATCTGACATGCGCAACCTGCTCTCCGATTAGCACGGTATCGATCAGCTCGACCTTCTTGCCGGTGATGCGCAGGACGCTGATCGAGCCGTCGGCACGGTTGGCGATGAGAGCGAGGTTGCCCGCGCGGTTGATCGACATGCCTGACGGTTGCTTGCCGACCGCCACGGTGTCGATCAGCTTTGGCGGGCTGGTCGTTAGGTCGATGACCCAGAGGCGGTTGTCGGGTACCTGTTTGAGCACACCCCCCTCCTCGACGATGCTC
>Ga0068858_100000472_pt1 | contig 41922 bp, 41 predicted proteins | sample KBSSwiS12_FD_66589 | JGI IMG/M metagenome (GOLD analysis project Ga0068858, IMG submission 66589) | Switchgrass rhizosphere microbial communities from Kellogg Biological Station, Michigan, USA - KBS Switchgrass S1-2 | ecosystem: Host-associated > Plants > Roots > Rhizosphere > Soil ... | reverse complement strand
GAGTATTGCGGTCACGACGCGGCAGGAGCCCGATCGAACACCGGCCAGTGCCGGGCCTTCGTCTCTTGATGCACCCCAGCCGGCCACGTCGGCCACATCAAGCCCTGCGACCATGGCCTCGCCGCCGGCCGCCATCACCCCCCCCGCCGCGCCGGTGCCGGTCCGGAACGAAGACGCTATCCTGGCGAACATCATCGCAAGCGTTTCCGCGCCCGGGGGTTCCGATGCACCCTCGGCTGAGCCTGCGCCCGTTCCCGCCACGTCTCCGCCGGTGAAGGCGGAGCCCAAAGCCGACGATGCCGCGGCTCAGGCGAGGGCCGCTGCCGAGGCCAGGGCAATCGCTGACAAGAAGCTGCTGGCCGACAAGAAAGCGGCGGACGCAAAGAAGCTCGCCGATGCCAAGAAGCTCGCCGACGCCAAAAAGGCGGCTGAGCTGAAAAAGAAGAACGACCCCAAGATCCTCGAGCCGGCGCGCATCTGGGTTCAGGTGGCCGGCGGCGCGAACGAGGAAACCCTGCCCAAGGAATGGGCCAGGGTCCGGGAAAAGGCGCCGGCCGCGTTCAAGGGCAAATCCGGCTGGACGACCCCGCTTCGCGCCACCAATCGCGTATTGGCTGGTCCCTTCAAGACCAGCGAGGAAGCGCGCGCCTTTGTGAATGCGCTCTCCAAGGAAGGTCTCTCGGCCTTCGTCTTCACCAGCGAGGCGGGCCAGAAGATCACCAAGCTGCCGGCAAAATGAGTATGCCTGCGCCCTGGGCCTCCGACCCGGGACTCAGCCGCGGACGCCTCCATGACGAGCAGAGCGGAACCGCGCGGGGCCCGCGCGACGCGTTCCAGCGCGATCGCGACCGGATCGTCCACTCGATCAGCTTCCGCCGGCTGCGCCACAAGACCCAGGTGTTCATGGCGCCCGATGGCGATCATTTTCGCGTCCGCCTGACCCATAGCCTCGAAGTGTCGCAGATCGGTCGCACGGTGGCGCGTGCTCTGGGCCTCAACGAGGATCTGACCGAAGCGCTTTGCCTTGCCCATGATATCGGCCATCCGCCCTTTGGCCATGCCGGTGAGGATGCGCTGCAGGCGGCGCTGGCCGGGCAGGGTGGCTTCGACCACAACGGCAATACGCTGCGCGCTCTGATGGAGATCGACAGCCCCTATCCGCGCTGGAACGGCCTCAACCTGACATGGGAAACGCTTGAAGGACTGGCCAAGCATAATGGCCCGATCTTCCAGCCGGGCTGGGCGCTGGCCGAGGCCGACGCCGCCTTCCCGCTGGAATTGACCCGCTGGCCCTCACTGGAAGCGCAGGTCGCGGCGATCGCTGACGATATCGCCTATGACAATCACGATATCGACGATGGCCTGCGCGCCGGTCTGCTGACGCTCGATCAGATTCTCGAGGTTCCGGTGATCGCATCGGGCTGGGAGGCGACACGGGCGCGCTTCCCCGACGTCACGCCCGACCGGCTTACCAGCGAACTGGTCCGCGCGCAGATCGGCCTGATGGTCAATGATCTGATCGCTGAAACACGGCGCCGCATCGAAGCGGCCGGGATCGAGAGCGTCGAGGATGTCCGCGCCGCCGGGCAATGCCTGTCAGGCTTCTCGCCCGAAATGCGCGAGGCTGAGCGGGTGCTCAAGCGCTTCATGTACGCCAATCTCTATCACCATCCACGCCAGCTGGAGGCTGCGCGGATGGCGGGCGATCTGGTCGCCGGCCTGTTCGAGGCCTATCGTGCTGACCCTCGGCTGATGCCCGCTGACTGGCATGGGCGGCTGCCGGCGGAGGATCCCGCACGCAGCCGCCACATTGCCGATTTTATCGCCGGCATGACGGATCGTTATGCCGTTGCCCGCTATCGTGAGGCAGTCGGGCCGATTGATCTGCCCGAGGGGTTTTGAGCTTTAGCGCGAAGCCAGTTGCTGCGCGGTGAGCTTGGCCTGTGCATTCTTGTAGGTGAAGGAGACAGGGGTGCCGCCCGTAACGCCGGTCACGTGATCGCCGCGCACCACGAGTTCGAAGCTGCTGTCCTCGGGATAGCTGCGGCCGCTGATGACGACGCGGTCGGGCTTTGCGGTGGTCGTGTAGACAAAGGTCTGGCCGTCACGCGAGAAGCTCTTCTCGACTGGCTTTTCAGCCGCGAAGGCGGGCGTGGCGAGGGATGCAACGAGTGCGGCGGTGAGGAATATCTTGGTCATGATCTTACCCTTCGAGTGGTCGAAAGCCAGATCAGCATCCTCGTTTTTGTTCTGTTAGCGCTAACATATTGCGGTGCAGCAAAATGCCAATCGCAAAGATTGCGCCTCCAGTTGCAGGAAACTGACGCTAAAAATGCGTCAACCTTAAAACTGACAAACTCCTGCGACACATGGAGCGTATGCGGGGCCTGACAGTATCAGGCGATATATCATGGCGGACGCGAGTATTGCGCTTAATCGCTTCGGGCTTGGGGCACGCCCCGATGAGCCGGTTCCGAGCGACCCCCGAAAATGGCTGCACGGGCAGCTCACCGGGTTCGAGCCGAACCCGGCACCGATCGCCGGCCTGCCGGGCCGGCGGCAGATCGCGGGCGAGCTGGCGGACTATCTCGAACAGGTAAAGGCGCTGCGCCAACAGGAGGGGCGAGGGCGACCCGATACGCGCAGGGCCCGGGCTGGCCAGGCAGAGGCCATGCAGGGGCAGATGGCGCAGCAGTATCAGATGGATGCGACGCCGATGACACAAGGCGGCAAGGCACAGGTGGCGCCCGCCGACCGCGATGATCCGGTGGCGCAGGCGCGCCGCTTCGCACAGCGCCAGGCGCGAGACTATTATGTCGGCGCGGTCGGCGGGCGCACCCTTGCCGCGCTCACCACCCCGGCGCCCTTCGTCGAACGGCTGGTGCATTTCTGGGCGAACCATTTCGCCATCTCGATCGACAAGGTGCAGGTCGTCGGCCTTGGCGGCCTGCTCGAATTCGAGGCGATCCGCCCGCATGTGCTCGGCAGGTTCGGCGATATGCTGAACGCGGTCGAACGCCACCCGGCGATGCTGCTCTATCTCGATCAGGCCCAATCGGTCGGCCCGGATAGCGTGATCGGATCACGCTTCGGCAATCGCCCCAATCGCAAGATCGGGCTCAACGAAAACCTCGCGCGCGAGATCATGGAACTCCACACGCTCGGGGTCCGCACCGTTTATAATCAGGCCGATGTGACTGAGTTCGCGCGGGCAATGACGGGCTGGACTGTCGCCGGCCTCGGCCGTGGCCCGGGTGCGCGCTTTACCGGCGCCGGCGGGCCGGCGGGCGATTTCGTCTTCGCGTCACCCCTGCACGAGCCGGGCGCGCGCATGATCATGGGCAAGCGCTACGATCAGCAGGGCGAGCATCAGGCCCAGGCGGTGCTTGACGATCTCGCCGTCCATCCGGCGACCGCGACTCATCTCGCGACCAAGCTTGCCCGGCATTTCGCCGGCGACACGCCTCCGCCCGCGCTCGTCGAGCGGATGAAGGCGGCCTATCTCAAGACCGGCGGCGACCTGCCGAGCGTCTACCGCGTGCTGATCGACTCGCCTGAGGCCTGGGCGCCGCAGCTGGCCAAGTTCAAGACACCGTGGGAATGGTCGATTTCCTCGATGCGCGCGCTCGGCATGAAGACCGCGCAGCCGCTGATGGTGACGGGGCTGCTCAACCAGCTCGGCCAGCCGACCTGGAAGCCGGGCTCGCCCGCTGGCTTCGACGATATCGCCGCGAGCTGGGCCGGGCCGGACGCGATCCTGCGCCGGGTCGAGGCGGCGGAGCGTTTCGCGAACCGGGCCGGCCCGACCATCGACGCCCGCGCGCTCGCCCCGAAGATCATCCCGGCGGCGGTCACCCCGGCCACCACCCAGGCGCTGGCGCGCGCGGAGAGCCCGGGCCAGGCGCTCGCGCTGCTGCTCGTCGCGCCCGAATTCATGCGGAGATAGGTCATGTACGATCGTCGTTCCTTCATCGGTGCCGGCGCGATTGGTGCGGTCGCCATGGCCTTCGCCCCGAAAATGGCCTTCGCCAAGGCGGAGACCGACAAGCGCTTCGTCTTCATCATCCAGCGCGGTGCGGCGGACGGGCTCGGCACGGTTGCCCCGGTCGGCGATCCGGCCTTTGCCGGTGCGCGCGGCGCCCTTGCGGTGGATTTCGAGGGGGCGGCGAAGCTCGATTCACTCTTCGCGTTGCATCCCTCGCTCGCCAATATCGGCGGGCTGTATGGCAAGGGCCAGGCGCTGTTCGCCCACGCTATCGCCTCGCCCTATCGCGACCGCTCGCATTTCGACGGCCAGAATGTGCTCGAGAGCGGCGGGGCTGGCGCCTATCAGGTCAAGGATGGCTGGCTGAACCGCATGCTCGGCCTGTTGCCGCCGACCCAGGCCAAGGCGATCGCGGTCGCGGCGACCGTGCCGCTTGCGCTGCGTGGCAACCACGAAGTCTCATCCTACGCGCCCTCGGCATTGCCCCAGGCCTCGGCCGATCTGCTCCAGCGCGTGTCGATGCTCTATGAGGGCGACAGCCAGCTCCACGCCTTGTGGAGCGAGGCGATGGGCACGCGCGCGCTGACCAGCGACATCGCCGACGACAATGGCCGCAACGCCATCGCGACCGGCGCGCTCGCGGCGAAGCTGCTGGCGCCGGAGAACGGCGCGCGCATCGCGATGATCGAGACCAATGGCTGGGATACCCACGCCCAGCAGCGCACGCGCCTCGGCCAGCAGCTGCGCGGCCTCGACGGGATGATCGGTGCGCTGCACACAGGGCTCGGCCCGCTCTGGGCCGATACGATGGTGCTGGTCGCAACCGAGTTCGGGCGTACGGTGGCTGTCAACGGCACTGCCGGCACCGATCACGGCACCGCGAGTTCGGCGATGCTGCTCGGCGGCGGCGTCAAGGGCGGTCGGGTGCTGACGGATTGGCCGGGCCTCGCGCCGGCGGCATTGTTCGAGGCGCGCGATCTGAAACCGACGCTGCAGCTCGACGCCTTTATCGCGGGCGCGGTTGCCGAGCATTTCGGGATTGAGCCCGGCCGGACGATGGCGGCACTGTTCCCCGATAGCGCGGGCGTACGCGCTGTGCAGGGTCTGGCCCGCGCCTAATGGCAAGATCAGAACCTTGGTATCCCGCTCAGCAACCGAGCTTGAAGGTCGGGAGGTGGCAGTTAGCGGCCGTTCAACTGGCGAACCTTTAACCGTTGTATGAAGCCGTCAAAATCCTTTTCAAGAAGCAACCAGCTTGCGAGAAAACGCCTGCCCGACAGGCTAACCGCGTACTCGGGAAAGCATTCCGGATCATATGTATAGCCATCCGCGAAATATTCGACTTGGACCATGTGGTCGGGGACGCAATGTTCGTAGTTCGGCTTTAGCGCCATGATCAGAGGCCCGCTTGGGTCACGTCCGTCGAGCGCATTGGCGATGGCCTCGAGAACACTACGAAGTTCTGGCAGCCAACGCTCAGGATCGGGGCCTAGTCGGAACATTTAGTAGGTATAGCGGCTGCCACACGAGGCCCGCAACTGGATCGGTTGCTTCCGGGGTACCTCTTCAACCTCGATAAGGCTCGCAGGCGATACCGTCGCTGTCACCATCTATTTCGGGGCGATACCCGGGCTCGCCTTGGTAGATCGGGGCGGTTCCGGCCGCGCGCGCATCATTGCACCCGCCCCAATAGTCGCCCGCTTGTGGTTCTCGCGCTCGTTTCCAGCCGGTTGCGATAGCCAGATTGTTCGCCGTAGTTGCTACGGCGGCTCGTCCCTCTGGCGTTGCAGCGAGCGAACCGACGGCCACCACAGCACCCAACGAAACGCCTCCGATGAGGAACGATGTCACAGACATTCGATGTTGCGTGCCCATGCGTCAGACATAGGCGTGTGAGGTAAACGACCAGTATTGGATGCGTGCAACAGGCGTGATCGTGCGCCTCTCGCGAAAGGGGCGCTTCGGGTAAGATCGAAACCGGCAGCAAGGTTCGCGGACTCTTCGCCTGGACAACTTGACGCTGATTCAACGGCGATGCGGATTGTTGCATTGTCTCGCAGGACGAGATGCATCGGATGCCCGCAATGATCTTTTCAAGGACCACGAAAATGATGAGTCCCCAAATCTGCCCCGCACGCAATCGTCTGCCTGCGGGGCCGAAATTCCCTGTTATCGCCGCGGATTTCCCTGTTATTGAAAAGGGTGAAATCGCTAAGTCATTATCAATAAACGGAAAACTATCGAATAGCCGTCGAATTCACCCCAAAAAAAGAAAAATTTCCCTGTTAATTGCGCGATAACAGGGAATTCGACGCCTGCACCCACGCAGTACCGAACCCATATCGCGCCCGATTTGAGTGTAGGCCCGCCATCCGCTAAGGGCCGCGCTCGCTTAACCGACCGGACCAGCAATGACCCTCTATACCCGTTTCGCCGCGCATCTCGATGCGGTGCTCGATACCCTTGTTGCGGCAGGCGATCTGCCGGCGGGGCTTGATCGTGCAAATGTGACGGTCGAGCCGCCGCGTGACCCCAGCCATGGCGATCTCGCGACCAATGCGGCGATGGTGCTGGCCAAGCCCGCCGCCACCAATCCGCGTGCGCTCGCCGAGAAGATCGCGGCCGAGCTCGGCAGGCTTGAGGAAGTCGAAAGCGTCTCGGTCGCCGGGCCTGGCTTCATCAACCTTGCGCTGACCGACGACACCTGGCGCGCCGAGCTCTCCACGATCCGCGACGAGGGCGGCGATTATGGCCGCTCGACCCGGGGCAAGGGCACGACCGTCAATGTCGAATATGTCTCGGCCAACCCGACTGGCCCGATGCATATGGGGCATTGCCGGGGTGCGGTGGTCGGCGATGCGCTGGCGAACCTGCTCGAGTTCGCCGGCGCGAGGGTGATCCGCGAATATTATGTCAATGATGCCGGCGGCCAGGTCGATGTGCTCGCGCGCTCGGTCCACCTGCGGTACCGCGAGGCGCTCGGCGCCGATATCGGTGAGATTCCGGAAGGCCTGTACCCGGGCGATTATCTCGTGCCGGTCGGGCAGGCGCTCGCCACCGAATTCGGCGATACCTATGCCGATGCCCCCGAAGAGGCGTGGCTGGTCCTGTTCCGCACGCGTGCGGTCGCGGCGATGATGGAGCTGATCAAGGCGGATCTCGCCTTGCTCGGCATCCACCACAATCTCTTCTCGTCCGAGGCCGAATTGCAGGCTGCGGGCAAGCCCGAGGCAGCCGAGGCTGATCTGCGCGCGCGGGGCCTGATCTATGATGGCATGCTCGAAGCCCCCAAGGGCGAGACGCCCGAGGATTGGGAGCCGGTCGTGCTGCCGCTGTTCCGCTCGACTGAGTTCGGCGACGACCAGGACCGGCCGATCAAAAAGTCGAACGGGCAATGGACCTATTTCGGCGCCGATCTCGCCTATCACTACCAGAAGGCACAGACCGCCGACGCGCTGATCGATATCTGGGGTGCCGATCACGCCGGGACGGTGAAGCGGATCGTCGCCGCGGTGCAGGCACTGACCGGCGGCAAGACGCGGTTCGACGTGAAGCTCGTCCAGATGGTGCGGCTGCTCCGCGCGGGCGAACCCGTGAAGATGTCGAAGCGGGCGGGCAATTTCGTCACCCTTGCCGATGTGGTGAACGAGGTCGGGAAGGATGTCGTCCGCTTCACCATGCTGACACGGAAATCGGACGCGCAGATGGACTTCGATTTCGCCAAGGTGGTCGAGGCATCGAAGGACAATCCGGTCTTCTATGTCCAATATGCCCATGCCCGTATCGCGTCGCTGCACCGCCGTGCCGCGGACGCCGGCATAACGTGCGAATCGGTCGATCTGTCCCAACTTGGGACAGAAGACCTTGCGTTGGTGAAACGCGCGGCGCAGTTCCCACGGGTTGTGGAAACCGCTGCGACGGCACGCGAGCCGCATCGGGTCGCCTTTTATCTCTACGACTTGGCGGCTGAATTCCACGCACTGTGGAATGTCGGCAATGATCGTCCCGAACGTCGCTTCCTGATTGCTGACAATGCAGCCATAACATGCGCGCGCCTTTTCCTGGCCGAGGCAATCGGGCAGATTATTCGCAACGGACTCGGCATCATGGGGGTGCAGGCGGTCCAGGAGATGAACTGATGGCGACGTCGAGCGACTATGAGGTCCGCGACGAGGATCGGCTGCCCTGGCTCGAAACCGTTGACGAAGATTATGACGAGGGCCCCTCAGTCTTTCGGGTTGTCCTGATGGTCTTGCTCGGACTCGCGATTATCGCGGCCGCCATTTTCGGATTCTATTGGTATAAGCAGCATCAGCGCGCTGACGGCAATGGCGCGCTGATCGCCGCGCAGGAAGGCGATTACAAGGTCAAGCCCGACGATCCCGGCGGTCTCAAGGTCGAAGGCGAGGGCGACACCGCGATCGCGACGAGCGACGGAGCGGGGGCCGGCAATGCCTCGATCGATCTGAATGCAACCCCCGAGGCGCCGGTCGCCGGCACCAAGGCGGCACCCGCCGCGGCGACGCCGTCGGGCGGTGCCAGCAAGGCGGTGGTGGCGATTCCGGCGTCGGGCGGCAGGCTGACAACCGCCAAGCCCGCCGCCGCGCCCGCCGCCGGTCCTTCGGTTGGCGGTGCATTGGTGCAGCTCGGCTCGTTCCCGAGCGAGGCTGAGGCCAACGCGGCCTGGGCCAAGGCATCGAAGCGCTTCACCTATCTCGCGCCGATGGGCAAATCGGTGCAACAGGCCGAGGTCAACGGCAGGACGGTGTTCCGCCTGCGCGTCAACGCCGGCAGCGCGAACCAGGCGACCGAGCTATGCGGAAAGCTGAAGGTCGCGGGCGAAGGCTGCTTCGTGGCGAACAACTGAGCCTGATAAAGCGGCCTGCCCACCAGATTGACGAATTCAACGATCCTCCGGACCGTCATGCCGGACTTGTTCCGGCATCCATGTCTCCGCAAGAGCTTCAGGCGTTGTGTTCGCGGGACAATGGACCCCGGAACAAGTCCGAGGTGACGGCTAGCGGAATGCGGGAACGTCATGGTCCCCTGAGGAGAGGGGTTTTTGGCTGCTGGCCTTCCTGTTAGGCACACCTCATGAAGCCCGTCATCTACGGCCTGTCCGGCCTGACCATCACCCCCGACGAACGCGCCTTTTTCACGAGCGCCGATCCGGCCGGCTATATCCTGTTCAAGCGCAATATCGTTGACCGCGCCCAGTTGCGCGCCCTGACCGATGATCTGCGCGCTCTGTCCGGTCGCGACGATCTGCCGATCCTGATCGATCAGGAGGGTGGACGCGTCGCCCGGATGGGGCCGCCGGAATGGCCGGCCTTTCCCGCCGGCCCCGCCTTTGATGCGCTGTACGAGATCGCGCCGATCTCGGCGATCGAGGCGGCGCGCGCCAACGCCCAGGCGATCGCGCTGATGCTCGCTGAAGTCGGGATCACCGTCGATTGCCTGCCCTTGCTCGACGTGTCCCAGCCCGACACGACCGAGGCGATCACGAGCCGGGCGCTGGGATCGGAACCGTTGCGCGTTGGGTCGATGGGCCGCGCGATCATGGACGGCCTGCGCGCCGGCGGCGTGGTCGGCGTGGTCAAGCATATGCCGGGCCATGGCCGGGCGAAGGTCGACACCCATTATCATCTGCCGACCGTCACTGCCTCGGATGCCGAGCTTGAAATCGATCTCGCGCCGTTCAGGGCGCTCGGGGGCGCGCCGATGGGGATGACCTCGCATATCGTCTTCACCGCCTGGGATCGCGAGCGGCCCGCGACCCTGTCGCCGATCGTGGTCGAGGAGGTGATCCGCAAACGCATTGGTTTCGACGGACTGCTGATGACGGACGATATCGACATGAAGGCGCTGTCTGGCACCGCCGGTGACAAGGCGGCGGGGGCCATCGCGGCGGGTTGCGATCTGGTCCTCGATTGCTGGGCGCGGATGGACGAAATGGAGGATATTGCCGGGCGGCTGGGCGACATCTCCGCACGCTCGCAAGACCGGCTCGATCGCGCGATGGCGACGATCGCGGATGCGGCGCCACAAGGCGAGATGGCGGAGCTCATCGCAAAGCGGGACGCCTTGCTGGCGCTGGCATGAGGAGAGGATTGTCTAGTTCGCCCGGGTTCGCCTAAACGAACCGATGGAGTCCGATCCCGAAACCCTCAACCTGGATATCGACGGCTGGGAAGGCCCGCTCGATCTGTTGCTGGCACTTGCCCGCAATCAGAAAGTGGATCTGCGCGAAATCTCGATCCTGGCGCTGGTCGATCAATATCTGCGCTTCATCGAGGAAGCCAAGTCGATCAAGCTCGAACTGGCCGCCGATTATCTCGTGATGGCGGCGTGGCTGGCCTATCTCAAATCCGCCCTGCTCCTGCCGCGCGACCCCGAGGAACAGCCGTCCCCTGAGGAACTGGCGCTGCGTCTCCAGCTTCGGCTCGAACGCCTGAACGCAATGCGGGAGGCCGGCGCAAGACTGGTGGCACATGACCGGATCGGTCGCGACGTGTTCCTGCGGGGTGCGCCCGAAGGGCTGCGGACGGTGCGCAAGGCTTTGTGGCAGGCGGAAATCTATGACCTGATCGCGGCCTATGGCCGGATCAACGCGCGCACCCGGCCGGTGATGCACATCGTCGCCAACCGGCCGGTGATGACGCTCGAGGCGGCGCTGGAGCGGGTCTCGCGGCTCGTCGGCGAACGGATCGAGTGGAGTGTGATCGAGACTTTCCTGCCCGAGAGCGCACACGGCATCTTCCGCAAGTCGGCGCTCGCCTCGAGCTTCCTCGCCGCGCTCGAACTGGCGCGCCAGGGCAGGGTTGAGCTGCGCCAGAAATCGCCCTTCGCGCCGCTATATCTGAAGGCGCCCGCGGCCAGGGTTCCGGCATGAAGCGCGCGGACGAGCTCACCCGCGCGGTCGAGGCGGTGCTGTTCGCTGCCACCGAGCCGATGACCGCTGATGCGATCCGCACCCATCTGAACGATGCCTCCGGCATCCGCGCCGTGCTGGAGGAGATCCAGGCCGATTATAGCGGGCGCGGCATCGAGCTGGTCCGGCGCGGCGATCACTGGCATTTCCAGACAGCCTCGGACATGGCCCATCTGCTGCGCCGCGACCGCGAGGAGCCGCGCAAGCTCAGCCGTGCGGGCATCGAGACGCTGGCGATCATCGCCTATCACGAGCCGGCGACTCGCGCCGAGATCGAGGCGATCCGCGGCGTCCAGATTTCGAAAGGCACGCTCGACGTGCTGATGGAAGCGGGCTGGATTCGCCCGGCCGGGAGGCGCGAAGTGCCTGGCCGGCCGCTGCTCTATGCGACGACGCCCGAATTCTTGTCCCATTTCGGCCTGGCCAGCAGGCGTGATCTGCCCGGAATCGACGATCTGCGTGCTGCGGGCTTGCTTGATCCGATCGATCTCGCGATGGAGCATGCGTACGAAAACGTCGAGGTGGAAAACACCGGCGAAGAGGCCTAGATGGGCCTGATCCTCAAGGAGATTCAAGATGGGTAGTTTCAGCCTGGTGCATTGGCTGATCTTGGGAGTGATACTGGTGCTCGTGCTGGGTGGCGGTCGCTTCTCGAACATGATGGGCGATGTCGCCAAGGGCATCAAGCAGTTCAAGAAGGGCATGGCCGAGGAAGACGAGGTCGTGCGCGAGCCGAGCCGCATCGACACCAAGAAGGCCGCCGACCCCGTTGTCGAGGTTGAAGCCCAGAAGGTGCGCGAAGATCGCTGAAGCAGCTGATACGCCGGGATTTCGCTGAATGTTCGATGTTGCGCCTACCGAACTCCTGGTCCTGGGGGCGGTTGCCTTGATGGTGATTCCACCCAAGGACCTGCCCAAGGCGATGCGGGTTGCCGGCTATTGGGTCGGCCGCGCGCGCGGCGTCGCGCGGCAGTTCCGCTCCGGATTCGATTCGATGCTGCGCGACGCCGAGCTCCAGGAAATGGAGAAACGCTGGGCGGAGGAGAATGCGCGAATCATGCGCGAGCATCCCCCGACACCGGCTCAGCTCATGTCGCCGTCACCGGGCGACATCATCGACGAAACGCCCCCGCCGGTCATGACCGAGATGCCGATGGTCGGCCCGGCACCAGTGGAACCCGCTGAAGCGGTTGGGCCACCACCGAAGGCGGCAGTCCGTCGCAGGAAGCCTGCACCGGAAGCCAGTCCAGAGCCCGGTACGGACAAGGTCGAGCCGTGAACGCGCCTGTTGACGAACTCGAGGCGAGCCGCGCGCCGCTAATGGATCATCTGATCGAACTGCGCCGCCGCTTGCTGATGAGCATGGGCGCGCTGGCGCTGGCTTTTGCCGTTGCCTTTTATTTCGCCGAGCCGATTTTCGGGTTTCTCGTCCATCCGCTGGTTCAGGCGGGGCAGAGCAAGCTGATCTACACCCAGCTGTTCGAGGCGTTCTTCGTTCAGATCAAGGTAGCGTTCTTCGCCGCGATCATGCTCGCGTCCCCGGTGATCGTTAGTCAGCTGTGGTTATTCGTCGCGCCGGGGCTCTATCGCAAGGAGAAGAACGCGCTGCTGCCGTTCATCCTGGCGACGCCGGTGCTTTTCCTCATGGGTGCCTCGCTGGCCTATTATGTTGCGGTGCCGACGGCGCTGCACTTCCTGCTCAGCTACCAGGGGAATGTCGGCGGTATCCAGCAAGAGGCGTTGCCGTCGCTCGCCAATTATCTCTCCGTTATCATGCAGTTCCTTTTCGGCTTCGGCGTCGCGTTCCTGCTTCCGGTTCTGCTGATGCTGCTGGAGCGCGCGGGAATCGTTACGCGCAAGCAACTCATCGGTGCGCGTCGCTACGCGATCATCGGATGCTTCGCGGTCGCGCTGGTGCTGGCGCCGCCGGATGCGGGGTCGATGATCATGCTCGCGGTGCCTTTGGTCCTGCTCTACGAGCTCGCGCTGATCGCAATCTGGTTTACGGAGCGCAGGCGTTCGAAGGAAGTCGTCGAGGACGCGCAGAGCGCGTAGAAAAGGGCCCGCCTCTCGCGAGGCAGGCCCTTCCGAACGGTCTTCCGAGTGGCTTATTTGGCGTCGTCGGCAGTCTTGGCGACAGTGCTGCCGGCAGAGGACACGTCTTTTCCCATGCCTTCGACGGTATTGCACGCGCTGACCAACAGCGCCCCGGCGACAAGCGCCAGTCCAACGAGCTTACGCATGGAATCTCTCCTGTGATTGGCTTTCACCACCGATTTCAATGATCGGCGCGCGTGTTCGTTCCGTCATGGGAACCACACAAATATCTGAATGAGAAAGTTTTTGGGCCCGGAAGCGTCACCGGGGGGGGAGGGGTTGACGCTTCCGGGCCCATGTCTTGGATAGCGAGAGCGGGGGGGCATATATTCACTATCCGGTGGTAAAACTCAGCTCACGCCACCCGGTTCCCGCTTTTTCAAAATTTTTTTTCGAATCTTTTGAGTCCGTTGACTCAGTCGCGCCCGGTCACGGCGATGGTGATTTCATAGGCGCCGACAAGGGGATCATGGTGGAGGCGCGAACGGAGCTGGCGCGAAAGCCCTTCCATGACCCGGCCATAACGTTCGTCGACCACCGCGCGCAATGCATCGCTGTCGATCAGCGCGGGCGAGTTGACGCGCAGGATCGCGCGATCTTCCGTCTCGCCCGGCTTGACCGAAATGCGGACCTGCGCGGCCGCGTTGAAGGTCATTGCGAGCTCGACGATCTCGGTGATCAGGAACGCCACCGCAACAGCGACATCCTGGTTCACGAGGTAGGGATCGATGTCGATGGCTATGCTCAGGTGCGAAGCGCCCTCAGGCGATGTCGCCCGGATGTTCGAGGCGAGCTCGCCGATCACCGACCGTAGCGCGAGCCCGCGATTCTCTTCCAGCTCCGCGAAATGATGGCGGTGGACGACCGCGAGGGCATCGACGCGTCGCTGGATCGAGGCATAGGCGGCGGTCGCCTCGCCGCTGCGCGCGCCACGGGCGTGGAAGTTGATCAGGCTCGAAATGACCTGCAGGTTGTTCTTGACCCGGTGATGCACCTCGCGGGTCAGCCTGGTCTGGCGCACCAGCCCCTCGGCGAGGCCGGCCTCGTGCGCGGCGACGGTGCGGCTGATCGTTCGGAACGTGTCCCCCAGCTCGCGAATCTCCTGGGCAGGGAGCGCCCGCACTTCAGCCGGGTCGATCTCCTCGCCGGGCACATAGGCGGCGACGCTGGTGTGCAGGCGGCGAAGCGGCCTGATCAACAGGCGGTCGACAACGAACCAGCCGATCCCGGCCGCGGCCGCCCACATCAGGATCGGCAGCAGCATGGCGATGATCAGCGGCGAGGTGATCGGCGCGCTGCGCACGCTCGTCCGAAGCGAAAGGCCGCCAATGCCGAGCGTCATGTGCATCGTTTCGCGTCGCTCGAGCGAACCGCGCGGCGGCAATTGTGAGAGAAACAGCGTGTCGCCGCCCTGCTCCAGCCTGGCTTCATAGCCCCGGGCAAAGTCAGTCGGCCTGCTCGTCTCGGCGAGGAAGCGCGCCGGGAAAAAGGCGGCTGCGGTCGTCGCGCCGCCCGTGCCCGCGATCGACAGGATAACGCCGCGGTCGGGAATGACATGCGCCGAGATCGGATTGGTCCCGGTAGGCACCATCGATGCCAGATCGGGCGGAAAATTCGCACCGCACAGGGCGCGATGCTGCTGATCCATGATGACGAAGCGCGCACCGCTCACGGATTGTTGCGCAAACACGCCCTGAGCCCGTGCGCAGCTCGGCGCGTCGCCTTTGTCGACGTCGAGCGCATTGAGCGCGACCCGGAGTGCGGTCATGTCGCCGACGAGCTCGATCGCCAGCTTGCGCGCGCTTTCGGCGGTGGCGATGCGCAATTGTGCCCGCGCGCCTTCGTCGGCGGTCTGGGTCGTCTTCAGCGATGCGAAAAAGGCGATGATCGCCAACGGCAACAGTGCTGCACTGAGAATCAGGAAAATCTTCGCGCCAGTCGGAATCTGCGCAAGGAGGGCGCGGCGCGGCGCTGTTGCCGGCTCAGCGGCTGGCTCCGCCATGATCGCCGTCAGGTAAGCTTGCCGAGAAGGTCGAGCATTTCGGGCGGAACCGTCTCGTCAACCGTCTTCTGATACACGGACCGCAGCGCGGCCCCCATATCGCGGTCCTTGCTCTGGACCTTGGCGGCCCGCGCGGCCTGCGGCTTTTTCAAAGAATCGTCGCCCGAACGCAAAAATCGTCCCCCTGAGCATCCGGAACTGGCCGGGCAAATCGAAAAACCCTCCCGAGAAACCCGGCAGGCAAGCCGTACATATATTCCACGACGACTGCATGAAACAAAACATCGCTTCGTTTGTTCCATGCACGACGCGAAAAAGCCGGGCAAGTATTGATCGGCTTCAAAACGCGTTGCAAAGGCGGGGGGGCGCTTCCACAAGGACCCCCCACAGACTTATCTTGCGCCGAACCTTTTCGGCGCTTCTACGGAGGAGACCCCGACAGCCATGTCGCTTGGACAGCAGCTTGCCCCCCATCTTCCCTTCCTCCGCCGTTACGGCCGTGCTCTCACCGGCACACAGGCACATGGCGATCGTTATGTCCGCGCAACGCTCGAAGCGATCGTCGCGGCGCCGGGGGAATTTCCGCGCGACGTCGATCCGCGACTTGGCCTCTATCGGATGTTCCAGGCGATCTGGGCTTCGACCAATTATGACGAGACACCTGAAAATGCGGCTCCACATGAGGGCTTCACCCAGGAATCGATTGCGCGCGCCCGTCTCGCCCGCATGACGCCGCTTTCGCGTCAGGCTTTGCTGCTGACGGCGATGGAAGGGTTCACCCCCGAGGATTGCGCCTATCTGATCGAAGTGGAGCCGAGCGAGGTCGAGACGCTCGTCGCCGAGGCGCTCGCCGAAATCGAGAAACAGACCCGGGCGCGCGTCCTCATCATCGAGGACGAGCCGATCATCGCCATGGATATCGAGACGATCGTGCGCGATCTCGGCCATGACGTGACCGGTGTGGCCGTCACCCGTGACGAAGCGGTTGCGCTGGCGATGGATGATCGCCCCGGCCTCGTCCTTGCCGACATCCAGCTGGCTGATGACAGTTCAGGCATTGATGCCGTGAAGGACATCCTCGCCGAATTCCAGGTTCCGGTGATCTTCATCACTGCTTTCCCGGAGCGGCTGCTGACCGGCGAGCGGCCCGAGCCGACTTTCCTGATCACCAAGCCCTTCCAGCGCTCGACTGTGAAGGCGGCGATCAGCCAGGCCTTGTTCTTCGATCAGGCGACTGTCCCGATCACTTGATCGGGAACTTTGCCGAGCCCCCGGCATTGGAGTTCCATCTGGTACGGACCCAAAACGACACTCGGGGGTTATTGTCTGATGGTTGAGCCAAACGAACAAATCCACCTCACCGGCGATGAAGCCCGGAGCGGCGCGACACCGCATATGACGCGCTATATTCTGGGCATCTCGCTGGCGCTGGTGATCATAGTGTTCGCCTTTCTGCTCTATCGCTGACCGGCCAACGCTTTAAAATCGGGCGATGTATTTGCCCGAATCTCTTCCTATGTCTGTGAATTCGGACGACGAAACGGATGTTCATGACCGACGCCATCGAGACTGACGACGACGATTTGCCCATCGAACCGATGGAGCACGTCGCTTTGTCGGACTCCGAATTCAAGAGCCAGCTTGCTGCGGTCATCCCGCATCTCCGCGCTTTTGGCCGCTCGATCTCGGGGAGCCGCGACCTCGCCGACGATCTCGTCCAGGAGACGCTGATGAAGGCATGGGCGGCGCGGCTGCGCTTCCAGGCCGGCACCAATATGCGCGCCTGGACCTTCATCATCCTGCGCAATCTCTATCTGTCGCAGATGCGCCGCGCGCGCTTCAAGGGCGAGTGGGACGATCTTGTCGCTGATCGATTGCTGGCGGCCCCGGCGAGTCAGGATCGCCACGTCGAGCTTGGCGACATGCAGCGCGCTTTGCTCCACTTGCCGCAGCCACAGCGCGAAGCATTGATCCTCGTCGGCGCCGGTGGTTTCGCCTATGAGGAGGCGGCCGAAATCTGCGGCGTCGCGGTCGGTACGATCAAGAGCCGGGTCGCGCGCGGGCGCGTCGCGCTCGAAACGATCATGAACGACAATTCACTGCCCTCGCGTCGCACCCACAGCAACGAGCCGGGCATGACCGCGCTGGACACCATCATGGGCGAAGTCGAAGATCTCAGCCGCGACCGCGGCGATTGACCAGCATTTGCCGGCCTCGCCCCCGGCAGGAAATCAGCAATTGCTCATCGCGCGATCGGCTGCGTCAATGCGCTGTAACAGGGCGCTGAAGTCGTCGATCGCTTCCTCCTGACGACCAAAAGCTGCGCGCAACGCATCACTGACCGAGTCGCTCTTGCGCGGTCCGGACACGACATAGCCGATGCCGGAGTTTTGATCTCGGGGTGTGGCGTTGGATATCGACATAAGAGCAGAACACGTGAGCAACTAATTTGTTGCTTGCCATGCCCAACCAATTGGCAGGATAATCCTATAGTTGCATGCCGGACACTTCTTCCAGCCAGATGATTACGGACGCGGTTCGACGCGCACGGGCTGATTCACCCTTTCTCGCCCTGCTGCTCGACCGCGAACCGATATTGGCCGCCCGCCTCGCAGCCGGCGTGCTGCCGACGCTGGACGAGGTGCCGATCGACGATCCAGCCATGCCGGTCATGCGCCGGTTGCGGCTGGAAAGACGGCGCCTGGCGCTGCTCGTCGCGATCGGCGATCTCGCCGGCGCCCATGATCTCACCGCAGTCACCGGCGCGCTCTCCGATTTCGCCGATCGCGCGCTCCACACAGCGATCGTCACCGCGATTGCCGAGCGCACGCCGGATGCCGAGCCCCTGGGCTTCGCCGCCATCGCGCTCGGCAAGCAGGGCAGCCATGAGCTCAATTACTCGTCGGATATCGACCCGATCCTGATCTTCGATCCGGAGACCTTGCCCTGCCGCCCCCGCGAGGCGCCCGACGAGGCCGCCGTGCGGATCGGCCGTCGGGTCGTCGAGATACTCCAGGCTCGCGATGGCGATGGCTATGTGCTGCGCGTCGACCTGCGCCTGCGCCCGTCGCCCGAGGCAACCGCGATCGCGCTGCCGGTCGATGCGGCGATCTCTTATTATGAGTCGCTTGCCCTGCCCTGGGAGCGTGCGGCCTTTATCCGCGCCCGCGCCGCAGCCGGCGACACGGCGCTCGGCGAACGATTCCTCGAGACGATCCGCCCCTTTATCTGGCGCCGCGCGCTCGATTTCGGCGCGATCGGTGAGATCAGGGCCATTTCGCGCCGCATCCGTGATCACCATGCGCAGGGCCAGGCCTTCGGACCGGGCTTCGACCTCAAGCGCGGCCGCGGCGGCATTCGCGAGATCGAATTCTTCGCCCAGATCCACCAGCTGATTCATGGCGGCCGCGATATGTCGGTGCGGGCGCCCGCCACCCGCGACGCGCTGGCTCGGCTGGCTGAGGCGGGCTGGATCGGCCGCGACGAAGCCGAGGCGATGACCGCAGCCTATGTCCTGTTCCGCACGATCGAGCACCGCGTGCAGATGGTCGAGGATCGCCAGACCCATCATCTGGCTACAGGCGCGGCGCTCGATGGCGTCGCGCGGCTTCATGGCCTCGAAAATGGCGAGCTGCTGCTCGATCTGCTGCGTCCGCATGTCGAGGCAACCGCGCGAAGCTATGACGCGCTCGATCCCGAAGACGAAGGCAGCCTGTCGCATGACGCAGCGCATCTCGAGCAGCAGCTCGCCGAGGCGGGCTTCGCTGAACATGAAGCGGCCGCGCGGCGGATCGAGCAATGGCGCGGCGGCAGCTATCCCGCGCTGCGCAGCCCGGCGGCGCGCGAGGCGCTCGAGGCGGTTCTGCCCGGGCTGATCGAAGCGCTCGGTGCCGCGCCCGATCCTCAAGGGGCGTTGATCCGGCTCGATCTGATGCTTGCCAGGCTGTCGAGCGCGATCAATTTCTTCCGCCTGCTCGAGGCGCGGCCGGCGCTCGCGCGGCTGCTCGGCGCGATCCTCAGCCATACCCCGACACTTGCCGAGGCCCTGGGCCGCCGCCCCGAACTGTTCGACGGCCTGATCGATGCGACCGCGCTCGATCCGGTCGGGCCGGTCGAGGCCCTGATAACGGAAATGGCCGAGCCGGGCGGCGATTATCAGGCGCAGCTCGATCATGTGCGGCGCGTGGTCGGCGAAAAACGGTTCGCGCTCGGCACCCAGATCGTCGCGGGCGTCAGCGACCCGCTCGAAGTGTCGGCGGGCTATGCCCGCGTCGCCGAGGCGGCCATCGGCGCGCTCGCCGCGGCGACGGTGACGGAATTCACCGCGAAATACGGCCATGTGCCGGATAGCGAACTGGTCATCCTCGCGCTCGGCCGAATGGGTGGCGGCGCCCTGACTCACGCCTCCGACCTTGATCTCGTCTATCTCTTCACCGGCGATTACAGCGCCGAATCGGACGGCGAAAAACCATTGGGCGCCGTGCTTTACTATAACCGCCTCGCACAGCGTGTGAGTGGTGCGCTGTCAGTGCCGACCGCGTCCGGCCCGCTCTACGAGATCGATACGCGGCTCAGGCCGTCGGGCACCCAGGGTCCGCTCGTCGTTTCGCTCGATGGGTTCGCCCGCTATCAGCATGAGGACGCCTGGACCTGGGAGCATATGGCGCTCGCCCGGGCACGGCCGGTGTTCGGCTCCCCCGCGGCGCGCGCGGCGACCCAGGCGGTGATCGACGATGTGCTGCGCGGCGCCCGGCCGGTGCGCGACGTGGTCGCCGACGCAATCACGATGCGCGCCGAGATGGCCGCGCACAAGCCACCCAAGGGGCCGCTCGACGCAAAGCTTTCCCCCGGCGGCCTCGTCGACCTGGAATTCGCGGTGCACGTCGTGCAACTCACCAACCGGGCCGGCTTCACCCCGCATCTCGGCGCTGCGATCATCGAGCTCGAGGCACTGGGCTTGGCGCCGCCCGGCCTTGCCGCTGCGCATGATTTCCTCACCCGCCTGCTCGTCACGCTCCGCCTCGTCGCGCCCGATGCGCAGCCGCCCGCACCGGCGACGCGCGCGCTGATCGCCCGTGCGCTCGGCGTCGAGGATTGGGACGCCGTGGTTGCGTCGTTCGCGGCGACCCGGCAGGAGGTTTCGGACTATTGGGCCATGGTGGCGGGAAGCCGGGGAGACGAGTGATGGCGGCGATCGACGAAGGCGGGAAGCTCCCGGACATTCAGCTGAGCACGCCGGGCGGCGGCCAGCTCAATCTGCGGGACTATCTCGGCAAGCCCTTCATTCTCTATTTCTATCCCAAGGACGATACCTCGGGCTGCACTCGCGAGGCCCAGGATTTCAGCCGGTTGCTCGGCGAATTCCGTGCGCAGGGCGCCGAGGTTCTCGGCGTATCGCGCGACACGCCGATCAAGCACCAGAAGTTCATCGACAAATATGATCTGACCGTGCCGCTTGCGAGCGACGACAAGAACCAGGCGATGGATGCGTTCGGTGTCTGGGTGCAGAAGTCGCTCTACGGCAAGACCTATATGGGCATCGATCGCTCGACCTTCCTGTTCGACGCTGAAGGCACTCTTGTCCGCGCCTGGCGCAAGGTCCGGGTGCCGGGCCATGTCATCGACGTGCTCGAAGCGTTGAAGGAGCTTGGCTGATCCCCGAACGCAGTATCGCGGCCGCCATATGCATGGTGCTGGAGACGGCCGATCCTGCCGCCAAGGTCCGCGCCGCGCGCGAAACCGCGCGGGGCTGGCGCCGCGGCGCGTTCGACTGGCATTTCGACACGGCCATGCCCGAGAGGCCCGCGCGGCCGGCCGCGCCTGAATTGCTGCCGCCCAACCGGATGCCGCGGCGCGGGAAGGGCGGCTCCGAGCGCGGCCGGATCGCGCTGCTCCACGCGCTGGCACATATCGAGTTCGTGGCGATCGACCTCGCCTTCGACATGGCCGGGCGGTTCGGCGGTGCGTTCCCGCGCGCCTTTGTCGATGACTGGATTTCGGTCGGCGCCGACGAGGCGATGCATTTCGCTTTGCTCGATCGGCGGCTCAAGTCGCTCGGCAGCCATTATGGCGCGATGCCGGCGCATGACGGGCTGTGGGAATCGGCAATGGCCACCGCGCATGATCCGCTCGCGCGGCTCGCGGTCGTGCCGATGGTGCTCGAGGCGCGCGGGCTCGATGTGACGCCTGAGACGATCGCGCGCTTCACCTCGGCGCAGGATGAAACCAGCGCGCGCATCCTGTCGCGCATCCTCACAGACGAGGTCCGTCATGTCCGCGCCGGCACCAGATGGTTCGAATTTGCCTGTTCCGCCAAGGGATTCGCGGCCGAATCGCATTGGCGGTCTCTGGTTGCCCGCTATTATCGCGGATTGATTAAGCCGCCATTCAACGACTCGGCGCGTGACTCAGCCGGTTTGACGCGAGAATATTATCTGGCTCTTGCTGGCGTCTGAGAAATTAGGTCAATTGCGACATGTCCGGAGCGGGGAGGGGCTTCGACCCGGACGATTTTGGGGCGGGCGCTGGTTCTTCCGGCAATCGCACAACTTGGTCGCCGGGGTTCAATGAGCAAAATTTCTATCGCGTCGAGCGCGCAGATGTTGTCGCGGCTGAAGACGCAGTTCACCACACGGGACTTCATTTTTCACGACGGGCGTGATCTTCGCCGCTTCAGCATCGCAGGCCGCACCCAGGCCCTGATGGCAGGTGTCGCCGCCGTCACTCTCTGTTTCTCGGCTTATGGTGTCGCCCAGGCGGCGGTCGGCGCGGTTGCGCTCAGCGGTGTCGTCGGCGCGCCTCTCTCACCCGAAGCCAAGGTCGCGCAGATGCAGGCGAAGGTCGCCGCGATGCAGGCCGATGTCGAAACCATCAAGGCGGCAGCGCAGGCCCATGCCGCGCGCGTCGAGCATAACCAGGCAGTGATTTCCGCCGTCCTCTCCGGCAAGGCCGATCCGCGCAAGCTCTCCATGGCGGTTCCGGTCGTCAGCCCCGCCGCCGACAAGCTCGCCGCTGATGTCGTCGCGCCGCTCAAGCAGGTCGAGCAGCGTCAGCTCGGCATGGCGGTAAAGGCCCGTCATATCGCCGAGCAGCGTTATGCGACCGCCGCCGCCCATGTCCGCAGCCTTGGCCTTGCACCCGAGCGTTTTGCGCCGCAGGTCGTTGCTATGGGTGGTCCGTTCGAAGCCGCCGACAGCGCCGAGGCCGAGGCCGATCTGCGCGCCGATATGCAATTCCGCTCGCTGTTCATGACCTGGAAGAAGCTCGATTCGCTCGAGCAGGGTGTGATCGCGATCCCGTCGGCCTTCCCGGTCGAGCATCTCGCCTTCACCAGCAATTACGGTGTCCGTTCCGATCCGTTCCGCGGCACCGCTGCGATGCACGCCGGGGTCGATATCCCCGGCCCCGTCGGAACCCCGATCTACGCCACCGCCGATGGCATCATCGATCGCGCCGAGCGTGCCGGGGGCTATGGCAACATGGTCGAAATCGATCATGGCAAGGGCATCCAGACCCGGTACGGCCATCTCTCCAAGATCCTCGTCGCTTCCGGCACCCGCGTCCATCGCGGCCAGCTGATCGCGCTGATGGGCTCGACCGGCCGCTCGACCGGCCCGCACCTCCATTATGAAGTCCGCATCGACGGCCATGCCGTGAACCCGGTGCCCTTCCTCCAGACCGCCGATTATCTCCTCGCCGTACAGGATCGCGCGCTGAAGGCGACGCCGGCTGCAATGGGTGGCCCGGCGGCGGATTGATCGTTCGCGCGGTGTCGACGCGGGTGTGGTTTGAAAGAATTCGGGCGGCCTAGAGGCGCCCAGCGATAAATTTCTCTATCCAGATATCATTCTGCCATTCTTCATAACCGAGCAGGCGACCTTCTCGGCGCTCCTGCTCGGCAGACCAACCGCTCAGCATCTCGAGTTTGAGAGCAAGCATCTCCGCGAGCCTCCACTCCTCACTTTCCAGGGCATAGAGGATATGGTGGACGTTGTATGACCTGACTGTCCCCTGCATGTTCAGGACCACAAACGCGGTTTTGACGAACCGGCCGGTATCGACATGGCGATCGAACATCGCGAGGTAGCGATCCACGACGTCCGGAAAGCCCCCATATACGTCACTGAACGCAGCCAGCGGTTTGGTGCCTTTCAACATAAGGCCCAGCTCACGGTTCGTATGGATTTGGTAAGGCAGCATCGTCTTCACGCTAGGGCAGGCGGGAAGACGCCTCAACCATTGCCAGCCGGTTGCCGTTGCTGCGACAACCTCCTATCTCCTTCCCATGGCAACCATAAGCGCCCCTGAAATCCAGCTCACCGATTCCGCCGCCGCGCGCGTCGCGGCGATTGCGAGCAGGCAGGGCAAGCCGGCGATCCTTCGCCTCTCTGTCGATGGCGGCGGTTGTTCGGGCTTCCAGTATAAATTCGGCTTTGCCGAGGCTATCGAGGCGGATGATGCCGTCGCCGAAAATGCCGGCGTCACGCTCGTGGTCGATTCGATCAGCCTCGATCTCGTCCGCGGATCGGCGGTCGATTATGTCGAGGATCTGGGCGGTGCCGCGTTCAAGGTGACCAATCCCAATGCCGCGTCCGGTTGCGGCTGCGGCTCAAGCTTCTCCGTCTGATCTTTCGTTGAAGATCGTCAGCTACAACGTCAACGGCATCAAGGCGCGCCTGCCGCGCCTGCTGGAGTATCTCGCCGAACAGGCGCCCGATGTGGTGTGTCTCCAGGAGCTGAAATCGAGCGACGAGACCTTTCCGGAGGCCGATATCCGCGCCGCTGGCTATGGCGCGGTCTGGCACGGCCAGAAAGGCTTCAACGGCGTCGCCGTCCTCGCAAAAGGTACCGATCCGATCGAGCGCCACCGTGGACTCGCCGGCGACCCCGAGGACGAGCATAGCCGCTATCTCGAGGCCGAGGTGAACGGCGTCGTCATCGCCTCGATCTATCTGCCCAACGGCAATCCGCAGCCCGGACCCAAATTCGATTACAAGCTCAAATGGATCGAGCGACTCTCCGATCGCGCCCGCGCCTTGCTGGCGGAAGAAAAGCAGGTCGTGCTGGCTGGCGACTATAATGTCATCCCCAATGACGACGACACTTTCTCGGTCCGCGCCATGGCCAATGACGCACTGATGCAGCCCGAAAGCCGCGCCGGCTACCGCGCGCTGGTCGCGCAGGGCTGGACTGACGCGCTGCGCACCCGTCACCCCAAGGGCGGCGTCTGGACCTTCTGGGATTATCAGGCTGGCGCATGGCAGCGCGATGCGGGGTTCCGGATCGATCATCTCCTGCTCAGCCCGCTCGCAGCGGATCGTCTTGCGGACGCCGGTGTGGACAAGGAGTATCGTGCGCGAGAGAAGGCAAGCGATCACGCACCGACCTGGGTACGCCTGCGCTAGCACTCTCCCCGTCATGCCGGACTTGTTCCGGCATCCATGTTTCAGCAGGGTGTGCAGCTGTTGCTATTTGCGAGGTGCGGGGTGGAGGGAATTCACATGCGGATTCAAATGGGGTTGGCCGCTATCCTGTTGATCGTCGCGGCGCCCGCTTTTGCCGAGGAGCGCGACTATTGCCCGGCGCGACCCGGGCTCGGCACCCCGGCCTGCACGATCTCGCCCGGCCGCGTCTCGGTCGAGATGGGGCTGGCTGACTGGAGCCTGGATCAGGATTCGAGCCAGCGGACCGACACGGTCCTGATCGGCGATACGCTGGTGCGGATCGGCTTGACCGACACGATCGAGGCGCAGATCGGCTGGACGCCCTATGGCCATGTCCGCACCCGCGACAAGCTGGCCGGAACGGTCGACAGTGCCGGCGCGACCGGCGATGCGATGCTCGGCTTCAAGCTCAATCTCCATCACCCTGACGGCAGCGGCCTCTCGGCGGCGATCCAGCCCTTCGTCACCATTCCCATCGGCCGCAGCCCGCTCGGCGCAGGTGACTGGGGCGCGGGCGTGGTCGCACCGGTCGATTACGCGCTCACTGACACACTAAGCCTGCAATTCACCCCCGAAGTCGATGCCGCGGTCGATCAGGACGGCAGTGGCCGGCATTTCGCCGCGAGCGGCACAGTCGGCCTTGGCGTCGCGCTCAGCAAGAAGCTGAGCGCGACGGTCGAATTCCAGGCGCTGCGGGACGCTGATCCGTCGGGGAAGACATGGCAGGCGCTTGAGTCGACCTCGCTCGCATGGATGCCCAGAGGCAATCTGCAGTTCGATATCGGCGAAGGCGCGGGGCTGAACCATGATGCGCCCGATGTGGAGCTCTATGTCGGCGTGTCGCGTCGGTTCTGACATTCGCCTCGGCGCGACGCACCGAACATTAGCGCAAATTGCCCGAAATCGGCCACTTCTTCGATACTGAATTGGTCGGCGATATCGTCTAAGTAGTTGAAATATCGTATTTCATGTGTTTGGCATGACTAATGCAGTAACACAGGGGCGAGCCGAGGCATTTGGTTCGCTTCACTGCGGAGGAAATCATGTCAAAGCCAATCCTGATCGGTGTCATAGCCGTGTTCTGCATGGCGACGGTCAGCCCTGTCATGGCGGCTGCGCCTGATCCCGGTGGTGCCGCCAAGGCCGAAAAGTCCGAGCCCGGCGCGACGGCGGTGGCCGCGGATAAAGTGAAATATTGCGTGGTCGACACGCTCACCGGATCGCATCTTCGGACCAAGACCTGCCTTACCCGGAAGGAATGGCTGGCTCAGGGCTTCGATCCGCTGGAGAAGTAAGCGACGTACGACCGGAGCCTGTGGCGCGGTCGCGCCACAGGCGGCCCGCCATCAAAGCGTTTTCTGGTAGATCACATAGGTCTTGTTGATCTTGCTCTGGATCGTCTCGGCGATGGCATTCATCCCCTGATTGTCATCCAGGACCCAGCCGATCTCGCCGCGCGTCGCACCATAATGGGCGACCGCGGCGCGGCGGATATATTCGATCATCATGAAGGCGAGCTGGCCAGCCATGCGCGATGCCTGCAATTCCTTGAGCACGCCCATCAGCGGGACGCGCATCGTCCGCGCCTTGGGCTTGCGGAGCCATAGCAGCAGCTTTGCCCAGCCGAACGGGAGGAGATTGCCGTTCAGCGGCTTGATCACCTCGTTGAGATCGGGGAGCGTGATCATGAAGGCGACGGGCTTGCCGTCGAGCTCGGCGATGCGGATCAGGTCGTTGAACACGATGGGCTTCAGCTTGACGCCGACATCGGCGATCTCGGGCGGCGTCAGCGGGACGAAGCCCCAATTGTCCGCCCAGGCATCGTTGAGAATATGGAGGATGATCGCGGCTTCCTCGTCGAACTTCGACTTGTCGACCTCGCGGATGCGGATGCGCGGGTTCTTCTCGCCCGATTGGATGATTCGATTCACGATCGGCGGGAATTCCTGCGTGATATCGAGATCATAGGTGTAGAGCGTCTTGGCCGGCGTATAGCCCGCGCCCTCGATCCAGCCGCGATATTCGGGCTTGGCATGGCCCATCATGATCGTCGGCGGATGATCATAGCCCTGGATCAGCAGGCCGGGCTCCTCCCAGATCGACATGCTGATCGGCCCCAGCACGCGCGTCATGCCCTTGTTGCGGAGCCAGCCCTCGGCGGCGTTGATCAGGGCCTTGCCGATAGTCTCGTCCTCCGCATCGAACAGACCGAACTGACCGCAGCCGGGGCCGAAACCCTGGGCGGCCGGCATGGTCAGCGCGAGCGTGTCGATATGCGCTGAAATCCGGCCGACCACCCGGTCACCGCGCTCGGCGAGGAAAAGCTGCGCCTCGGCATGGCTGAACCAGCCATTCTTCTCGGGCGTGATCAGCCCCAGCGCTTCGCCCTTGAGCGGCGGCACCCAATTCGGATCGTCCTTGTAGAGCCGGAAGGGCAGATCGATGAATTTCTTGCGATCGGCCTTGGTGTTGATCGGGCGGATCGAAAGCGGAATTGCGGTTGCCAAGATGATGTCGCCTCGTTCAGGTGCCTGTCCCGGAAGATTGCGCACTCCCGCGTGCACGTCTTTCTGTCAAGCGGCAGCAGGGGCGCCCCGATCGTGACCTGCCCCGTCACTGGTATCGCCACCATGCTGCCACTATGTTTCGGCAATGGACCCAGCCATGAACACCCCCCTCGCTCTCGATCGGCACGATGCCGCGGCGCAGTCGGATGTCGCCGCCAGGACCAGCGCGCCGCGCATGGCCGACGACAAGGCAATGCTCCGCGTGGCAGCCGAGCTGACCCGCGATCTCCATGTCGCGAGTCCACTGATCTACTGGTCTGACTTCCTCGCTTCGGCGGTGCTGGGCTATGGAGCGCTGGCGGTCGCAATGACCATCAGCTCGACCGGCTGGGCGATCGCCGCGGGCGTGGTCGCGATCCTCGCGCTCTATCGCGCGGGCAGCTTCACCCATGAACTGACCCATATGAAGCACAGCACGCTGCCGTGGTTCCGGTTCGGCTGGAACCTGCTTGTCGGCATCCCGCTGATGGTGCCGTCCTTCATGTACGAGGGCGTCCATAATCTCCACCATGCGCGCACGCGCTACGGCACGATCGAGGATCCGGAATATCTGCCGCTCGCGCTGATGAAGCCGTGGACGCTGCCCTTGTTCGTGCTGACCTCGCTGCTCGCGCCGATCGCGCTGCTGGTGCGTTTCGCCATTTTGGCGCCCCTCTCGGCGGTGTTTCCGGGCGTACGGACCTGGGTCGTCGAACGCTATTCCGGGCTTGCGATCAATCCGAGCTTCCGTCGGCGCCCTCCCGAAGGCGCGTTCAAGGCGATCTGGCATTGGCAGGAAGTGGCAACCAGCCTGTGGGCGATCGCGCTGCTGGCAACTGTCGCGACGGGTATCGTGCCGCTCCGCGCCTTTCTGATCTTCCTCGCGATCGCCTCCGGCGTCGCCGTCATCAACCAGATCCGGACGCTCGTCGCCCATCTCTGGGAGAATGAGGGCGAGGCGATGACGGTCACCGCGCAATATCTCGACTCGGTCAATGTGCCGCCGCCGGGATATCTGCCGGTGCTCTGGGCGCCGGTCGGCTTGCGCTATCACGCGCTCCATCACCTCGTCCCCAGCGTACCCTATCACGCGCTCGGTGAGGCGCATCGGCGCCTGTCGGCGGCGCTCGACGCCCGATCACCCTATCACGCGGCGAGCTATCGCGGCCTTCCCAGGCTGGTCGGGCGGCTGGTCCGCAGCACGATGAACAGCACCGCTCGCTAGCGCTTTCCTACCGGCCCGGTAAGTTCATACTTCTGCATCCCGAGCGAAGGCTGGGGCCAGTTGGGGGACGATCGTGGCGGACGCTGCGCGTCGTTACATCAACCTCCACCTGGGCCCAAGCTTCGCTGGGGGAAGGAAAGAGGAGTTGCGCCAACCCGCTATCGAGACGCCGACATCGGTAGATGCCGGCGCAAGTCGGGCATGACGATTGATGCCAAAGATCTGGTACGCGGCACCGGGGTGATTCAACTCCAGTGCGGATTATTGCAGGTCACGCGGTGCCGGGCTCGACTCGAGCCCGGCACCGCTCTTTCGCATTGTTGAATTGGTTGGACGTCTTTCGCCGGCTGATAGCTGGCTCATACCGGCTGTTCCGACGAAAAAGCTGGCTGTTATGCTGGCTGTTATTCAAAAACAGCCAGCACGACCAAGGCATTGAATAGGTTTGAAGAATCAGGGCACGATGTCGAAATAACAGCCAGCGAAAAATTTTTCGCAAAACAGCCAGGAACAGCCAGCAAACCCGCCCCCGGCCTTATTCCTCGGTCCGGATCAGCACCGCTTCCCCGATCATGAAGAACAGCAGGAAGGGCGCCCAGGCGGCGAGGAAGGGTGGATAGGCGCCGAGATTGCCCATCGCCAGCGCGAAATTGTCGGCGACGAAATAGGCAAAGCCAAGCGCCATGCCGATCACCGCGCGGACGAACAGCTTGCCCGATCGGGCAAGGCCGAAAGCGGCGATCGCGCCGAGCAACGGCATCAGCAGCGCTGAAAGAGGGCCGGAGAGCTTGTGCCACATCGATCCCTCGAGTGCCTTGGTCGGCCTTCCGGCGTCCGAGAGATCATGGATCGCGGACCGCAGCGCGAAGAAGGAGAGGCCGTCGGCATCGACTGTCGCAAGCGTGAACTGGTCGGGACGCACGCCCCTGGCCACGACAACGGTGCCGAGATTCATCGTCTTTCCGCTCGCCACGTCGAACCGGGTCGTTGGGCCGATCTTCCATCCGTCGCCCGCGCGCACGCCGTGCGGCGCGTGGATGATGCCGACCAGGCTGCCACCGGTGCGATCGTAAAGGGTAATATCGCTCAGCTTCGCCGCGTCGCCGCGGCCCCTGATCTGGTCGACCTCGACCAGATCGTCGCCGTCGCGGACCCAAACATTCGACCGATCGCCGCGATCGATCGGCACCGGCGCATAGTCCGCATTCTTCCACTGGGTGAGCGTCGCGGTCGCACGCGATACGATCCGGTCGTTGAAGGCGAACGACACCATCGCCACGCCCATGCTCGCCAGGATGAGAGGCGCCAGCACCTGGTGTGCGGAAAGGCCCGACGCCTTCAGCGCGACGATCTCGCTGTTCTGGTTCATCGTCGACAGGGTGAGGATCGTGCCGAGCAGAACCGAAAAGGGCAGGAAGCGCGATATGATCTCCGGCAGGCGCAGGCTGACATAATGCAGCACCTCGGCCTGGCCATTCCCCGCATGGGCAAGGATGTTGCTCGTCTCGCTCAGCAGGTCGAGGAACTGGAGCACGAAGACGAGCGCGGTGAGGATCGCGAAGGTCCGCACCAGGAACATCCGCGCCATATAGAGCGATACGGTGCGCGACGGGAAAAGCTGAAGCGCGATCATGCGGGCGCCGCCTCCGTCCTGCGGCGGCCCGGCAACCAGCGGCCGATCGCCTTGCCCAGCTTGGAGAAGACCCGCTCGAGCGCGCCGATCGGCTGCCCGCCTGGAACATAGGCGATCGTGTAAAACATCCAGAACACCAGAGCGGCGAAGATCAGAAAGGGTACCCAGAGCGCGAAGAAAGGGTCGATCCTGCCGAGCGCGCCGACCCCCTGGGCATATTGGTTCACCTTGAAATAGGTGACGATCATGACGATCGAGAGAAACACGCCGAGCGCCGAGGTCGAGCGCTTGGGCGGCACGCCGAGCGCCAGTGCGAGCAGCGGGAGCAGGAACATCGCGGCGACCTGGGTCAGGCGGAAATGCAGGGCGGCGCGGCTCGAGTCGCGATCCAGTTCGGATGCGTTGCGGTCGCCGCCCATCTGCACGAGCTTCGGCAGCGTGAGCTCGAGGCGACCGGTGGGCTGCCGGAAACTCTCGAGTGGCGGGAGGTTGATCGGCAGGTCGTTGAGCGTGAAGCGCAATACCCTGGGGGTCGCCACGCCGGGCTCGTTGCGCACAAGCGTACCGTTGGTCAGCCGGAAGATGATGACATCCGGATTGTCGGTCGCGAGGAACTTGCCGCTATCGGCGGTCACCGCGAACGAGCCGCCCTTGTCATCGGTGGTGTGGACGAAAATGCCGGAAAGCTTGCGCCCCTCGTCATGGCTCTCCTCGATCCGGATCGTCCTTTTCGCCCCGAACTGCGTGAATTCGCCAACCTTGATGGAAGCGCCAAGCGCGCCGGTCCGCAGCTCGAAGCGCAGCTTCTCGTAATTATAGCGCGCATCGGGCTGAATATAGCCGACGATCAGCAGGTTCACGATCGCGAGGCCAACCGCGTACATGTAAGGCACCCGCAACAGCCGGGTATAGCTCACGCCGACCGCGCGCATCACGTCGAGTTCCGAGCTGGTGGCGAGCCTGCGAAACGCCAGCAGCACCCCCAGCATCAGGCCAACCGGAATGCCGAGTCCGAGATATTCGGGCAGCAGGTTCGCGAGCATCCGCCAGACGACGCTGACCGGTCCGCCTTCGGTCGCGACGAAATCGAACAGCCGCAGCATGCGATCGAGCACCAGCAGCATCGCGAAGATGACCAGCGTCGAAAACAGCGGCACCACGATCAGTCGGGCCATGTAGCGGTCGATTGACTTCATGGTGCGGGCGACGTCGGCCTTCTGCGTGAGGGGCTTATCAATGTGCCCGGTCGAGAGGCTATATCGGGGCTGGGGCGTGGCGTCAGCTAGGAAATCACTCAGCCGCGATGCTGTCGGTCGGGGTAGGGTGCGGCGCTGCCATCGCATCGTCGATCGCACGCGAAAGAGCGGCGATCGTGAACGGCTTGCGCAGCACATAATGCCCGCCAAACTCAGGCTCGCCCCTGGCTTCACCGGCAAAGCCGGTGACGAAGAGCACCGGGACATGGCCATGAGCTGGGGCAAGCGTCGCGACCATTTCCGGGCCGGTCTGCCCCGGCATCAGCACATCGGAGATGATCAGGTCGATGCCTTCCATCGCGTCGAGCAGCGCCGGCGCGGCGTGCGGGTCGCTGCACGCGTGCGGACGGTGGCCGAGTTCGATCAGCGCCCCCATCGTCGCGGCGAGCACGCGCGGATCGTCCTCGACGACCAGGATATCGAGCGCCCCGGATTTTGCGGGCACCGTCTCGACTTCCCTAGGCGCGGCTTTCACCTCTGCGCCGAGATAACGGGGCAGATACAGGGTTACGGTCGTGCCCTGGCCGGGCGCTGATACGATGCCGATCTCGCCATCGGCCTGGCGGACAAAGGCGAAGATCTGGCTGAGCCCCAGCCCGGTACCGGTGCCGACCGGCTTGGTCGTGAAGAAAGGCTCGAAAGCGCGTTCGAGCACATCGGGCGTCATGCCGCAGCCGGTGTCGGTCACCGCGATCGTCACATAATCGCCGGCCGGGCAGGTGCCGACCTCCTCAGCCGCCAGGGTCTTGCCAGCGGTGACGATGGTCAGCGAGCCGCGCCCCTCCATTGCGTCGCGGGCGTTCACGGCGAGGTTGAGGACGACATTCTCGAGCTGATAGCGGTCCGCGCGTATCCGCCAGTCGGTGGCGGCATCCCGCGCCACGACGATGATCGCATCGCCGAGCGTGCGGTCGAGCAGATCCGACATGTCCGTCACCAGCGCGCCGGGGTCGAGCGCCTCGAGCTTGAGTGCTTCCTCGCGCGAGAAGGCAAGCAGGCGCCGGGTGAGCGCGGCGGCGCGGTTGGCCCCTTCCGTCGCGTTGTCGATATGGCGGGCCGCCTGCTCGAAATCGCCGATATTGCGTCGGGCCAGCTCCAGCCCGCCCAGAACGACGGCGAGCATATTGTTGAAATCATGTGCAATCCCGCCGGTAAGCTGGCCGATCGCTTCCATTTTCTGGACCTGGCGCAACCGCGCTTCCTTGTCGATCAGCTCGGCAGTAGCGCGCGCCACCGCCGCCTCGAGGTCTTCGGCGCGCAACCGCTCCGCGTCGGTTTCCGCATGCGCAAGGGCGCGCTGGCCATAGGCCTGTACCGTAAGCCAACCAAGCGCGATTGCGCCGAGAACGATCAGCAGACCGAAGCCCATCAGGATCTCGGCGACATTGGTCGACCGTTCAACCGAGCGCATCGCTTCGCCGGTGCGCTCGTCGAGCAGCTTTCGTTCACCGGTATTGATCGCCTTGAGCAGCTGGTCGATCCGCTCGAGCGAGGGAGATTGGCGGGCCTGATAATAGCGCGCCAGCGCCTGATCGTTCTTCTTGTAAATGGTGCTGAGCGCGATTTCCGAAAGCTCTTTACCACGCTGGTCGAAGGTCTGGCGTAGCGTGTTGATCAGCTTTTGCTGATGATCGTCAGTGACGGCGTCGAGCTGGTCGATCTGCTGGCCGGCGACCTGCCACTGATCGGAGAAGCGGCGGCCGAGCGTCTTGTCGGCGCTGATCACATAACGGCCTAGCGACGCTTCGGCTTGCGCGAGCGTGCCCGACAGGGATCGCACGAGGATCATCACCTCATAGCTGTGAGCCTGTTGTTTGAGCGCTTCGTCGCGCTGCCTGCTTGCGCTGTCGAGCGTCAGCATCAGGCCGATCAGTACCAGCACACCCAGCAGCGCCACCACGACCAGCATGATGGTGCGCCAGGCGTTGCCAGGCCCCCGGGGAGCCACAAGGTCGCCGTCGTTACCGCTCATCGCGGCCCTTCTAGCGGGAAGCGCTGTTTGTGAGAACCCGGCTGATACAGGTTAGCTGATTGCGCCCGTCGCCTGGCCCGCGGCGCGGAACATCGCGATGATCGTTTCGATCTGTTCGGCGCTGTGCTCAGCGCATACCGAGCAGCGCAACAGATAGGTGCCGGCCGGAGTCGCGGGCGGGCGGGCCATGTTCACATAGAGCCCTCCTTCGAGCAGCGCCTGCCACATCGCCACCGCCTGGGTCTGGTCCTGCAAGATCACCGCGACGATCGCCGATTCCGGTGTCTTGGTGCCGAGCGTGAAGCCCATCTCGGTCAGGCCGCCATGCAGCCGCTTGCTGTTCTCCCACAGATGCGCGCGCTTGTTGTGCGCGTACATCAGCTTGCGGATCGATGCGGCGGCGGTCGCGACGACCGAAGGCGGCAGCGAGGCGGTAAAGATATAGGGACGCGACACGAAGCGCATGATCTCGAACTTGGGATGGTTCGAGACGCAGAAGCCACCGACCGTGCCGACCGATTTGGAGAAGGTGCCGACGACGAAATCGACCTGATCTTCGAGTCCCTGATCCTCATAGACGCCGCGGCCATGGGGCCCGAAGAACCCCATTGAGTGCGCCTCGTCGACCAGCACCATCGCGCCGTGCTTCTTCGCGACCGCGACCATTTCCTTGAGCGGTGCCACGTCGCCCATCATCGAATAGACGCCTTCGAGCACCACGAGCTTGCCCGGCTCCGGCGGCAGCCGGCCGAGGCGCTTGTCGAGATCGTCGACGCTATTGTGGCGGAAGCGGACGATCTCGGCATTGCCCATCGAACAGCCGTCATAGATCGACGCATGGCTGTCGGCATCGAGGATGATATACTCGCCCTTGCCGGCGAGCGCCGAGATCATGCCGAGATTGGCCTGATAGCCCGTCGAAAAGACGATCGCCCCGGTTGTACCGTAGAACTCGCGCAAAGCCGCCTCGACATCGGCATGGTCGCGGAACGTCCCGTTGAACACACGGCTGCCGTTCGTGCCCGATCCATATTGGTCGAGCGCGTCCTTGCCGGCCTGGATGACGTCGGGATCGAACGTCATGCCCATATAATTGTAAGTGCCGAGCAGGATCGTTTCCTTGCCCTTGATCACCGCGACGGTCGGCGATTTGACCTCGTCCATCACGATCGCGAACGGGTCGCGCACGCCGGTGTCGAGCAGTGCCTGGCGCTCGGCGATCAGCGCGTCATATTTGGTGAACAGGTCCCGCTCGGGCGCGATCACGGGTGGATTGAGCGGAGGAGCGTCGGCGGTCTGGGCGGAATCGGTCATCGATCAGGCCTTCAGCTTCATCACCGCATCGACAAGCTGGCCAACCGTCTCGATCTCGGCCTGCATGTTCATGGTGATGATGATCTCGAACTCGTCCTCGATGGCCGCGACGAAATCCATGACCGTGAGGCTGTCCCATTCGAGATCGCCCTGGAAGGTGGTCGCGTCCGAGAGCGAGACGCCCTTCTTGTTGAACGGTTCGATCAGGCCGGTGACGGTGTCGAATACCTGTGCGCGGTCGCTCAATGCATGTCCCTCGAAGATTGGATGGCTTGCCCTGCCAAGAAAATGCGGCGGCTTTCCGGCGACGCTATAGCATCACTGTCCAGCGTTGCCACCGGGCGGTCACAATAGACCGTTCGCGCGATACCATGCGGCGGTCGTCGCGAGGCCTTGTGGTGTAGGCACTTCGGGTCGCCACAGATCGGAATCGGGGCGCCGCGCCGGGTCGACGGTCCAGTCCGGATGGCTGAGATAGCCGACGCGATCCGCAGTAAGCTTGGCCTTTGCGCCGCGTACAAGGCGATCGCCCTTCGCGGCGACCGTCAGGACAGCCTTGGGCAGCGGGAGCGGGAGCACCCGACGGCCGACCGCGGCGCCGATCGCGCGGGCGAAGGCGCCGTGCGTCCAGCCGCCTTCGGCGCCGTCGTCGGCCTCGAGGATGACTTGGCCGGGATCGCGCACCGCAAGTGCGAGCAACAGCCGGGCGAGATCGCTCACCTCGATCACCGACATGCGACCGGGTGGCGGGAGCAGCGCGAGGCCAAACTTCGCGATGCGGAACATGTCGCGCATCTCCATGTCGCCGGGGCCGTAGATCGCGGTCGGGCGGACGATCGTCCAGTCGAGGCCTGAGGCTTCGACGACATGTTCGGCACCGGCCTTCGACCAGCCATAGTCCGAGAGGCCCGGCTCACGCGCGGTGAGCGAGGAGACATGGATGAAGCGGCGGACGCCAGTCCCCTTGGCCGCATCGACCACCGCCTCGGTGCCGGCGATATTGCCCTCGGCGAAACCGGCGCGATCGGGTGCGTTCACCACGCCCGCGACATGGATCACCGCGTCAGCGCCGCGGATCAGGCTGGTCAGCGCGATCGGGGTATCGAGCGCCCCCGACACCCAGGTGACGCGCGCCATGTCGGGCTGGGGGCGACGGGTGAGGGCGCGGACCTCATGGCCCTGCCGCACCGCCAGTTCGATCAGGGTGCGACCGACAAAGCCGGTTCCGCCGGTGATCGCGAGCAGGCTCACACCAGCGCCATATGGTTGCGATGCACCAGCGCGGCGCGCGGCGCATAGCCGAGGATCGTCGCGAGCGCGTTGCTGCGATGACCGATGATCTTCGTAGCGTCGGCCGCACTATATTCGGAGAGGCCGCGTGCGACCGGCTTGCCGTCAGGGCCGCAGATCGCGACCAGATCGCCGCGCTTGAACTTCCCCTCGATCCGCACCGCACCGGCCGCAAGCAGGCTCTTGCCGCTGAGCAACGCCCTAGTCGCGCCGGCATCGATATGGACTTCACCTTTGGCGGTGAGGCCTCCCGCCAGCCAGGCCTTGCGCGCGGGCGCGGCTTTCTCGGCGGCGAACACCGTACCGTGCCCGCTATCGCCATAGGCAGCGAGAGGATTGGTCTTGTGCCCCGAGACGATCGCGAGATGGGCGCCCGCCGCCGTCGCGATCCGTGCGGCGGCGATCTTGGAGACCATGCCACCCGATCCCATACCCGAATCGGAACCGCCATCGGCCATCGCCTCGATCTTCGCGTCGATACGGTCGACACGCCCGATCATCGTCGCACCGGGATTGGTGGTGGGGTTGGCGTCGTACAGGCCATCAACGTCCGAGAGCAGGATGACTCCCTGCGCGCCCGCCGCCTGGGCGACGCGGGCGGCGAGGCGGTCATTGTCGCCGAAACGGATCTCCTCGGTAGCGACGCTGTCATTCTCGTTGATGACCGGCACCACGCCGAGCGCGAGCAGCCGGTTGAGCGTCGCAGCCGCATTGAGATAGCGGCGGCGATCCTCGAGGTCGTCGAGGGTGACGAGGATCTGCGCGGCGGTGAGGCCCTCCGCGCCGAGCAGCTCGGACCAGACCTGACTGAGCGCGATCTGCCCGGTCGCGGCGGCGGCTTGCGCATCCTCGAGGCTGGCGCGGCCGCCCTTTGCGAGCTTGAGCCGCCGCGCGCCGAGTGCGATCGCCCCGGAAGAGACAACCGCGATCTCCTGGCCGGCCTTTGCCCGCGCTGCGATGTCGGCAACCAGGCTGGTCAGCCATTCACGCCGCACGGTGCCGTCCGCTGCGACGAGCAGCGCTGAACCGACCTTGACGATCAGGCGAGGACAGGCGGAGGGCGAGAACATCAGGTTAGAGCGGTGACCATTCGATGGGATCCTCGGCGCCATCGTCCCGCACAGGCTTTGCTTCCCCCGGTCCGATAGCATCGATCAGCCGGTCTAGCACCGCCTCGATACCCTCGCCACCGGCACCTGAAAGCGGCATCACCTCGGCCTTGCTGGCGCGCTTGAGCTTGGTGACGAGCTTCTTCACCGCGTCCGGCTCAAGCGCATCGATCTTGTTGAGGCCGATCACCTGGGGCTTGTCGATCAGGCCGGCGCCATAGGCATCGAGCTCGCCCAGCACGACGCGGTAATCGGCAACGGGGTTTTCGCTGGTCGCGTCGACGAGGTGCAACAGGACCTTGCAGCGCTCGATATGCCCGAGGAAGCGGTCGCCGATCCCGGCGCCGTCCGCCGCGCCTTCGATCAGGCCGGGGATATCGGCGATGACGAATTCGCGATTGTGGCGGCTCACCACGCCGAGCTGCGGACGTACGGTGGTGAAGGGATAGTCGCCGACCTTCGCCTTGGCGTTGGTGACGGCGTTGATGAAGGTCGATTTGCCGGCGTTGGGCAGGCCAACCAGCCCGGCGTCGGCGAGCAGTTTCAAGCGCAGCCAGACCCAGGCCTCCTGAGACGGCCAGCCCTCGCCATGCTGGCGCGGGGTGCGATTGGTGGAGGTCTTGTAGCTCGCATTGCCGCGCCCGCCATCGCCACCACGCAGGAACACCTCGCGCTGCCCAGCGACGGTGAAGTCGGCGAGCACCTCCTCCTTGTCCTCGGACAGGATCTGCGTGCCGACCGGCACCTTGATCACCAGATCCTCGCCACCCGCGCCGGTCATGTTCGAGCCGGCGCCGCCGGCACCGCGGGGCGCGCGGAAATGCTGGGTGTAGCGAAAGTCGATCAGCGTGTTGAGGCCGGCGACCGCCTCGAAGATGATGTCGCCGCCCTTGCCGCCATTGCCGCCGTTCGGGCCGCCATATTCGATGAACTTCTCACGCCGGAAGGCGACGGCACCGGGGCCGCCCGCGCCCGATCGGACGAAGATCTTTGCTTGGTCGAGAAAATGCATGAACCGCCATATAGACATTTGGCGCGCCGCGTCACCCCGCCGCGGTGCGGGCCGGTGATTCGCTCCATCTCGTGCCGCTTCTCCGCTGTTATCCGCTGTTATTCGCGACGATTTTTTTTCTTCCGCTGTTATCCAGGATTCTGGAGCAGGATTTCCGGTTCGATTCCAAGCGGATGATCACCGAATTGCTGTTCCTGGATAACAGCGGTGGGAGTTGGCAATAACAGCGGAGGAACAGCGCTGCGTTCCACCGGATCAGCGGTGGAAACAGGGGTGGATTTTTCCGGTCATTTCAAAGAGCGGGAAGGGGCCAGCCAGCATCCGTTCGGGCGCTGTGCTGCAACGATTGGCGCTGGATTTGAATCGACGCCGCTCTTTTTTCGATTCCCCTGGCTCCATCCATCGGAGCGCTAATTTAAGGAGCGGGCGATTGCTTCTTTCCCCCTCCCGCTTGCGGGAGGGGTCAGGGGTGGGCTCGCGCTAACCGCCAGCGGGCCGCTCCAGGTTAGCGGGAGCCCACCCCCAGCCCCTCCCGCAAGCGGGAGGGGAGTAGAAGAGAGGTCTTACCTCTTGAATGGGCCTTGGCGGGAAGGCGGAAGAGCGCGTTACTCCACCCGATGAGAAGCAATCAGAGCGTTTACGGCCAGCTCGCGCGCCTTTTCGCGGGGCAGGCCAAGCGCCTTGGCCATCGGGCCGCCGAGCAGGGCGTCGCCCAGCGCGGTCAGCACGAGCTGCAGCGTTTCTTCCTGCAGGGTCGAGCCCTTATGGTCGTGATCCTGGGCGAGATCGTCGACAAGATTGTGGATCGCCTCGAGAATCGGGTCGAGCGCATCCTCATTGCCGGTGAGGATCATCCAGCTCGCCATCGCCCCGGCGCCGCGGGCAAAGGCGTCGAAGGTCATGTCGACCACTTCGCGCGGATTCTGGTCGCTTGCGCGCGCGCGCTTCGCCGCTTCGCCGATCTGTGCGGTGATGGTGTCGGCAAGGTGCTTGATCAGCGCGCGCTGCAGCTCCTTCGCTGAGCCGAAATGGTGGAGGAGATTGGCATGGGTGCGCCCGATCCGCATCGCGACCGCCTTGAGCGTGACGGCCTGCGGGCCCTCCTCGATGAGCAGCGCGCGCGCCGCCTCGATCGCGGCATCGCGGGATTCTTCAGGGCTGAGACGTCTGCGAGTTATTGACACGAGTGTAAGTAATGCCTATTGACAGTCTTGTTAGCGGTACCTGTTCTTTCTGTTCGGAGGTTTTCGTGGCGAAAGCAACCACTCCCGGCGACCTGACCATCACGCCGCGTGATCGCCGCTTCGGCAGGGACAAGGCGATGGGGCGCTGGTGGCTCAACAACGACCCTTACGCTACGGCTTTCTACAATGCGCTGTCAGTGACCTTTCCCAAGGGCGAGGCGTTCTTTGTCGACAGCGTGCGTGCCTTTCGCGACGACGTTCCGCCCAAGCTGGCCGGAGAAATTCAGGCCTTCATCAAGCAGGAAGTGATGCACACCCGCGAGCATGTCGTCTTCAACCGGCATGTCGTGGATCAGGGCTACGACATCACGGCGCTCGAGGCGCGGGTGCAAAAAGGGCTCGACCTGACCAAGGGCCGCCCGCCGATCGCGAACCTCACCGCGACGATGGTGCTCGAGCATTTCACCGCGATCATCGCGCACGAGTTGCTCGGTAACCCGCGGCACCTCGCGGGTGGCGAGGAGGAATTCGCCAATCTCTGGCGGTGGCATGCCGCCGAGGAGATCGAGCACAAGGGAGTCGCCTATGACACCTGGCTGCACGCCACGAGGGACTGGTCCGAATGGCGGCGGTTCAAGGTGAAGGCGTTCGTGATGCTTGCCGTCACCAATAATTTCACCCGTGGCCGGGTGCGGGGCATGCTCGATCTGCTGCGGCAGGACGGGCTCTCAGGGCCGAAAGTGTGGGCGCGGATGTTCTGGTACGCGTTCGGACGCCCCGGCATGGCGCGCAAGATCGCCGCGCAGTGGCTGGCCTTCTTCCTGCCCGGCTTCCATCCGTGGAACCATGACGATCGCAAGCTCATCGGCCTGTACGAGAGCGAGTATGAAGCGGCACGGCTGCCGGGCGAAGCCATCGCGGCGTGAGGTCAAAAGCGGAGGGCAGGCGAGGCCCACCCTCCGCGTCTCGATCTACCAGGTCAGCCCGATCCGGCCATAGACATAGCGCCCGTTGAAGCCGAACGGCGAGTAATAGGGGAAACCGACCAGGCCGGTGCTGTTGAGGACCGTTCCTCGCGACGAGGTGAGTTTCACATAATCGGGATAGGTGTCGAACAGATTGTTCGCGCCCACCGCGAGGTTCACATTCCTGATCACCTGATACCGCGCCTCGAGATCGAAGATGGTGTGGCGGCCGGTATGGATATCGTCCTCGGCAAAGCCGTTGCTGCTCGGCTGGGTGACATCGCCATAATAGGCTGCGCGCGCCGTGACACCGACCTTGTTCAGCGACCAGTCGACGGTGCCGACGACCTTGGTACGCGGCGTGCCCTGTTCGAAAGAGACGATGCGCTGACGGCTGAAGATCGGCAACGTCGCGACGATCGGTTGTCCGCCGCCCGGCACCGCCGCGGTGATCGTCACTGGCGCCGGGGCCTCCGTTACCTTGATGTCGTTGAAATTGCCGGCGACGGTGAAATCGAAGGTGCCGATAGCGTCAGTTCTCGTGCGGTAGTGTGCGACCACGTCGATGCCCTTGGTGCGTGAGCGAATGCCGTTGAGGAAGAAGCGGCCCGCGGCCACCGAGGTGATGTTGTTGTTGACCAGCGTCTGGACCACGGCCGCGCCGCTGAGATTCTCCGACAGGGCGATCTGGTCGCGGATCCTGATCTGATAGGCGTCGACCGACAGGTCGAAACCGCCGCCGCGCAGCACCAGGCCGGCCGACAGGTTGGTCGCCTTTTCCGGACGCAGCGGTTTGCCGCCAAGCGCGGTACCGACCGCACTCACCGATGGGAAAGTGCCGGTCTCGACGATGTTGCCATTGCTCAGCACAGAGGCGGTCGAGGTGAAATATTGCTGCTGCAGCGACGGTGCGCGGAAGCCGGTCGAGGCGGTACCGCGCACGGCTATCCAGGGAGCGAATTCATAGCGGGCGGAAAGCTTGCCGTTCACCGTCTCGCCGAAATCCGAATAGCTTTCGCCGCGCACCGCCGCGCCGATCGTCAGCGCGTGGGTCGGCTTGGCTTCGAGATCGAGATATCCCGAGACATTGTCGCGGTGCACGTTGACGACATTGGAGGGCTGGAAGCCGGGGAAGCCCTGCGCGCCTGAGCCCAGATTGTTGGCGGCCCCTGGCGCCCGATCATAGGATGCGTGCTCGCCGGCGCCGATCTGGAAGCCTTCGCGGCGATATTCCTCGCCCCAGGCGATGTTGATCGTGCCGTCACCAAGCGGCAATTCCTTCGACACGTCGATGCCGCCGACCAGCTGATCATAGGCCAGCGTGCCATCGTAGAAGCTCGTCTTTGACGCCGCTCCATAGGTGGCATTGCCTGAATTGCGGGTGTTGAAGGTGAGCTTGTTGCGACCGTAGGAGACGTTCAGATCGACCTTCCAGCCGGAGAGCTCGCCGCGCGCGCCGCCGGTTGCCGTCAGGTCGACGGACTCGACGGCGATCAGCGGGGTGAAGCCGTCGGGATAGAGGCTGGCGAGCGCGTCAGCGCTGGCATTGGCATTGGAGCCGGTGCCGCCGACGATGCGGGGCGTGGCCGCGCTCGTGCTGTCGCGGTGCTGATAGCCGCCGAACCCATAGATCTCCCAGCCGCTGTCGCCGATCGGCTTCCCGGCATTGACGTAAAAGCTGTACTGTTCGACGTCCGGATCACCGAAGCGCGAGCGGACCCTGATCGGGGTCTTGCGCGGATCGAAATCGCCGCGGCTGGTCGGGTTGCGGTTCAGATATTCACCGGACAGCGTGAGGAATCCGTCCGCACCGAGCGAGATGCCCTGCCACGCGGAGGCGGTCACCGTCTGGCCGTCACGCTCGCTGCGCGAGCCGCGCGCGGTATCCACGTCAGTGATATATTCGCCGTAGCTGACGGTCGCACCGCCGCCGCTCCGGGCTTCGCGCAGGCGCAGGT
>Ga0068858_100000471_pt1 | contig 42008 bp, 29 predicted proteins | sample KBSSwiS12_FD_66589 | JGI IMG/M metagenome (GOLD analysis project Ga0068858, IMG submission 66589) | Switchgrass rhizosphere microbial communities from Kellogg Biological Station, Michigan, USA - KBS Switchgrass S1-2 | ecosystem: Host-associated > Plants > Roots > Rhizosphere > Soil ... | reverse complement strand
CCGGTGCGCGCGGCGGGCGGGTCGGCGCGGATGCGGTTCACAGGCACCCTGGTTTTGCAAGGTCCGCCTGGACAGGTCTTCGCCCGCGCCGGTCCCTTGTTGGGGGTGCGGTTCGTGGAGCAAGGCGATAGCTGGACGATGATCCCGGCCGATGCCCCGCGGCGCTGATATCGCTCTCGCCACCCCGTTCGTCGCCGCAGCCCTGCTGATCGGCGCGCCTGCGCTTGCCCAGGAACGGGCGGCGCAGATCGATATTCCGGCATCACGCCTCGATGAGGCTATCCGGCTGCTCAGCCGTCAGAGCGGCACCAGCATCGGCTTTCGCGACGCGCGCCTGGCCAAGCTGCGCGTGCGTGCCGTGCATGGGAGGCTCACCGTTGCTCAGGCCCTGGAGCACCTGCTTGGCGGCGTGCCCCTGAAAGCACGGCGGGTCGCGGCCAGCACCTATCTCATTGAAGCAGCGCCGCCTCCCGTTCCCCGAATCGTCTCGCGGCCCGCACCGCCACGGCGGGCCGCGCCGCCGGGCGAGGCCGTGCCCGAGGACATCGTCGTGACGGGCACCAAGCGGTACGTGCCGCTCAGCGTCTATCCCGGCGGCGTACAGATCATTGACGGCGACAGCATCTCCTTGGCCGACGGCGCGAAAGGCACCGACGCGATCAGCGCACGCGCCGCCAGCGTCGTCTCAACCCATCTCGGCCCGGGCCGCAACAAGCTGTTCATTCGCGGTATCGCCGATTCCAGCTTTGTCGGCCCGACCCAGGCGACGGTGGGCCAATATTGGGGCAATAGCCGCATCACCTACAGTGCGCCCGATCCCAGCCTTCGCCTTTACGACATTCGCAGCATCGAGGTACTCGAAGGGCCGCAGGGCACGCTCTATGGCGCCGGCTCGCTCGGCGGGGTCGTCCGTGTCGTGCCGCGTTCGCCTGATCTCACCACCACCGGCGGCACGATCTGGGGCGGCGGGCAGGCCGTGCAGCACGGCCAGCCCGGCATCGACGGCGGCGTGATCCTCAACGTGCCGATCGTCGATGACCGGCTCGCCTTTCGCGCGCTCGCTTTCGGCTCGGTCGATGGCGGCTATATCGACGATGTCGGACGCGGGCTGAAGGACGTCAACCAGGTTCACACCTTTGGCGGCCGCGCCGCCCTCCGTTTCGCGCCGGGAGATGGCTGGACGGTCGATCTCAGTGGCGTTGGTCAGCGTATCGACGGTGCGGACGGCCAATATGCCGAACGCGGCGGCGATGGCCTCGATCGATCGAGCAGCATCGCGCAGCCCTATCGCAATGATTACTGGCTGGTCGATCTGGTGGCACAGAAGCGGTGGGGCACGCTCGAGCTCACCTCCTCGCTTGGCTATGCGGGCCAATATGTCTTCGAACAGTTCGAAGGCGCGGCGCTGACTGATCCAGGCGGTACCACCGCAAGCCCCATGGCCAGCGCAGCCGACGCGGCCTTTGTTCAGGTCGACCGGATCTCGATGATCACTGCGGAGACACGTCTGGCGCGGCGTGGTCCGGACGGAACCGGCTGGGTGCTCGGCGTCAGCGTGCTGCACAACCAGGCGCAGGTGAACCGCCGGATGGACTCGGCCTTGCTGCCGCTCACGCTCACTGGCGTGCGCAACAAGGTGGATGAGCAGACGCTGTACGGCGAGGCATCGGTGGAGCCGGTCGATGAGTTGACGCTGACCTTTGGCGGGCGCCTCACCCATTCCCGCCTTTCCGGCGATTCGGAGGACGTAGCGCGGGTCCTTGCATTCCGCTTCGATCCGGGAGCAAGCGCAGCGCGATCGGAGACACGGTTGCTGCCGTCCGCCGCTGTGGCGTTCCGCCCCAATGACCGGTTGACCCTGTTCGGGCGCTATCAGCAGGGTTTTCGCCCGGGCGGCGTCGCGGTTCGTCGTGATTTCGTCCAGCGCTTTAAGGGCGACCGCGTCTCGACGACCGAAGCCGGCGCCCGGTATAGCGCCACTGATTTCAGTTTGTCGTTGACCGCCTCCTGGACGCGCTGGAGCGACATTCAGGCGGATCTCATCGATGGGTTCGGCTTTCCGACCACGGACAATGTCGGCGATGGGCGGGTCCTGTCATTGGGACTGGCGGCGCGCTGGCAGCCGCTGCGCAACCTGTCGTTCGACGCCGCTCTGTATCTCAACGACAGCAAGGTAACCACGCGTACGACGACGAATTTGCCGATTGAGGCGCTTACCGCGGGAGATTTCGACCGCCTCCCCAACGTCGCCGATGCATCGGGCAGGATCGGGTTCGACTACACCACGCCACTCTCGGCGAAGCTCGACCTCAATGTGAATGGCTTTGCCCGCTATGTCGGGAAATCGACGCTGGGCATCGGTCCTATCCTCGGGCAGCTTCAGGGCGATTATCTCGATACCGGTCTGGAATTCAGGATCGGCACCAACAAGCGCGCGGTAACCCTGTCGCTGACGAACCTGCTCGACGCACGGGGCAATCGGTTTGCGCTCGGCTCGCCATTTCTGGTGCGAAACGGCAATCAGATCACGCCCCTCCAGCCGCGCAGCCTCAGGATCGGATTCGACCTCGCCTTCTAGCCGGCTATCCCCCATCGGTACCTTGGAGCAAAGGCGGGTCGACAGGGGGAAAAGGGCCGCATAGCAGTGCAGCCGATGAACGCTCCCAGGCACTTCTACTATACGCTGTTCGGCCTCACGGTGCGGTCGGAGATTGAGCTTCCCGAATTGCGACCGGCCGATCGCGGCGATGCGGACGTCGATATCGGTTTGCGTGATCTTGGTGCCGCGGCACCCGCGAGAGAGGTCGCGGGGCTGACGCTGACGCCCGACGGCGTGGTACTGTGCGTGCCGCGGATAAGCCGATATCTGATCGAGCAGGGATGTCGGGTTTTCGTCGATCCCGAAGAGGGCGTATCGCCCCGCAACGTCCGGCTATTTCTGCTCGGCTCGGCGTTCGGTGCGCTGCTGCATCAGCGCGGGTTGCTGCCGCTGCACGCGAATGCAATCGTGATCGAGGGCCGGGCGGTTGCGTTTACCGGCCGTTCCGGCGCCGGCAAATCGACCCTGGCGTCGCTTTTTCATGATCGCGGGCATCGCCTGCTTTCGGACGATGTCTGCGTCATCGACTTTGACGGTGCGGGTCAGCCGATCGTCCATGCCGGTATCCCGCATATGCGGCTGTGGCGCGACTCGCTCGAGCGCAGCGGGCGAACCCCGGATGACTTCGAAGCGGTGCTTGATGGCCGCGACAAATATACCGTGCCGGCGCGGTGGAGCGACACAGCGGAACCGGCGCCGCTCGGTGCGGTCTTTACGCTTGCGAGCGCCGGTGAGGATGCGCGGCAAGTCGGTATCCGGCGGCTGCGCGGGGCCGAGGCGTTGAACGCGCTGATCGCGAACACCTATCGCGGTCATTATATCGCGCGGTTCGGCGATTCGCGCCGGCATTGGGCGACGAGCCTCGATCTGGTCGCGAAGGTGCCGATCTTCGAGCTTGAGCGGCCCTGGAGCCAGGATTGGTTTGGGCCCACGGTCGATGCGGTAGCGGCGCATTTGCGTGCTGATCCGCAATAGCCGGGCGCTGTCTCAGATCGTCGTGCGGATGAAATGCCCCGCCGCGATCGCGGGGAGCAGGCGCGCCCGATAGAGGCTTTCGACGGCGGGGTCCTCCCAGCTCGTGGGCCATTCGGCCGCCAGCGCCTGGAGGCGCGGCATGTCGAGGATCGCGGCAGCTTGCGGGCAGCGGGCGATTGCTGCGATTTCGTCAAGCAATTGCGACTGGCGTTCGCCCAGCGCCTCATGCCAGCCTGCGCCCTGATAGCCCCGGCGATGTTCTTCGAGCACGACCTGGGGGAGGCGGTCGGCGAGCCCCTGCCGGGCGAGACCGCGCGCTGTGCCGCCAGTGAGGAACTGTTCGACCGGCAGCGCCAGCGCGAATTCGACGAGCCGCCGGTCAGCGGTGGGATCCCGGATATCGATCCCCCAGCCGGCGAGTACGCCCTTGCCAAAATTGCCGATGTCGACGCGCTGGAGTGCCCGCAGACGTATGGCGAAGGCATCAGGGCCTGGGCGAACGGCTTGCATCGCTGCGCGCCGCGCCGCCTTCGCCACCGTGGGCAGGGTGAGTCCGGGTTGGGAGTGGCGATTCCGTGCTGGCAGCAACGGCTCTAACGTCTGTTTCACCAGCCCCGGCCAGCCTCTTTTCTGCCGCCTCAGCGCCCCCACGACCTGGGCAAGGCGCCGCCATTGCCCTCGGATGAACAGGTGCGACAGCGCTTCCTGTCCTGAATAGCTGAAGCTCAGATTGCCCATCGATCCGGTGAGCAGCACTGACAGGCCGCGCTCCCGGGCCGCATCGTTGATCGCGCCGACCCAGACATTGTTGCAGATGTTGGTGACGATCTGCTCGTTGAGAAGCAGATCGCGATCGAGGAAATCGAGTGGCGAGGCTCGCTGCGCGACGATCGGGATATGGGTGATGTTGGCGTGGCGCGCCGCGGTAGCAGCGGCGAGCGGGCCTTCATCGTCGATCCGGCCCTGGCCTGAGCCACCCACACTACCGGGAACCGCGGTGAAGGCGAGTAGCTCGCCCGCCGCTGGCGCGAGGAGGCGTGCCGCGCTGGCGGCGACAGCCCCACTGTCGAGGCCACCGCTGAGGTGCGCGCCGACCCGGTTGTCGGCGCCGCGAAGCCGTGCGGCGACGGCCTCGTCGAGCCGTTCGCGAAACGCTTCCTGCGCCTCTGTCGCGGAGCGGAAGCTCGGACCAGTGCGGGAAGGGTTCCAATAGCGGCGGGAGGCAATGTGCCCGGGCGCCACGGTGAGGATATGCCCCGGCTCGACGCGTTCCACCGCTTCGAAGAAACTGCCGATCGGTGGCGCTCGCTCCAGGTACCGGACGATCGATGACAGGTCAGGCCGGCGCGGAATCTCCGGGAGCGCGTGCAGGCCAGAGGGCATCGATGCGAAGGCGAAGAAACCGTTGCCGCGATGATAATGCAGGGGCCGCTGGCCCATGAAATCGCGCGCGAGCAGGAGGCGCCTTCCGTCCTCGTCCCATAAGGCGAGGGCGAAATCGCCGATCAGCCGGTCGATCGCCTCATCCCGCCAGCGCAAGAACGCCCGCATCAGGATGGCGACGTCGCAGAGCGATTTCGCGCGCTCTGGCGGAATCGCGAGATCCGCGATCAGCTCCGCCCGGTTATCGAGGCGGATGTCGGCGACGAGCACGAGCGGGCCTTCGCGGATCGGCCCTGTGTCGTACACGTCCTCGGGAAGCGTCGGGAACAGGCGCCGCCCCAAGGCTACGCCGTCCCCTTGCCATTGGGCCGCGCTCGCTGGAGCATAACGCGCCTGGGCGGCGAGCATGGCTGTGGATCGATCGGCACTATCCGTTCTCCCCGAAGGTCCGAGGAAGCCGGCCAGTGCGGTCATGCGGGGGCGGGTTCCGCCGCGACGAGATTGACGAGCCCGTCCTTTTCGAGATCCCGCAGCAGAAGGAGGATTTCCGAGGCGCACGCCAGCGCATCGACGTCGAACTCCTCGGCAAGCGTCGTGCAGAGTTCCGATATGCTTTTCGGGCGATCGAGCAGTGCCCAGATCCGCGCCGCGGTTTCGTTGAAACTGTAATAGGTGCCGTTGTCGATGTGGAGCGCGACGAGGTCGCCATCGACTTCCGCCTCGGCGAGGCCGGGCAGGCGATGCGCCACGAAGTCAGGCATCACTTCGGCGGATCAGGAACCGAAGCTGAGAGCGCCGTCGGGAACGATCGGATCGATGCTGTTCTCGGCATCGCCGGCCTTCAGGCGATCGACATGCGGCGCGACCCATTTGCGCCGCGGCGATATCGCCGCCGGTCTCTTTGGCGATTGATCCACTTGCTTCATTCGTAGCTCCTTCCCGGGGGCCTATAACGGCTCCCCTACAGGATGAAATCATTCGCGGCGAAATTATATCCGCCGATGGTTGTCACAGCGATCGATATATCGGCGACGCCATCGCCATCGACATCGCCCTGGATGACCCAGTCGCTGCCCGAGCCGACGACCCGCAATTCGCCCGCAACGTTGCTGAACGCGGCCTCGCCTATGAAGGCGAAGGCGTCATTGCCGCTATGCGTGGTGCTGGCATCGATCGCCGACAGATCGAGATGATCGCCGCTATTGAAGTCAGTGATGTGATCCATCGCGCCCGAAGTCGATTCCCCGACTGCGCGGAAATAGAAGGTGTCGTTGCCGCCGCCGCCGGTCATCACGTCCTGGCCCAGCCGGCCATAGAATTGATCGTTGTTCGCGCCGCCGGTGAGCGTGTCGTTGCCCGCACCCATCATGAAACGGAACGAACCATCGGTTTCCGCCGAGCCGTTGAAGGTCACGTCCTCGCCAACGTGCAGGCCGTTGGCGTTGACGGTGAGCATCTTGCCCGCGCCGACATTGGCGTCGTCGAGCGTGACATTATAGTCGAAGGCGGTGCCCGGCGGCGCGAACCGCGCGTCGGATGCGGACAGCATGACCAGGGTTTCGATATTCGTCATCGTGCTGGCGGCGAACACCACGCCAGCTGAATAGTCGCCGCGCAGGCCGAGCTGATCGTCGGTGCCGCCCTGGCCATCGACATGATCCGCCGCCGTGAACCGCCCGCCATCGCCGAAGAAGAAGGCGTCGCTGCCCTGGCCGCCGACCAGGCTGTCATTGCCGAGACCACCAAAGATGAGAAAGCTGCCATCGGTTTCGGCCGAGCCGTTGAAGGTCAGGTTCTCGCCGGCACGGAGGAGGTTGGCGTTGACGGTGAGCGTCTTGCCTGCGCCGACATTCGCGTCGATCGTCGTCAGATCATAGCTGTAGGAATTGCCGGCATTGTCGCCGAAGCCGGTGGTGCTGCCGGAGTAGATCACCAGCGTTTCGATGTTGACCAGGTTGCCGGCGCCGAAGGTCAAGGCGCGGGCGCCGGTATAATCGCCCTGCAGTGCTACCTGATCGTCATCGCCGACGCCGCCATCGACCTGGTCGGTCGGATCGAGCGCAGCGCCGAAATAGAAGCCGTCGCTGCTGCCGCCGCCGGTGGCTGTGTCGCTGCCGCCGCCCTGGAGCATATAGATGTCGGTGCCCGGACGCGCTGTGATGACATTGTCGGTGGCATCGCCGCCGAGCCGATCATCGACTGAGGTGACACCAGTCACCGTGACGTTGACGGTAGCGGTGCCGCCGCCGACCAGCGCGTAGGTGAAGCTGTCGACGGCGCTGGTGTTGACCGCACCGGTCGCGGTTGCGGTAGTCGTATCGATCAAGGTGTTGAATGCACCGTGCGGATCATAGGTCAGGGTGCCGTTGGCGTTGAGCGACACCCTGGCGCCGGAGAGCAGGGTGGTGAAATCGCCCGGATTCACCAGCACCGCGCCGTTGACCGTCGCAAGCGCGGGGGGCGGTCCGTCGACATCGCTGTCGTTGGCCAGCACATCGACCGAGACGACTGCGTTCTCCGCGACGGTGGCGCCCGTATCGTTCGCCGCTACCGGCGCGTCGTCGACTGAGGTGACGGTGATCCCCACCACGCTGACCGTGTCTTCGGGGTTGTCGAAATGATCATTATTATAGGCGGTGATCGACGCATCACCGCTGTTGCCGACGATCAGGTCGAGATCGCCATCGCCGTCAGGGTCGCCAAGCGCGAGAAGCTCCGGCAGCGCGTCGCTGTCGAGATTGATCGGTGTCTGGAAGGTGCCGTCGCCATTGCCGGCCAGGATTGAGACAGTGCCGGGGAAATCTCCGTTGGAGACGACCAGATCGATAAAGCCGTCGTCGTTCAGGTCGCCGGCGACAACATGAGTCGGGAAGCCGAACTCGGTGGTCTGGTAGCCGATAGCCGCGCCGAAGGTTCCGTCGCCATTGCCGAGCACCACCTCGACACCGTTGACCGAGGTCGGATCGCCCGGGTCGTCGATGGCGGAGAAGGCGAAATCGAGGAAGCCGTCGCCGTTGAAATCTGCAACGACCACGCTGGTGACGTTGGACGGGACGGTTACCGCCTGGGTTGCGGCTGCGAAGGTACCGTCGCCATTGCCCAGCATCAGATCGACCGAGCCTGGAGGCGCGAATGTCCCGGAGTCGCCGAGATTGCCGGCCAGCAGGTCGATGAAGCCGTCGCCATTGAAATCGCCGACCGCGAGCGTGCTGGTGAGCTGGCTGGTGGTTGCCGAAAAGACCGGCGCCGCGAAGACACCCGCAGACGTTTGCAGGATGACGGCGACCCGGCCGTTATCCGCGTCGGCGGCGGCGAGGTCGATCAGGCCATCACCGTTGAAGTCGGCGGCCACCAGATCGGCGGCAAAGGGCACGTCAGCGATAGTCACGGTGCTGCCGTCGATCGACGAGACATAGCCGACATAGCCGAAGCCATCGGAATCATAGCTGGAGAAGCCGATGTCGATGGCCCCGTCGCCGTCCAGATCGCCAAAGGCGAACGCGCTGGGGGCGCCGGCGGGGATCGCGAAGCTACCGGCGAGGGTGCCGCCAAAGGCGACAATTCCGCCATCGAGCCCGAACACAATGTCGGAAAGGCCATCACCGTCAAGATCGGCAAAAGCGACCGCGGTCGCGGGTGTGCCGAGATCCAAGGGCCCGAGATCAGTGAACGCGATCCCGGTCGGCGGTGTCACGATCGCATGCGCTGAAAGCGTCAGCTCGTCCGCGCCGAAATAATTTGCATCACCCTGATAAGTCAGGCCGTTTGCGGCCGCTAGCGTGGCGTCGATCTGGTCCTGGGTGGCGGTGATGGTGATGTCGTTGCTGTTGTCGGCACCGGCGGTGATGGCGCTGGCGTCGATGCCGCCGACGACGTCGGTGCGGATGTCGAGCGTGCCGTGATCCACCTGCAGATGGACCGTCACCAGATCAGTGGCGGGATCGGCAGCGACGCCGGTGACAAAGATCCCGGTGATCGCGACCGCCGTGTCCTCGTTGACGGTCACATCGGACCCAACGACGATCTCGTTGGCGGGAATCAGGTCGAGCGCGACCGTCGATACCGCGGTGTCGTCACCGCCGGCGCCATCGACGAAGGTGAAGCTCACCGTGCGCGATTCCACCGCCAGCAGGTCGTCGGTATTCTCGAACAGGATGCTAGCCGTCAGCAACTCCACCGCGCAGGCGCAGGCGTCCGCGTTGAAGGTGACCACCAGGGGAGCGCCGTTCACGCCGCCACTCCAGGTGCCGACGACATCGCCCTCATAGGTGATGTCCGAACCGCTGACGCCAAGCTCGCCGGGGCCGGTGCCTTCATTGTCGATGGTCAGCTGGTCGCCGGCGGTCGCGCCGGCGATCGACACGGTGAGCGTTGCCCCGTCCCAATTCGCGTTATCGTCGTCAAACGCGGCGTCAAAGGCCAGGAAGATCGGCGGCGAGCCTTCGTCAAAGGTCGCGACCGCGTTGTTGCCGGGCGTGAAATAATCGAGGTCGAGCAGCGGGGCATCGTTGACTGGTGTGATGTCGATCGTCGCCGTCGCTGAGCCCGTCAGGGCTCCACCGTCGCCGCTGTTCCCGCCGTCATCGATGTCGAGTGTGAGCGTTGCGCTCGCGGGCGGGAAATCATCGTCGGCGGTATAGGTGACGACGCTGGTGGCATCGCCGTTGAGTAGCGCATTGATGTCGGCGATCGTGCCGCTCAGCGTGACAAGGCCAGAGTCGTTGTCGGTGACAATGACGGCGGTGCCGCCGGCCTCGAGATGGAGCAGGCCGTAATCGACACCGAGGGTGACTGTGACCTGATGCTCGCCGGCATCGGCGTCCGAAACCGAGAGGCCGCTATTCTTGATGTCGAGCGGGACCTGTTCGGTCGCGGCATAGTGGGTAACTGGCGTGGTCGCGACTGGTGCGTCGTTGATCGCGCTGACATCGATCGCAACGTCCGCGCTTCCCGTGTCCGATCCGCCAAGTGCGACGCCGCCGCCATCGACCAATGTGAACGACACGGTGCGCTGGTCGGTCGAGGGCGTGTCCGAGCTGTTGGAGAAGGCGATATTCTCCATCGCCAGCTGGACCGCGCAATGACAGGCATCGGCGTTGAAGGTGATGACAAGCGGATTGCCATTGTCGCCGCCGCTGATGGTGCCGACGATCGTGCCTTCATAGGTGACGTCGGTGCCGGAGACGCCGAGCTCGCCCGGGCCGGTGCCGATATTGTTGACCGTCAGCTGATCGTCGGTGCTGCCATTGGCGGTGAAGGTGATGGTCAGGGTGGCGCCATCGAAGCTGCTATTGTCGTCGGTGAGCACTGCGTCCGGCGCCAGTGTCAGTGGCGAATCGCCTTCGGTGAAGCTCGCGGCGGCGTCATTGCCGGGCGAGACGACATCGAGGTCGAGCACGGGAGCGTCGTTGATCGGTGTGATGTCGATCGTCGCCGTCGCTGAGTAGGTCAGCGCTCCACCGCCGCCGCTATTGCCGCCGTCGTCGATGCCGAGCGTGAGTGTGGCGCTCGATGGCGGGGAGTCGTCGCTAGCGGTATAGGTGACGACGCTGGTCGCATCGCCATTCAGCAGGGCGTTGATGTCAGCGATCGTGCCGCTCAGCGTCACAAGGCCGGTGTCGTTGTCGGTGATGATAACGGCGGTGCCGCCGGCCTCGAGATGGAGCAGGCCATAGTCGACTCCGAGAGTCACTGTGACCTGGTTCCCATCGGCATCGACATCCGAAACCGAGAGACCGCTATTCTTGATGTCCAACGCGACCTGTTCGGTCGCGGCGTAGTTGATGATCGGCGTGGTGGCGATCGGCGCATCGTTGATCGCGGTCACCGTAAGGGTCGCGGTCGCGCTGTTCGATTCCGCTTCATTGCTGTCCAGCGAGACATAGCTGAAATCGGTGCCGCCGTTCCAATCGGCATCGGGGACGAAATAGAGCGGCAGCGTCCAGCGACCGAGACCCACGTCGAAACCGGAGGCGCTATAGTCGTCACCGGCAATGACCGGATTGTTGAATTGATCGAAGAGCGCACCGTGCAAAGGCAGGCTGTTCAGGCGAAAAATTGCCGCGATGCCGTCAGCGTCTTCGGTGTCAAAGGCAGCGAGCGTTATGGTAATCGACGTGTCGTCTTCATTGCCGACGGTTGCGACATCGTCTTCCACTGGCACAGTGTTCGCCATTCGACGTCCCCCCGGATTATTGAGTTCCGCCCCCGCGGAATCGCATAAGCCCCAACTTTTAACCTAGTTTGCTCGGCCGTTCCAGTCCGCGCCGAGCGAAGATCGAAGCCGGCTGAAGGTGCCCGGGATGCGGCCGATCGCATCGGTCGATCAGATTGCAACCGCCATTTCCTATCGCGCGAAAAGGCTCTAAGGGGCGCCGATGGCATCGTATAAAGAACCCTCCTTCAAGGACCGCGCCGCGCTTTCCGCACAGGCCAAGCAAGCAGCACTCGAAAAACTCAAGGCTAAGGCGCCCATCGATCCGGCGGTCGCCGCCGAACGCGCGGCCGCACGCGCGGCCAAGGAAGCCGCCGAGGCTGAGAAGCGCGCCGCGAAGAAGGCGGCGATGGAGCAGGCGAAGCTCGACAAGATCGCCAAGGCCGAGGCAGCGAAGCTTGAAGCGGAGCAAAGGGTCAAACGCGCCGAGCTGACGGAAGCCGAGAAGAAAGCGGCGCGAGACGCGCGCTATGCGGCGCGCAAGAAGCGTAAATAACCCGAGAATGCAGGCCTGATCGGCTCGCAATCAATCTCAGTCGAGCGCGCCCCTCAGCACATTGGCAGCATACAGGAAGGCCGTTTCCGAAGGGATGCGGTCTTCTTCCTGGAGCATTTCGTCTACCGCGAAGCCGATCTCCACTGACAGGCGGAGGCGCTGCCACAGCTCGCCGCGGTCGATATCGGGCACATGCCGCGCATAGGCCTCGACCAGCCGATCAGTGACATAGCGGTGCGATTCGACCCGGATATGGACGAGCCGCGGAGAGGCGTGGAGCGCGCGCAGGATCCAGACCGCGCCCGGTTCGCTCGCGGTCACGGCGGCAGTGTCGCGCAGCAGATCGACGATATGGGCGCTGAGCGCGTCCACGCCGCCGGCTTCATGGCGCGAGATCCATTGCTCGAGCACGATATTCTGCCGGCCCATCAGTCGCCGGCCCAGCGCCTCCAGCACGGCATATTTGTCGTCGAAATAGCGATACAGAGCAGGCGGGGTTACCCCGGCGCGTGCGCATATCATGTTGGTGGAGATCGCATCCATGCCGACCTCGGCCAGTAACTCGCCGGCCACGCGTAGAAGCAGATCATAGGTCTGCTGGGATCGCTCCTGCCGCGGCCGAGCTCGCGACGGCGCGGTGAAGTCGGGTTGGGTTGCCTTCATGTCGGCCCCTTACGCCCCACGCCTGCGAAATTGAAGGCCAACCACGATCACGCTGCTGATCAGGATGCAGGCGGCGCCCATCCACAGCACGTTGCCGACCTGCCTTTCGCCGACCAGCAGCGAGGCGAAGAGGGGGCCAAGGCTCGATCCGATGAGCTGGGCGCCGCCGATCAGCGTCGCCGCGTGGCGCGTGGGGTCGGCCATGATCACCAGTTCGAGCTGGAACGGCATGATGAACATCCAGAGGAAACCGAACAGCCCGGTGGCGGCAAGAAATACGGGTGCCGCCGGTCCGCTGCCGAATATCGCGAGCAAGGCCAGGTTGACGGCCGCAGCGGCCAGCACGACCCACAACGCATTGACCCGACCGACCATCAGCGTCGCGAACAGGGCGCCGGCGACCTGGGCGCCGAGCCCGATCGGCACGGCCAGCGCGATGGCGCCGGAGTCGATGCCGCCCTGGAGCGCCAGTGGTTCGAGATAGACCCACAGGCCGACGACAAAGGCGAGGTAGATCAGAGCGCTGAGGAGCGCCGCCAGGCCCGCGGGCGGTGGTAACGGGGTCCTTTCCTCGCCGCGTTCGAGCGGCGGATAGCTGCGCGGCAGGAAGGGCAGGCAGAGCAGGGCGATCAGGCTGATCGCGCCTAGCGCGAGGAAGCCGCCCTGTGCGCCGGAGGCGGGAATGACGCGCGCCAATGCCGTCGCGACGCCGAACTGCGCCAGCGTCTGGGTCATCAGATAGATGCCCGCCCAACGTTCGGGCATCACGGTGCGGGAAATCAGGCCGATCGTGATCCAGATCAGCACGCCGCCCGCCAGCCCGGCGACGATCCGGGCCAGCATGATCTCGCCTCCTGTCAGTAAAGGCGTGGCGCAGTCGGTCAGCACGAGGATGATCGTGGCCAGTAGCGTGATCGAGCGCAGCCGGACCGGCTTGATCAGCAGGCCGGTCGCGCCTGCCGCCAGCCCCATTGCAAGCAGCTCGATCGTCGCGGTCAGGCCCAGCTGGCTGTCGCTGAGCCTGCCCTCCCGTGCGAGCGCGCCGAGCAATTGCGGCTGGAGGCCGGCGATCATCACGCCGATGATCCCGACGATCATCACCGCGCAGATCGCGGATGCCGGCCAGCGGCTGGGGTTCATCGTGCGCGGCCGCGCGCGGAAACCGGCCAGATCTCGATCAGCGTGTTGTCGCGGATGACATGGTAGAAATCATAGAGGTTCACCGTAGGGTCGCAGTGCGGCACGACCAAAGTGACGCGCCGGCCGATCGGCAGCTGCGCCTCGGCCCCGATCAGCGCTGAATGCTCGTCGCCCATGAACATGAAATGCGCGTCCGCCGGCGCGCCGGCCGCAATCGATGGAGAGCCGCCATCGGTCGAGAGCGATTTGAAGCCCGCGTCGATCGTCGAGAGGCCCGGCGTATTTGCGCTGACGATGCTGGCATCGACGAACAGGCTTGTTTCGAACGGGGCGGCGCCATCACCGGTCAGGTCGCAGTCATTATATTGCCGATCCATGAAGACATAGGAGCCCACCTGAAGCTCGGTGAACACGCCGAGGTCCAGGTCGATCGCGTGGGTGCCGGTACCGCCGCCGGTCACGATCTCCGGGGCGAACCCGGCCTCGGTCAGGGCGGCGACCACGGTGCTGAGATAAGCGGTACGTTCCTCGATCGCGGCACGGCGCGCGGCATAGTCCTCGATGTGCTGCTGGAGCCCGCAATAATATTGGAGGCCGCGATATTTCAGCCCCGATTGCGCGGCGATTGCTTTTGCCAGCCCAACGGCGGCGTCGGGGGAGGTAACGCCGGTCCGGTGAATGCCGGGATCGAGATCGATGAAGACGCCGAGGGCCTGCCCAGCCCCTGAGGCTGCGTGACCTAGCGCGGCGACATTGTCAGGGCTGTCGACTGCGACGCTGAGCCCCTCTGACGCGGCATTGAGCGCAACCAGCCTGGCGATCGCCTGCGGCGTGACTACCGGCGAGGTGATGTGCAGGCCGGCAAGGCCGCCCTCAGCGAGCGCCTCCGCCTCGCCGAGCTTGGCGCAGCACAGCCCGACCGCACCGGCCGCGATCTGGCGCCTTCCAATGGCGACGCTCTTGTGGGTCTTGGCGTGTGGACGCAGGGTCACACCACGTGCTTTCGCCAGTGCGGCCATGGTCGCGATGTTGCGATCGAGCACCTCGCGATCGAGCACAAGCACCGGCGTGTTGAGCGCCGCGCGGGAGCCTTGCTGGCCGATCAGGGGGGCGTGAAGCGCATAATCGTCCATCAGGCGAACAACTCCGAGAGATGAGGATTTAGGAACTTGGCAGCAGGATCGTGCAGCCGCCGGACCGCGCGGTATCGCTCCGTCTGCGGATAGAGGAGATCGACATCGGCCCGGGTCAGCGAATGGCGCTTGGCCCAATGCGGCCGGCCGCCATGAGCGCGGAAGATCGTCTCGGCATCGGCGAACGGCTCCTGCCAGCGCATCTTGTGATACTGGTGCATCGATATCGAATTGCAGGGCCCGGCATTCATCGGGCTCATCCAGATATCGTCGCCCGCGACCAGCCTGTATTCGAAGGGGAAGGTCACCGGCTGGCGCTTGCGGCGGATCCAGGCGATCACCTCCTGCAATGCCGCCATGCCGGCCGCTTCGGGCACCTCATATTCCATCTCCTCGAAGCGGACGGTGCGGTCTGACGGGAAGATCAGGTGCGCCGGCCCGCGCCGGCCATTCCCCAGCGATTGCCGCATGATCAGCCGCTGCAGGCTCGGCGTGAGGGCGGGCAGGGTCTTGCAGAGATTGCAGATCAGGCGGAACGCCGTCTCCTCGATGTCGCTGGTCGAGGTTGGCGGGTCGCAGGGGTCGGTAACGTCGAGTGTCTTGAAAATCGCCTGGTCGGCATAAGGGAAGACCCAGAATTCGACATGGCGGTGCTGGTCGCAGAGTTCGGAGAAGCGTTCGGCCAGCTCGGCCAGCGGACGCTTCTCGATCCGCTCGACGAGGTGATAGGCGGGGATCACATCGATCTCGATCTCGAGCGATATGCCGAACAGGCCGAGCGACAGGCGCTGCGCCTCGAACAATTCCGGCTCCTCGGTCGGGCTGACGCGGATCACGCTGCCATCGGCGCGCATCAGGCGGAAGCTTCGCACCAAAGTGGCGAGTGAACCTAGACCACGCCCGGTGCCATGGGTCCCGGTCGAGGTCGAGCCAGCCAGCGACTGCGGATTGACGTCGCCCTGGTTCGGAAGCGACAGGCCTTCCTCCCAAAGCGCGGCGGTCAGCCGTTTGAGGCTCCAGCCGGCAGGCGCCGTGATCGTCTTGCGGTCAGGCGCGATTTTGAGGGTGCCCGGCATATCCTCGAGGTTCACCAGCAGCCCGTCGGTCGCGCAGAGCGGCATGAAGGAATGGCCCGCGCCTGTGGCGCGCACCTTACCGGCGGCCGCGACCGCGGCGGCAAGTTCGGCCTCGTCACGCGGACGCAGAATGCGCTGCGGCGCGGTCCGCACGCTTCCGGACCAGTTGGACCAGCCGCTCACCAGGCGGTTCCAGTCGCCGCATCGGGCCTTGTCTCGATGGTGCAGGCGCCTTTCAGGCTGGTGATCCAGTCAGCGATCATCGCGACGCCTTCATGATGTTCGAGGGAGCGGCCCAGTTCCGGCATCATCTCGCCCGGATCAGTGCTGGCCAGCCGGTAGGAGATGATCGAGTGCTCGGGATGGCCGGGGACAATGTCGAACGGCCGGTTGCCGGTGCCGCGGCCTGCCGCGACCGGCGGCTTGCACGCGCCGATCAGCCTCGGGTCGAGCGTCTTTGCATCGAGCCACAGCCCCGACGTCCGCGCCGGGCCATTGGCATTGTGGCAATGCGCGCAATTGACGTCGAGATAGGCGCGCGCGCGCTCGCCGATTGGCGCCGATGCATCCTGCCAATTGGCGTCGCGCGGGATTTCGGCGCCGGGAAGCCCTTTCAGATAGCCAATGGCGGCGAGCCGCTGGAGCTGGTTGATCTCGCCCCCCGGCCCGCCGAACAGGCGGTTGAGGTGCCGCGCCTTCAGCCCGATCGGGAAAAGCTTGCGATCGTGGAAATCGGCGGTGTGGCAGCCCGCGCACTGGTTGGCATTGGGGACTGAATAGACGAACGGGGTGTGCTTCGCTCCATCCATGAAATCGAGCGGGATGTCCTGGCCTGTCCGGTCGAGCTTCGCCTCGGTCTGATCCGTGTTCCAGACATAGGGCAGCGCCTCCCAGCCTTTCGCGCGCCGCACGAGCAGCCGCGTTTCGATCAGGCGGACATGCCGCAGGTCGAGGCCGTCGATACCGCGCTGATAGGTCGCGGGCGTCATCTTTAGGACGGTCGTGCTCTCGCCCGGCTTCGCCGCTGAATCCGGTACGGTGTAGTAAAAGGTCTTGGTGATGATCGTGCCGACCGGGAAGTCGAACGCCTTTTCCGCATCGTACCGCGCCGCCGCGCCCCTGGGCATCCAGACCGTCCGCCATTTCTGCGCATAGTCGCTGAACAACGGCGTCTGGAGCTCATAGGTGACCATGCCCTGATGGGGCGCGATCCGCCCGTCCTTCACGGTGAACAATCCCCAATCCGCAAGCGATTCGGGATTGTCGGTGGCGTGGAAAGTCACCTGGTCGGGTCGATCGGCGCAGCCGGCGAGCAACAGGATGGCCAGTAGAGCGGCCAGGAAGCGAGTCATGATGCGCTCACTTTTCCTTGGTCATCGCGTCCGGCAGTTTGATCTCCGGAAGCCGGACTTTGGGTGCGCAATCGGCGGTCTGGATATGCGGGTGCGCGAGCTTGCCCGGCAGATCGATGTTGAGCATTTTCGCCGCGCCATTCTGGACGCAGATGCCGGCGTCGGCGATCTTCGGATTGGTGAAACCGTCCCATAGGACATCGGGCAGCTTGCCGCCGTTCAGCGCCATCAGCGGCGCATATTTCGCCGGTGGCTTGTCGCCGCCGCCCGAGAAGCGGTTGCCGGCGACATAGATGTTTTCCGGGTATGGATCATAAGCCGCGGCGACGCCGAGTTTGGTGCTGAAGCCAGTCGAATAATAGCTCGAGATGATGACATTGGCGGTCTGGTTGCCGGTTATGTCATTATCGAAAATCTCGACCTCGTCGTTCGAGTTGACGATCACGCCCGATCCAGCCGGCACTGAACTCACAGCACTGCCTTCCGCGCCGAAATTGGCGTGGTTGTTGGTCACGACACGGTTCTTGAACACACGCGTCTTGCTGCCCGGCACCGGCAGATTGGGCATGTTGAACACCAGGATGCCGCCGGTATTGCCCGATGCGGTGTTGCCATAGACATCTGCCCCGGTTGAATTTTCGATCTCGATCCCCGCCACATTGCCCCTGGCGCGGTTGTTGCGGACGATGATGTTGTTCGACTGGCCGACATAGATGCCGGCATCGGACGCGCCCTTCACCACACTCTCCTCGATCAGCACATTGGTGACCTGCACCGGATAGAGGCCGTAGGCGCCGTTCGAGGTCTTGCCGCCGCCGGTCCACTCGGCCCGTACGCGGCGGATCACGGCGTTCTTCGTGCCGTTGATCTTGAGCGCGTCGCCCTTCGAATCCTCGATCGCGAGATCCTGGATCGTGAAATCGTCGCCGGTGACGAGGATACCCTCAGCGCCTGAACTCTGCTTGGCGAAGGACAGGATCGATTGCTTCATGCCCGCGCCCTTGATCGTCACGCCATTGGCGGTGAGGCTGAGGCTTCGCGACAAGGCATATTTGCCGGCGGGAATCTCGATCACGTCGCCCGGCTTCGCGTCGAGGAGCTTTTGCTGGAGCTTCTTCTCGAAATCGGGGTCGATGGTGAAGCCGTTGGCGTCGGTCTTCGCGCCGCTGCAGGCGGACAGCAGAACAAGCGCGGCGCCGGAGGCGAAAAGCAGGGAATGCCTGATCATACGGAACATCCTCGATTATTTTTCTAGAATTTCAGACCGAGTTCGACGCCGAATGTGGCCGGTTCGTCAAGCCGGACATAGGGCGTATGGAAGAACTCGGCGCTGATATCGTTCAGGGTGCGCGGCGCCTGGTCGCCCAGGATGTTGTCGCCGAACACCGAGATTGTCAGGTGATCGCCCGGGAAGCTGTAGCCGACCCGCGCATTGGCGATGTTGCGATCGGCATAGACTTTTTTCAGCTTCGAATAGTCGACATAGGGGGCGATGCCGGCGAGCAGCACCCGGTCTGAATCGTTAATCCGGATCTTCGATGTGTAGCTGTAGCTGGCATCGGCGAAAATCCTGCCGCCGCCGTCCATGCGGTGGCTGTAATGCGCGCTCAGGACGCCCCGGAACAAGGGCTCGCCGGTCGGCTGGCCAGAGATGTCGGCGCCGCGCTCGGTCCGTGTCACCCAGGTTGAATTGATATAGCCGCCCGTTAGTCCGAGGGTGAGGTCGCGGGTCAGGACGAACTGGGTTTCGAAATCGATTCCCCATGCCTGGGAATCGCCCGACACCGTCGTATATTGCGGCAGGGCGCTGCCGGGCACCGATTCCAGGCTGATCGACTGGCGGTTCTTGTATTTGAAATAATAGCCCGAGGCGTTCAGCTTTAGCCGACGCCCGAACAGCTCGGATTTAACGCCCCCTTCGAAATTCCAGACATTTTCGGGGCGGAAGAAGGAGTTGATCTGCTGGCTGTTGAAGCCGCCCGCCTTGTAGCCGCGCGAGGCCGAGGCATAGAGCAGCACATCCTTGCTCGGCTTGTAGTTGAGCACGAAGCGCGGGCTGACATCGTTGAAGCTCTCGGTGCGCCGGAACGGCACGCCCTCGAGCGCGCCTTCGTCGAAGATGATGCCGTTCGGGCCGACCGTGGCGTTGAAGAAATCGGCGACACTGAAATTGACCGCATCGGGGAAGGCCGGAACCCCCAGGATCGCGTTGTAAAGCGCGCCCGGCGCCATGATCGTCGAGAGAGCAGGCGCGATATAAGGACCATTCTCCCAGCCGAAGCTCTTGCGGTCATGGGTGTAGCGGATGCCGGCGGTCACCGAGAGTTTCGAGCTGATATCGTAGGTCGCGTCGCCATAGACCGCGAAGGATTTGTTGCGCGCGTCGTTGTTCATGTCCTCGCGGAATGTCTTGCCGAATACCGGCAACCCGACGCTGTCGAGGATGGTGAAGATCGGGAAGCCCGCCACCTGGCCCAGCACATTGTCGACCGAGTCGGTCAGCAGGGTCACCGCGCTGGTCTGGGTGCCGTGCTCCCAATAATAGCTCGCGCCGAGCAGCGCCTTCAGGGTGTCGCCGTCATAGGAGAGGCGCAGCTCCTGGTAGAAGCTCTTGTTGTGCTCGATATTCTCGGTGTCGAGATAGCGGGTCGGGTCGCCCGTACCGTCCTCGTCTTCGCGATTGTGCGTCTGGAAGGCCTTGTAGGCGCTGATGCTGGTCAGCGAGACCGGCCCGAAATCATGGCGGCCGGTCAGGGTGACTGCGTTCAGGATCCGCGTCTCCCGATTGCCAATCACGTCATTTGTGAAGGGGCCGAACGGATCCTGGCTAAGCGCGGCGCTGCTGACGCCGATGGAGGCCGGGCCATCCTTATTGGTGTCGTCATGGTCATAGGTAAGCACGAAATCCGTCGAGGTGGACGGCGCCCAGCGCAGGGCGGCGCGGCCTGACATATTGTGCTGGCGCTCGCGATCCTCGCCGGTGACGGCGTCGTGGAGATAGCCGTTGCGCCGATTGAACACGCCATTGACGCGGAGATAGAGCGTGTCGGTGATCGGGACATTGCCGGTCGCGTCGATCCGCACCTTGCCGTAGCTGCCGCCCTGGATAGTGCCGAACGCGGTGAGCTGGTCGCTGGGCTTGTTGGTGACGATCGAGATCGCACCCGCCGAGGTATTGCGCCCGAACAGAGTGCCCTGAGGACCTTTAAGCACCTCGACGCGCGCGATGTCGTTGAAGAAGATCAGCGCCGATCCCGATCGCGCGGCATAGACGCCGTCGACAAAGATGCCGACCGAGGGCTCGGTGCCGATCCCGAAATCGTCGGTCTTCACGCCGCGGATCGTGTAGGAGGGCTGGGTCACCGACGTGTCGTTGATCTCCAGCCCCGGCGTGAAATTGTCGAGATCGCCGACGCTTTGCGCGTCGAGTGCCTTGATCGATTCAGCGGTGAAGGCGGTGACGCTGATCGGCACGTCCTGAAGCGACTGCTCGCGCCGCTGCGCGGTGACGACGATGTCCGGCAGTTCGGGCCCGGCCTGGCTCTGCTCTGTATTGCCGGCTGGCGCTGCTTGTTGCGCGGATGCGGGCATGGCCCAGATGAGCGCACCGACCGATATGAGCGATCCCGGAATCCGCTTCCTCATGGCCTGTCCCCTTGCGGCGAAAAGGAAAGCTATCGCTATCGTTATGCGTTTGCCAAGCGTTATTTTGCGGGCAGTCCAGTCAGAAGGCTAGTCACACAGTTCGGCGAAACTCTGCTTCTCCCTCTCCCAGCGGGAGAGGGAAGGGGCCCATCGCGAAGCGGTGGGAAGGGTGAGGGTGACAACCAGAACGCCTCGCACTCAACCTCACCCCGCGCTGCTGCGCAGCTTGCCCCTCTCCTAAGAGGAGAGGGGAAGAAGGGCGCTCGAACTATGTGCGAGTCTTAAGTCACAAAGGGGCGGTCTACTCAGGGCAGGTTGCGTGCCAGCTCGTCGAGCCAGGCCGTCGCCACTCCGTCCGAAGGCGCGCGCCAGTCGCCGCGCGGCGATAACGCGCCGCCAGCCGAGACCTTCGGCCCATTGGGGATCGCCGAGCGCTTGAACTGACTCGTCACGAAGAAGCGCATGAGGAATTTCTCGAGCCATGCGCGGATTGTCGGCAGATCATAGGCGTTGCGGGCGGCCGCAGGGAAGTCGCGCGGCCAGCGCCCGGCCGCCACATCCTGCCAGGCATGGAGCGCGAAAAAGGCGATCTTGGACGGCGCCATGCCGTGGCGGACGACATAATGCAGGAAGAAATCATTGAGCTCGTAAGGCCCGATCTTGCTCTCGGTGCTCTGCATCGCTCCGTCAGCGCCTGCCGGCACTAACTCGGGCGAGATTTCGGTGGCGAGGATCGCTTCCAGGATCTGATCGGTGTCGCGGTCATATTGATTGGTACGGATACACCAACGGATCAGGAATTGGATCAAGGTCTTCGGCACGCCGGCATTGACCGCGTAATGGCTCATCTGGTCGCCGACGCCATAGGTGCACCAGCCGAGCGCGAGTTCCGAAAGATCGCCGGTGCCGACAACCAGCCCGCCGCGCTGGTTGGCGAGGCGGAACAGATAATCGGTGCGCAGGCCAGCCTGGACGTTCTCGAAGGTCACGTCATAGACCGGCTCGCCGCGCCCGAAGGGGTGGCCCATATGAGTGAGCATCTGCCTTGCGGCGGGGCAGATATCGATCTCGTCGCCATCGACGCCGAGCGCGGACATCAGCGCCCAGGCATTGCTCCTGGTGCCTTCGCTGGTTGCGAAGCCGGGCATGGTGAAGCCGAGGATGCGATCGCGCGGCAGGCCGAGCCGATCCATCGCCTTCGCCGCGACGATCAGCGCGTGAGTCGAATCGAGGCCGCCCGAAACGCCGATCACCAGGTGTTCCGCCTTCGCCGCCTCGAAGCGCTTCAGGATACCCTGGACCTGGATGTTGAACGCCTCGTAGCAATCGAGATCGAGCTTCTCGGGCGTGTTGGGCACGAACGGGAACCGGCGGATATCGCGCACCAGCCCGATATCGGCGAAGTCCGGCTTGTGGGCGAAGGCGATGCGGCGGAAGCGGGTTTCGGGATGGCCGGCGAGCGCGGCTGAATCGTTGAAGGTGCCGTTGCGCATCCGCTCCTGGCGCAGGCGGCCGCAATCGATGTCGGCGACCACCATCGCCGGCTTCTGTTCGAAGCGTGACGATTCCGCGAGCAGTTCGCCGAGTTCGTGGATCATGCCCTGTCCGTCCCAGGCGAGATCGGTGGTGCTTTCGCCCGGGCCGGCTGCGGAGAAGACATAGCCGCACAGAGCGCGGGCGCTTTGCGAAGCGCAGAGCAAAGCCCGCTCGCGCGCCTTGCCGACGACGATGTTCGAGGCCGAGAGGTTGCAGCAGACCAGCGCTCCGGCCAGTGCGCCCATCGTCGAGGGTGGGGTGGGAGCCCAGAAATCCTCGCAGATTTCGGCGTGGAAGATGAAATGGGGCAGGTCGTTCGCGGCGAAGATCAGGTCGGTGCCGAACGGGGCGGTTTGTCCCGCGACGTCGATGTCGAGGCCGGTCAGCCCGGCGCCGCTCGCGAACCAGCGCTTCTCATAATATTCGCGGTAATTGGGCAGGAATATCTTGGGTACGACGCCGAGCACTCGCCCGCGTGCGATCACCACGGCGCAATTGTAGAGCCGCCCCCCGCGAGGCAGCGCGGCGCCGACCAGTAACACCGGTCGCAGCTTTTCACTTTCCCTCACGATCTTCGCGAGCGCCTCCTCCGTGGCGCGCTGCAGCGCATCCTGGAGGTGGAGGTCGTCGATCGCGTAGGAGCTGATGGCGAGCTCGGGGAAAACAAGCAGATTGGCGCCGATCTTGTGGCCATCCTTCGCCAGCGCGATCACCGCCTCGGCATTGGCGGCGGGATCACCGACGGTCGCGCGCGGCGTGCAGGCGCCGACGCGGATCAGCTCATGGCTGTGGATCGAGTGGAAAGGATGCGCCTTCGCCATGATGGAAGCGCTTAGCGGCGTTTCATTACCAACACCACGTACATCATGGCAGCAACGGCAGGATCATGACGCCGAGTGCGGCATCGTGATTGCCGGAAATCTGCAGGACATAGTCGCCCGGCGTGAGCGCGAAATCGACCGTCTTGCGAACGCCTGTGCAGGGAACGCCATGGCCGTGCGCGCCGGAAGGGATCACCTTGCCGTCGCGCACTACATCGATCCACGCACCAGCGCCGAGCGCGACGCGGTAGGTTCGGGCGACCGGGACGGTGAAGCGCACCATGCCACTGTTCGTGTCGGCTTTGGGTGCCTTCTCAGGAGCGAGGAACTGCACCTGCGCGGCCGGCACCAGAGCGATGTCTGCGCGGCTGCCGACAGGGATTTGCGCCTTGCCGATATCGGCCGCCGTCGCGGCGGCGGTAACCGGCGTCGCGCTTGCCCAGCCGGTGAGTTCGGCGGGCAATGGCGTGGGCGTCGCGGGGCAGGGGGCGGGTGCGGCCTCTTGCGCGCAAGCCGGGGCGCCGATCGCGGCCAGCGTCAGAACAAGCCAGTATTTCATGCGCTTCACCTCAATCATGTCTGTCCCGGATGGCGGCGCTATACCGCGCTCCTCTCCAACCCGACAATGCGATTATGGCTCCATCCGGGTTGACGCGGCTTCGGTCCCGGTTAGCTTGGACGAAACGACAAAAGGGTTGGTAATGGACAAGCGGTTCACGGTGACGGCGCTCGCGTTGATGGGAATGGGGCTGTCGGTGGCTGCCACGGCCAAGGGCCCCGCGGCCCATCCCCAGGCCGAGGCGCAGGCGCTCGACCTCGCCAAGCGGATGATCGCGTTCCGCAGCGTGCAGGGCCCGGGCAACCAGACGCCGCAGCTTGCCGCCTATCTCAAATCGGTGCTGGTCGAGGGTGGTTTCGCGGACGGCGACGTCACCATCACGCCCGTCGACGACACCGCCTATCTGATCGCGCGCTATCGCGGCGTAGACAGCAATGCCAAGCCGCTCGTCATCTCGGGCCATATCGATGTGGTCGAGGCCAAACCCGCCGACTGGCAGCGCGATCCGTTCACGCCGGTGGTCGAGAATGGCTATCTGTTCGGACGCGGTGCGACCGACATGAAGCTCGATGGGGCGCTGGTGATCGCGACCCTGCTCGAACTCAAGCGGGAGGGGTACAAGCCGCGCCGCGACATCGTCCTCGAATTTTCGGGCGATGAAGAAACCGCGATGAAGACGAGCGCGATGATCGCCGAGAAACTCGCCAATGCCGAGCTCGTGCTCAATATCGATGGCGGCGGCGGTCATCTTTCCGAGAGCGGGGAGCCCGAATTCTTCACCTGGCAGGGCGCCGAGAAAACCTATGCCGATTTCGAACTGTCGGTCACCAACCCCGGCGGCCACAGCTCGGCACCGCGCAAGAACAATGCCATCTACCAGCTTGCCGGGGCACTCCAGCGGATCGGCGCCTATCAGTTCACGCCGCAACTGAACGACCTGACCCGCAGCTTCTTCATCGAGGCGTCGAAGCAGAAGACCGGGCCGGTGGCCGACGCGATGCGAGCCTTCGCCGCTGATCCCACTGACAAGCAGGCGATTGCGATATTGACCGCCGACCCGGCCTATATCGGGCAGATCGGCACGACCTGTGTCGCCACGATGCTGAGCGGTGGCCATGCGCTGAACGCGCTGCCGCAGCGCGCCACCGCGAACATCAATTGCCGCATCTTTCCCGGCGTGAAACCCGCCGACGTGATGGCCAAGCTCAAGGAAGTCGCGGCCGAGCCGGCTATGACGATCAAGGACGTGACCGAGGGCGCGGTCCCGAACGATGCATCGCCGATGCGCCCGGATTTCGTGGCGGCGGTGACCAGGGCGATGAACAAGATCTATCCCGGCGTGCCGATCGTGCCGAGCATGGCGGCCGGCGCGAGCGACAGCATGTGGTTCCGCTATCACCATGTGCCGAGCTACGGCGCGAGCCCGGTCTTCATCAAGGAATCGGACGATTTCAGCCACGGCCTGAACGAACGCACGCCGGTTTCGAACATTCCACCGGCGATCAGCTATTATCTGTCGCTGTTCACGGATCTGGCGAAATAAGCGAATCGATCTGGCGCTCGGCGATCGCGCGGGCTTCGTCGGCGGTGAAGGTCTGAGGCGAGAGGCAGAGTTCGAGCCAGAGGCCATCGACGAGGGCGGTGATGGCGATGGCGGCGAGGCGAAGGTCTGCCGTCGCCACGCCGCTTGCCGCGAGCAGGGTTTCGAGATCGCTGCGATACGCACCGTAGATATCGTCGTGCAGTGCTGCGATATCGGGGCGAGGTTTCACCAGGCTCCAGAACGCCACCCAGGTTGCGAGCAGGGCGGGGTCGGCGATCGGCGGGGCGAAGCTGGCGGTGACGTACGCTAGCAAGCGGGCGCGGGGCTCGTCGCCGGCCGCTCTCATCGCGGCATCGAGCGCCGCCGAAACCTGCGCGCCGACATGGGCATAGGTCGCGGCGATCAGGGCATCCACGCCGTCAAAATAATGGCCGACCAGGCCGGGCGAGACGCCGGCCTCGGCGGCGATGCTACGCACCGATGCGCCGCCCACACCGTCGCGGGCGAGGACGCGCGTGGTTGCTTCGATCAGGCTGGCGCGGCGAGCGTCGGGCTCGGCGCGGGTGAAGGCGGGTTTGCTCAAGATTTGTTCCCCGGCGAAGGCCGGGGCCCGGTTGGGGGGACAGCCATGATGAGCCTTGTCTTTCATTACTTCTGCCATCGCAACTGGCCGTGGCTTTCGCTGGGGAACAGGTTGGAAGGGGCCATCGCGGGCGTTGTTGGATAATTTCGGTAGACTGTATGGGGCAGGGCCGCCTTGCCTTCCACAAAAGCTTATTATACGATCGTACAACAAGCTTTTGGAGGCGTTATGGCACAGCGCCAGATAGACAGTGTCGGCGACCATGATCCGGATGCCGATTGGAGCCTCCCGGGCTGGCTCTATACCGATCCCGAATATTTCGACGTCGAGATCGCGCGCGTAATCCGGCCGTCGTGGCAGATCGTCTGCCATGTCAGCGATATCGCCAATCCGGGCGATTACCACACGCTCGATTATATCGGCGAAAGCGTGATCGCGGTGCGCGGCGAGGACGGGCAGGTCCGCGCTTTCGCCAATGTCTGCCGGCACCGTGCGATGCGGCTGGTCGAAGGGCCGGCGGGGTGCGCGAAGAAGCTGGTCTGTCCGTATCATGCCTGGGCCTATGAGCTTGACGGGCGGCTGACCGGGGTTCCGATGAAGGCCGATTATCCTGCGCTCGATATGGCGACGAACGGGCTTGCACCGGTCGATATCGAGATCTGGAACGGTTTCGTCTTTGTGCGGCTCGAGGATGACGGCGGCCTGTCGGTCGCCGAGATGATGGCGCCCTATGACACCGAGATCGCGCCCTACCGGTTCGAGGACATGCGCATGATCAGCCCGGTCCGGCTGCGCGAGCGGGCGGTGAACTGGAAGAATGTCGGGGACAATTATTCCGATAATCTCCACATTCCGGTCGCGCATGACGGGCTGACCCGGCTGTTCGGCAAAAGCTATGCGATCGAGGCGCAGCCCTGGGTCGACAAGATGTCGGGGCACCTGACCGACAAGCCCTCGAACAACCGCTGGGAGCGATTCTACCAGGCGCACCTGCCGCCTGCCGGGCACCTGCCCGAGGCGCAGCGGAAATTGTGGCTCTATTACAAGCTGTGGCCCAACATGGCCTTCGACATCTATCCCGATCAGGTGGATTTCATGCAGTGGCTGCCGCTATCTCCGACCATATCGGTGCTGCGCGAAATGGCGTTCGCGCTGCCTGACGATCGCCGCGAAATGAAGCTGGTGCGCTACGCGAACTGGCGGATCAACCGGACGGTGAACAATGAGGATACGTGGCTGATAACGCGCGTGCAGCGGGGGATGGCGTCGCAGAGTTATAGCGCGGGGCCGATCGGGCGGAGCGAGGTTTGTCTCAGGAGCTTTGCGAAGAAGATCCGGCGGCTGATTCCCGAGGCGCGGCTGCATAAGGCACCGCCGCTTGGGTGGAGCGCAAGACAATCCCCCTCCCGCTTGCGGGAGGGGTTAGGGGTGGGCTCGCGCTCACCACAATCGGAACGTTCGTGGAGGTCGGGAGCCCACCCCCAGCCCAGTGGTGCGGCTGATCAGGGTCGGGATGGCCCCCAGCCATCCCTCAACCATGCCGGGGGCATGGTTGAGCCTGATCAGCCGCACCACTCGCAAGCGGGAGGGGAGTAACAAGTGACCAAGAAATACGACGCGCTCATCATCGGTGGTGGTCATAACGGCCTCGTCTGCGCCTTCTACCTCGCCCGTGCTGGCCTGAAGGTCCGCATCCTCGAACGGCGCGACGTTATCGGCGGCGCCGCCGTCACAGAGGAGTTCCACCCCGGCTTCCGCAATTCGACCGCGAGCTACACCGTCAGCCTGCTCAGGCCCAAGGTGATCAGGGACATGCGCCTCCACGAACGCGGCTGGCGGATCATCGAGCGGACGATCTCGAATTTCTTCCCGCATGAGGACGGCTATCTCAAGCTAGGTGGCGGCATGGCGCGGACCCAGGCCGAATTCGCGCGCTATTCGCAAAAGGACGCGGAGACCTTCCCCAAATATGAGGAAGCGCTCGAACGCGTCGCCGAGGTGCTGCGTGATATGGCATTGAAGACGCCGCCTAATGCGGGCGGCGGTATCCGCGCGCTGCTCGCCGCCGCGTCGCAAGGGCGGCGGCTGACCGGCATGAGCCTCGAGGCGCAGCGCGACGTGATGGACCTGTTCGTCAAATCGGCGCGCGACTTTCTCGATAGCTGGTTCGAGAACGACTATGTGAAGGCGGCGTTCGGTTTCGATGCCGTGGTCGGCAATTATGCCAGCGTCGACACCCCGGGATCGGCTTATGTGCTGCTCCACCACGTCTTCGGCGAGGTCAACGGCAAGAAGGGGGCCTGGGGCCATAGCGTCGGCGGCATGGGCGCGATCACGCGCTATATGGCGGAGGCGTGCGAGGAACTCGGCGTCGAGATCAGCCTCGAAGCGCCGGTCGCGAAGGTGCTGGTGGATGGCAAGCGCGTCGCGGGTGTGCGGCTGGAGAGCGGCGAGGAGATCGCGGCGGATGTGGTCGCGGCCAATGTCGGGCCGGCCCTGCTGTATCGCCAGCTTGTCGACCGCGCCGACATGACGCCCGAATTTGCGAGGCGGATGGACAATTTCAAGGCAGGCTCCGGCACCTTCCGGATGAACGTCGCGCTCTCCGAACTGCCCGATTTCACCGTGCTGCCGGGCAAGGAAGTAGCCGAGCATCATACCTGCGGGATCATCATCTCGCCGACGCTCGATTATATGGACAAGGCCTTTACCGATGCGAAGGCCAGGGGCTGGTCCGACGAGCCGATCGTCGAGATGAAGCTGCCAACCTCGATCGACGACAGCCTGGCGCCGCCAGGGAGGCACATCGCCAGCCTGTTCTGCCAGCAATTCGCGCCCGTTCTTCCGGACGGTCGTTCATGGGACGACGAGCGCGAGGCTGCGGCTGATCTGATCATCGATACGGTCACGAAGCACGCGCCCAATTTCAAGAGCGCCGTGATCGCGCGGCAGATCCATTCGCCGCTGGACCTAGAACGGAAATTCGGGCTGATCGGCGGCGATATCATGCACGGGGCCATGTCGCTTGATCAGCTCTGGTCGGCGCGCCCCGTGCTTGGACATGGCGATTACCGGGCGCCGATCAGCGGGCTCTATATGTGTGGTGCGGGCACCCACCCCGGCGGCGGGGTGACCGGCGCGCCAGGGCATAATGCGGCACATGAAATCCTGGCGGATCGCAGCGTGCTCGGACGGCTGTTCCGCAAGCGCGCCTGATCGGAGATCAACCGTGCGGCGCGGTGGAATGCCGGCTCGCTATCCGGTTGCTCGCGGGCACGAGATGCGTGTGGGGGGCTGTCGGCCCGGCGCCCTGATCGGTCATGAAATGCGCCATGATCTGGAGCAGCGCCTGGTTGGTGATGCCATCATAGGTCGTGTTGAAGTCATGGCCTGAATAAGGGAATAATATGTGGCGCACCGGATAACCGGCCGCCGCCGCCTTTCGCGCGAAATCCTTCGCGCCTTCCGGCGGCACCATTGGATCGTCCGCACCTCCCAGTATCAGCGTGGGTGGGTCTCCCGGCCCGAAGGCGCGACGGAGATCGGCCGCGGCGTAGCGCTCCGGATATCGCTCGGGCGATCCGCCGAGATAGGCGGTGAGATAGAAACGTTGCTGGCCGCCGAGCTCGCCGGCGTCCTGCCAGGCGCCGACCATGTCAATCAACGGAACCTTGGCCACCACGGCCGCGACATGGGGCAGATGCGGGCCGCATGTCGGGTCGGGCGGCCTGTCCTTACCCGCATACGCCGCCGCCATTGCAAGGCTGCCGCCCGATGACCCACCACTCAGCGACAGCCGGTTGATATCGACACCCAGTGAATCCGCGTGCGCGGCGATCCACGCCAGCGCGCATTCGACATCCGCGGTTGCCAGATTCCAGGTTGGGCGATCCGGCCGAGCCAGGCGGTAATCGATGCTGATCACAGTCCATCCATGATCGGCAAACCAGCGATGATTGGCACTGCCGAAGGAGCGGCTGCCCTCGACGAAGCCGCCGCCATGGATGACGACCATGGCCGGGCTGAGCGTGCCGGGCCTCTTGTCGGGATGGTAGATGTCGAGCGAGAGCGGCTCGCCCTGGGGACGCGCATAAACCCTGGTCTCGTCCGGCGCGGCGCCTTCATCGAGCTCGCGCAGCGAAAGTGCCCGGACGAGATCGATCCGCGCGCCGTTGCTCTCGGCGATATAGAGGATATGCAGCATCACGCCCGCGGTCAGAAGAACCGTGATCGCAGACGTGGTCGCCAGGGCACTGGCAACACGCGTCTGCTCGAGCGAATTGGCCAGCAGCCCGACGATCAGCGCTGCGATCGACCACAGGAAAAACCAGGACGTGCTGTTTGGAACCACACTGATTGCATAGAGGCGCACCCAGGGGATGACGGGCACGATCGCCGACAACAGGACGAAGAGGCACGACAGCACCATCAACCACGCGATGGTCAGCGCCGCCGTGCGGAGAAATTCCGGCCTGACGTACATCTACCCCGCCTGTTCGGGCAGCGGCGCGTATCGCGCCTGGACAAGTCCGTTCAGGGCCGGCGGATCGGCCGGGCGAACGCCCAGCACGTCACGCAGACTTGGCACCCGGGCAATGACCGCTCCGGCGGCGAGCATCGACATCAGCGACAAGGCCAGCAGGGGAAGGCCGGAGACGCCCTGGCTCGCCCATATGCCGAATATGAGCGGGTGCCAGAGATAGACGAACAGGCTGTCGCGGCCGACACTGGCGATCAGCGGCAGGTTGAGGGCCAGGTGCCGAACCCGTGGCAGCAACAGGATCAGCGGCACGCACAGGATCAGTTCGGCGGCCACTTCGGCGGCCCGCGCGGGATGTTCGTAAAGCCGGCACCACCAGAACAGGCCGATCAGCGCGAGCATCAGCGGCACGTCGCGGAGCGACGGGTCGAACGGCCGGCGCGCCACCCACATGCCGAAGGTGAAATAAATCGGGTAGGTGAAATAGCGGTGATCCGGCACCCAGTCCTGATATTGCTCGATATTGTATCCGACACCGAAGATGTACATCGCGGCGATGCTGGCGGGGATGGCGATCGCAAGCATTTTCGCGGGATCGAGCCGACAGGCCCGCGCGGCAAAGATGAACGCCATCATCACCGGCACGAACCACAGATGGAAGGGTGGCCTGAAGATGGCGTTGAGCGGGGCGGACCAGTTGATCGCGCCAACGATGGTCAGGTGAATCGCGCAGGCGACCAGCCATGGCAGAATCAACCTGCCATAATATTTTTCGAACAGCGCCGGCAGCGTCATCGACCGCGCCTGTTCGAGGTTGAACATATAGCCGGTCAGGCCGATGAAGACCGGCATCCGAAACCCGAGGCCAAGCCAGGTCAGGAAATTCTGGCGCTGAGAAATCTCGGAAAAATGGCCAAGCATGACGAGCAGCACCAGCAGTCCGCGAAAAACGTCGATGCTCGCATTGCGGCCATCGCCCGCACGCGGGATCGATTGCATTCCCGTACCCCCCGCCGACATCGCCCCGGTGTAGCCGCGAGATCGTCAGGGAAGCGTTAACGTGGAGGTGGGCGATCTGGTTGGCTGGCAGCCACGCGAGGCTCTATTCGCCGCTGATCGCGCGCGCTGAGTTCCGGGGGCATCTGGTATTGAGGTTGCCAGATGCCCCCGAATTAGCGGTTACTCCGCGGCGATCGGCTCGGCCGCCTTGTCGTCATTGGCTGCGGGCACCGCTGTCTGCAGCGCAAGCCCCTTCTCCGACAACAGCATGCCGATCAGTGATTGCAGCATGCCGCCTCCGCCTTCGCCACCGCTGTTGATCTGCACGCGTGGGACGATCTCGACACCCGACGTCTCCAGCGCCTCGGCGATACGTTCGACGATCTGGCGGGTGAGCTGGAACTGCGCGCCGCCCGACGCCGACACCTGGCGTTCGATCGCATCGGCGGTCGCGAGGCCGGTCTTGGTGATGCGCTCGGCATCGGCGCCCGCGATCGCGACGATCTTGGCCGCCTCGCCCTCGCCGGTGAGGCGGATGCGGTCGGATTCGGCCTGGGCCATGGTCCGGGTGCGGTCGGCATCCTGCTGCGCGCGCTTCGCCGCCGCCTTGCCCTCATTCTCCTGGATGGTGATCGAGAGCTCGGACTGGGTGATGCCGGTCTGCTGCTGTGCCCGCGCCTCGGCCTCGCGGAGGGTCCGTTCGCTGTCGGCGGCGGTCTGCTGCTTCTTGTAGGTATCGACCTTCTCGGCCGCGACCTGGCGTTGGCGGAGCTGGTTCAGGACCTGCTCGATCTGGTCATTGCCCTCATGTGCGCGGGGCGTGCCGATCAGCACCTCCTGCATCTCGAGATTATAGTGCGAGAATTTGCCGCGCATCTCCTCGCCGGCCTGCTCCTGGATCTCGCTGCGCTCCTGGAGCAGCTCGATCAGCGTCTTCTTCTGGGCGACGTTCTTGAAATAGGCCGAGACCATCGGGTCGAGCGTCTGCTCGACCAGCTTCTTGATGTCGCCGAAACGCTGGATGACGAGCGGCGCCTTGCGATAGTCGATATGGACCACGACCGAGAGCGGCAGGGTCGGCTCGAACGCATCCTTGGTGATGAGGTTCACCTCGGACAGATTCTCGTCGAGCTTGTGCTGGCCGGTGGTCGCCTGATCCCATTTCAGGATGAAGTTGGTGGTCGGGACGATCACGACCTTGCCGGCATAGGTGTTGAAGGCATATTTGCCCGGCAATAGCGGCTCGCTCCACACGCCGCGGCTGCCGCGGTCGACCAGCTCGCCGTGGCGATATTCGTCGCCCGACGTGTCCGCCCCGCTATCGCCGGTATAGGAGATGACGACGCCGACATGGCCGACCTCGACGATCGTCTTGGCGACCATCTCGACCGTCGCGAACAGGCGGTTGATGAAATAGCTGCCCTCGACGAGCACCTGGAGCTGGCGGCCGCGCCGGCCGCCCGCCGCGAGGAATTTTTCCGGATCCTGGAAGGAGTTGTGGAAAGTGGCGCTATTGGTCTGGTCGACGCCAACCTGCGGCGCGATGATATGGTCGGAGGTCAGCGCGGCGCCGTCATGAACGGTGACGATGCCGATCATGTCGTCGACGCCCTTGATCACGACCGCATAGAAGCCGTTACGCTCCTCGATGACATTCTTCATGTCCTCGAACAGGCCGGCATCGTGGTTTTCGAGGATCAGGCCATAGATCCGCTCGGCGGTGATGACGACGAACTGCGCCAGGTTGATGGCATAGGTGCCCTCGCGCAGAATGGTGCGCTGCGGCCCCTTCTGGCCGCCATTGGTGAGGAAGGCGCGGACGTCGAGATAGTCGGCGGTGCCGACATTGCTGGCGAGCGTCTGGGTCGCGTTCAGCGGCGCACCGTCGCGCGCGAACACATAGCCGATCTGGCCCTGCGGAATGGTGACCAGCGACTGGATATGGACCCGGTATTGGAACGGGAAGAAGAAGTGGTAGCCGCCGCGCAGTACGTCAGGCTGAAAGCCGGCTTCGCCATTGAGCGCGATAAGACCGCCTGAAATAGAGCCCCTGCGGCTCCACAGTTTTTCCACGATCGCGACTCGGTTGTTGGAGACGTACCGCACACAGCGGGACGCCAGGATGAGGACGAGCAAAGTGAGCACCGCGACACCGACGGCGCCGAGCATATAAAGGTTAGTCATGGTGGAGTTGATCCCCGGGGTTGAAGCGTTGTCGCTTCCCGACATGAATGCATGTCGTGACGTATATTTACGCCTCTCACATGGGCCGGTCTAGCGAATCCGGATTGTGCCGCACGCAATCGCGAGTTGCATTTTCGTCACGTTGAACGCAGCGGGCGCCACGGCGATCACCGTCACGCACTCTCCTTCACCGGACCGAGTCCAGGTCGTCGCCATATTTGCTGGCGATATAGCCGGCCATGGTCTGCGCGTTCCGGGTGGCGGTGGCGCCGGTATCCTGTGCCAGATCGTCGAGTGTCTGCGCGAAATGGCGAAGCGTCTCGGCGGTCAGGCGGCTGACCTCCTGCCTTTGATCGCCACGGGCAGAGGCGTACGCAGTCGCATAGGTCCCGGCCGCCTTGTCGAGATCGCGCGAAACCTGTTGAAAGCGCTCGTCGTCATGATGCCACGGCGCGTTTGCAATCATGTGGAGTGCCGACTCGACAGCAGGGTCATGCGTTAGCGCATCGAGTGCGCCGACTGCGCGCGAAAGCGCCTGAGTTGATCGGATCGCGGGGTCCCTGCCGACGATGGCCAATTGCCGCCTGCTTCGCGCACGTCCGATCAGGCCGGCCAAAGCGGCGACACCGGTGAGGGCGATCGTGGCGGTCGCATAGAGGGCAACGAAATAGAGGCTGACCTGCGGCAACAGCGAGAAGAACCCGTCGGTTGCGCCGTGTTTCAGGACGTAGACGACAATCGTGACGGCAAGGAGCAGGAGATAGGCCGGAACGCCGAGATGGACCATCACGCCGGCGACGAACTTCCAGGGAGCGATGCGTGGCGCGGCTGTCTCGGAGCTGGAACGGACCTCAGCGCGCTTCATGGTCGTGCCGTCTTTCTCGACTCATGGTGCCCGGCCTAGCCGATTTCCGCCCTCATGATAACGGTCAGCCACTGCCTGGGCGCGGAGCGCGATTTCTTCCCTTCCAGCGTGCGAGTTTCAGTGCCGCCCTGCCCGACCCGGCGCTCGCTGCCCATGGGCCTTGGGCGCGATCCGGCGACTGGGCTTATGAGCCTTTTGACAGTCCTGTTGAGCGAACTCGGGATCGATCGCGATATCGAAACGCGTCTTTTCGCTGATATCGGGATGCATTTCCAGATCGCGCGCCAGCACGCGGCGACCATCGAAAACATAGGCGATCAGGTAGAGCTCAGCGTTGTCGGCACCAGAAATGTCGAGATGCCACTGTCCCTTAACGAAGCTGAGGGTGGCGGAATTCGGCATGGCGAGGCCGGCTATTGGAGGCCATGGCTGCTCCACGAGGCAGCCGTCGACGCGCAACTCGGCGTCCGTGACCATTCTGTCTATCTGATGAGACGAGCGAGTCTCCGACGGGCTTGGCCCGATGCGCATTGCGCCGGGCCAACCTGCCGGTGCTCGCGCGACCGTCAATATCACGGAAGCGCGGTGCTTCCCCGCGGAGAGGTGGACTTCCGCCTTCCCGATCCTCGCGAGATCAACGTACGCCGGTTCGGCAGCGTCGCCACGGTCCACCCGAGCGCTTGCCGGCACGCCAATTGCCACGCAGATCGCAGGAAGCCACTGCCACACGGTCCGCTTGTTCCAGATGTTCATGGTTCTTTCTGGGGCAGGACTCGTTGCACAAACGATAATCGGATCTGCGTAAGCCTACACGACCTGTTCCGCCATCACCCGCGTCCGCAACAGATAAAGCGGAACCGCGCTGACCATCAGCGCTGCGCACAGCTCGTTCGCCACGAGCCCGGTGCCGACCAGCACCCAGAAGCAGAACAACAGGCCGAGCACGGCCGGTATCCGCGCTATCCCGAGCCGCAGCGCCGCGGCGCATGCGCCGATATAGAGCCACATGGTGGCCGCCGCCGTCAGCTTGAGCATGAAATCCAGGATGTCGCTCAGGCCTATGGCACAGCTCAGGAGCAATATCGTCGTGCACAGGCTGGTGAAGAGCAGCACGCCGGCCGGCACGTCGCGGTCATTGGTTCGGCCGATCCAGCGCGGCAAGAGATCGGCGCGGGCCATGCCGAGCGGCACTTCGCCCTGGACCAGGATCCAGCCATTGAGCGCCCCCACCGCCGCGATCACGGCGAAGGCGGCGACCAGCAGTTCAGCGCCCCGGCCCAGAAAGATGCCGACGAACATCGAGATCGGCGCAGGTGCAGCGTGTACCACCGCCTCGGGCAGGGCGAAGATGATCCCTGAACAGACGATGATGTAGAGCAGCCCGGTCAGGATCCCCCCTGCGAACATGGCCCGCACGACATTGACCTCGGGCCGGTCGACGCGCTCGGCGGCGACGCTCGCGCTTTCGAACCCGACCAATGCGTAGAAGACGGAGGCGAGGGCAGGGGTGATACCGCCGGCGCTGAACCCGGCATGCGGCCCCGGATCGCCCGGTGGCACCAGCAAACCCGTCCAGAGCGCAACGACGATCAGGATCACGGCAAACAGCGGCAGGACTTTCAGTATCGCGGTCACAACCTGGAACCGGCCTGCGGCGCGCGCGCCGCGCAGGTTGAGCAGGGTGAGGGCCCAGACGATCACCACAGCGCCCAGTGCCTGTGGAACGGTGGGGGCGAGGAAGGGCAGGAATACGGCGAGATAGCGTACCGCCGCGGTCGCGATGACTGCGTTGGCCGACCAGATGCCGATCCAGTAGCTCCAGCCGATCAGCACGCCGGGCAGCGGCCCCAGCACCTGTCCGGTGATCGCGATCCCGCCCGGCGCTTCGGGCATGGCGATGGCGAGGCGCGACAGGATCCAGGCAAGGATTATCGTGCCCGCGAGACCTGCCACCCAGGCGCCGACGCCGGTCCAGCCATAAGGGGCAAGTTCCGAAGGCAGGACGAAGATGCCGGCGCCGATCATGCCGCCGACCACCAGGGCGGTCGCGGTCCAGAAGCCGAACGGACGGGTTGGTGTCGTCGTCACTATGTCCCCCCTACCGATCGCGCGAGTTAAGCACGGTTCGGTGTCGCTGGCCATCCGCGGATAGGTGGGAGTTCAGCAAGATCGGTCGAGCGCCGTCCTGTGGTACCGGTCTAGCTGGTCGGCGCCACGGAGGATGTGATGAGGAAGACGGCGAAGACGGCACTCGAACAGTATCACGCGCGGATGCAGCGCGTGCTCGATCATATCGAGCGCAACCTGGATGAGAATCTCAGCCTGGACGTCTTGAGCGGCATTGCCGCTTTCTCGAAACATCATTTCCATCGCCAGTTCGCGGCGCTGTTCGGCGTATCCGTCCATCGTTATGTCCAGCTCGCCCGCATGAAACGGGCATCCTATCGGCTGGCATATCGGGACGGCGATGCCATTACCGATATCGCGATGGATGCCGGCTATGAAGCGCCGGAATCCTTCGCCCGTGCCTTCAGACAGCGGATCGGACAGCTGCCTTCGGACTTCCGGAAATCTCCCGATTGGGAGCCGTGGCTTGCGGCCTTCGGGCCACTCACCAGAGCAAGGAGCGTCCAGATGAAGACCAAATATACCGCCGAAGATGTCACCATTGTCGACACGCCCGCGACTCCCGTCGCGCTGATGGAGCATCGCGGCGATCCGGCGCGGATCGGCGATACGATCCAGCGCTTCATTGCCTGGCGCAAGGCGGCGGGGCTGTCCCCGCGGACGAGCGCGACCTTCAACGTCTTCCACACCGATCCGCGAACGACACCGGCCGACGAGACTCATATCGATCTCTGCGCGGCGACCGATCGGCCGATCGCGGCGACGGAGAGCGGGGTTGAGGCGGGGCGGATCCCGGGCGGACGCTGCGCGAAGCTGCGCGTGATCGGGTCAAGCGACGATCTCGAACCGGCCGCATCCTGGCTGTACCGCAACTGGTTGCCCGCGAGCGGCGAGGAGCCACGCGACTTTCCCTTTTACTGCCAGCGCGTCAGCTTCTTTCCCGACGTACCGGAGCATGAGGCGATCACGGATCTGTTTCTGCCGCTCTCCTGATCCCGGTCGTCAGGGGAGCATATCACTAACCTACTGATTTTAAATATTAAATAAGAACATGCTACCTCGGGCGTCGTTGGAAATGTCAGCGAGTGTCCTGACATTTCCAACGCGTGCCCGATTCAATATCGCTGCTGCGGCCCTATAAGGCTCTCATGGGAACCATAGACCCGACCGACTTCATCCGCGCCAACCTGCCGCTCGCCCCGGTGCCGGGCATTCCGGAAATCCATCTGCACAAGGCGTCGCCGTCGAGCGGCCTCGGGCGGCTCGCGGCGCTGGACGAACATGGGTTCGGGTCGCCCTATTGGGCTTATTATTGGGCGGGCGGGCTGGCGCTGGCGCGCTACGTGATCGATCATCCGGAGGTTGTGGCTGGCCGCCGGATACTCGACTTGGGCGCAGGTTCCGGGCTGGTTGCGATCGCGGCGACAAAGGCCGGCGCGCGCGTGGCGATTGCGGCCGAGGTCGATCCATATGCAATCGCCGCGCTCCGCCTGAATGTTGCGCATAATGACGCGGCTGTATCGGTGGTGCACGACGACCTGACCGCAGGCCCGCCGCCTGATGTCGATATCGTGCTGGTCGGCGATCTCTTCTATGACCGCGATCTTGCCGAGCGCGTCACGGCATTTCTCGATCGCTGCCTCGCCGCCGGCGCGCATGTCCTTGTCGGCGATCCATGGCGGGCCTGGCTTCCCCGGTCTCGGCTCCGGCTGCTCGCTGAATATGAGGTCGCGGAGACGGATAGCAGCACCGGCAAACCAAGCGCGGTCTTTGCCTTCGAAGCCAAGCCTGCCTAGGAACCGGAAAATGGTTTTCCTCGATCCCAATGAGCCGAACTGGCAGCAGGAAGGCAATCGCTGGCCGCCGCATCTTGTCGATGCCGCGCTTGCGTTGCACGACAACAAGCTGTCGGTCGCCGAGCCGTTGCTGCGCTCCTATCTCAAGGCCGATCCGTTCGACGTCCAGGCGATCCGGATGCTCGCCGAGCTTGCCGGCCGGCTCGGGCGCTACAGGGATGCGGAAACGTTGCTGCGCCGCGCACTCGAACTGAAGCCGGGCTTCACCGCGGCGCGGGCGAACCTCGCCATTGCGCTCTACCGGCAGAACAAGTCGGCCGAGGCGATCGTCGAGCTCGACCGGGTGCTGAAGGACGAGCCCGGCAATATCGGCCACGCCAATCTGAAGGCCGCCGCGCTCAGCCGGATCGGGCGGTTCGATGAGGCTGCGGCGCTCTACCGGCACGTCCTCGAACAGGCGCCGACGCAGCCCAAGGTCTGGACCAGCCTCGGCCATATCCTGAAGACTGTCGGACGCCAGGCCGAGGGGATTGCCGCCTATCGCCGTGCGATCGAGATCATGCCCGAACTGGGCGATGCGTGGTGGAGCCTCGCCAATCTCAAGACCGTTCGCTTCGACGATGCCGATGTCGCCGTGATGCAGGCGCAGCTCGCACGCGACGATATTTCTGACGAAGACCGGTTCCACCTTGATTTCGCGCTCGGCAAGGCGTTCGAGGACCGGAAGGACGCGGCGCGGGCGTTCGAGCACTATGCTGCCGGCAACGCGCTGCGGCGGACGAAGATCGTCTATGACTCGGACGAAACCGGCAGGTTCGTCGCTGATAGCGTTGCCTTGTGCACGCCTGCTTTCTTCGCGGCGCGAGCTGGCGCGGGCTGCGCGGCGCCGGATCCGATCTTCGTCATCGGCATGCCGCGTTCGGGATCGACGCTGGTCGAGCAGATCCTGTCGAGCCATCCGCTTGTCGAGGGAACGTCGGAACTGCCGGACATCCCCGCGATCGCCCGGCGGATTACGGACTATCCGAATGGCATCGCTGATCTCACGCCAGCTCAACTCCGTGAAATGGGAGAGGAATATCTCCAGCGTGCTGCGGTGCAGCGGCAGACAGACCGGCCCTTCTTCATCGACAAGCTGCCCAATAACTGGGTGCATTTGCCCTTCATCCACCTCATCCTGCCTAATGCGAAGATCGTCGATGCCCGGCGGCACCCGCTCGGCTGCTGCTTCTCCAACTTCAAGCAGCATTTCGCGCGCGGCCAGGCGTTCAGCTATTCGCTTGAGGATATGGGGCGCTATTATCGCGATTATGTGCGGCTGATGGCGCATGTCGATACGGTGCTGCCGAAGCTCGTGCACCGCGTGATCTATGAGCGTATGGTCGATGATACCGAGGAGGAAGTGCGGGCCTTGCTGGCGGCGTGCGGGCTGGATTTCGACCCCGCCTGCCTCGATTTCCACAAGACCGAGCGCGCGGTGCGTACCGCCAGCTCGGAGCAGGTACGCCAGCCGATCTTTCGTGAAGGCACCGAGAGCTGGCAGCCTTTCGAGCCCTGGCTTGGTCCGCTGAAAGCGGCGCTGGGCGATGTGGCCGAGCGCTATCCGGCGGCGCCGGCTTTCGCCTGAATCGTTGCAAAACTGTCACGATAGCCAGCCGAAATGATTTCGCCGTCGCCACAAGATTGACTGATGTTGCGGCTGCGAACACCCTCTCGCCATATCATGTCGTATCGGGGACCAACGATGCTCGTCACCAATCGCCGCCTCGCCATCGCCGCCTTGCTCGCCTCCGCGAGCTTTGCCGCGCCCGCCTTCGCGCAATCCACGCCGCCGGCCGACACCCAGGAGGCGACCGCACCGGATGAGCGCGACGACATCGTCGTCACCGCGCAGAAGCGCGAAGAGAATATGCAGGATGTGCCGATCAGCATCCAGGCGATCGGCACCAAGAAGCTCGATCAGCTCAACATCACCAACTTCGCTGAATATGCGCAGCTGCTGCCGTCCGTGTCGTTCCAGGCGCTGGGCGGGACGCCCGGCACCAACGTCGTCTATATGCGCGGCGTCGCCTCGGGCGGCGACGGCAACCATTCGGGCTCGCTGCCCTCGGTCGGCGTCTATCTCGACGAGCAGCCGGTCACCACGATCGGCGGCAATCTCGACGTCCATGTCTATGACATCGCCCGCATCGAGAGCCTCGCCGGGCCGCAGGGCACGCTGTACGGCGCGTCGTCGGAAGCCGGCACGATCCGCATCATCACCAATAAGCCGGACACGAGCGGCCTTTACGGCCGTGTCGATGGCGAGGTGAACACCGTCGACCATGGCGGCGTCGGCGGCAAGTTGGAAGGCATGATCAACATGCCCTTCTCGCAGGATATCGCGCTGCGCGTCGTCGGCTTCTATCAGAAGGATGCGGGCTTCATCGATAACGTGCCGGGCACCCGTACTTTCCTGCCGGACCCCTCAGGACACAGCATCACCGTCAACAACAATGCCTTCGTCAAGAAGGACTACAACGACACCGAGCTCTGGGGCGGTCGCGCAGCCCTCAAGATCGATCTCGACGACAATTGGACGGTCACGCCAGCCGTGATCTACCAGGACGAGCGGTCGCACGGCAGCTATGGCTACGATCCGAAGGTCGGCGACCTCGAGGTCCAGCATTTCTTCCCGGAATATCGCCGTGATCGCTTCATCCAGGCCGCGTTGACGATCGAGGGCAAGCTCGGCAACTGGGACCTGACCTATGCGGGCGCCTATCTCGACCGCAAGGATTTATCGTCCAGCGACTATACTGATTACGCCGAAGCCTATGACTCGCTGTACGCGTCGGTCGGTGGCATCGCCGGCTATGCCTATTTCGGCTTCGTCAATGCGGCGGGGGTCCATATCGACCCGCGCCAGAAGGTGATCGGCAGCGATCATTTCAAGAAGATGAGCCAGGAATTCCGGGTCGCCTCGCCGCAGGGCGAGCGCTTCCGGCTCGTCGCCGGCGTCTTTTATCAGCGCCAGAGCAACGACATCCATCAAGACTATCAGGTCGCCGGGCTCGCGCCGGATATGTCGGTCAATGGATTGCCGGGCACGCTCTGGCTGACGCAGCAGCACCGCGTCGACAAGGATTATGCGATGTTCGGGGAGGCGAGCTTCGACATCCTGCCGAACCTGACTCTGACAGGTGGCGGCCGGGCCTTCATCTATGACAACTCGCTGATCGGCTTCTTCGGTTTTGGACGGAATCCCGCATTCGATCCGGACGATTTTGATCCGCTGCCGAATGCGGCAGGCAGTTCGCGCACCGGCGTTGCCGGATGCTATACCACCACCGGGGCACAGTTGCGCGACAATCCGGGCGGCACGCTGCTTCCCGCTGCGGTAGCGGGTTCACCCTGTACCAATCTTGGCACCCTCTTCAACGGGCAGATCATTCCCAAGGAGACCCAGGGGCAGGGCTTCACCCACAGGCTCAACCTGACCTGGAAGCCGGTCAAGGACGTGCTGTTCTACGGCACCTGGTCGCGCGGCTTCCGGCCGGGCGGCATCAACCGGCGCGGCACGCTGCCGCCTTATGCCGCTGATTACCTGACCAATTATGAGGTCGGTTGGAAGACGACTTTGCTCGACGGCAAGCTACGCTTCAACGGCGCGCTCTATCAGCAGGAATGGAAGAAGTTCCAATTCTCCTTCCTCGGGCAGAACAGCTTCACTGAGATCCATAACGGCCCGGATGCGCGCATCCGCGGTGTGGAAATGGACGCGAACCTGAACCTCGGCCACCTCGTACTCACGGCGGCGGGCTCCTATACCGATGCGAAGACGAAGAGGAATCTCTGCG
>Ga0068858_100000470_pt1 | contig 42012 bp, 33 predicted proteins | sample KBSSwiS12_FD_66589 | JGI IMG/M metagenome (GOLD analysis project Ga0068858, IMG submission 66589) | Switchgrass rhizosphere microbial communities from Kellogg Biological Station, Michigan, USA - KBS Switchgrass S1-2 | ecosystem: Host-associated > Plants > Roots > Rhizosphere > Soil ... | reverse complement strand
GTGGAGAAGCCGCTCTCGAAGATCACGCGATCGGGATCGGTGGCGTCGATGCCGAGGCGCGCGGCGCGCGCGGCGATGGCCTCGCGATCGAGCCCGGCGCCGTCGTCGGAGACTTTGATGATCACGCTTCCCGCTTCGTGGCGCGCCTCGAGCGAGATCGTGCCGGTGGGCGCCTTGTCCGCGGCGATGCGCTGCGCCGGCAGCTCCAGGCCGTGGTCGATGGCGTTGCGGATCATGTGCATCAGCGGATCGCGCAGCATCTCGACGGCGGTGGTGTCGATCTCCACGTCGTCGCCGGTGGTGACGAGGCGGGCGTTCTTGCCGTGCGTCGCGGCGAGGTCGCGCACGGTGCGCGCGTACTGCCGGAAGAGCGGTCCCACCGGCACCATCCGCGCCCGCATGATCATTTCCTGCAGCTCGCCGTGCAGGAAGTCGAGCTCCCGCTCGGTTTCCACCAGATCCTCGATGTCGTCGGTGGCCAGCAGCTGCTGCACGCGGCCGCGGGCGATGGAGATCTCGCCGGCGAGATCGAGCATGCGATTGAGTCTGTCCGCCGAGACACGGAGGGAGCGGCGGGGGGAATTGCCGGTTGCCTGTTGCTGGTCGCCTGTGGTGGACGCGAGTCCGCCCGTGAGCAGGCGGCGGAAGGTGTCGACGCCGGAGAGCAGCAGCGAGGCGAGGGCGCGATCGACTTCCGGATCGTTGCCGTCCATCCGCTCCAGCATCTCCTCGTACGCATGGGCGAACGAGGTGAGGGTGTTCAGGCCGACGCACGAGGCGTTGCCCTTCAGCGTGTGCGCGTAGCGGAGGAGATCGCCGCGCAGCTCGGCGTCGTGCGGCGAGGCCTCCAGCGCCAGCAGGCCGGTCTCCAGCGCCGCGATCTCCTCGGTCGCCTCATCGGCGAACGTGGCGAGCAGCTGGTCGTAATTCAGATCAAGTTCAGGCATACGTCACCTTCGTCCGTGTGAAAACGGAGCTTGCGTCCGCGGTCGCCGCCGACGTCGGTCTGCACGATGTCGATGCCGCGCAGGGAGAGGAAGTCGAGCGCCAGGTTGATGTTCTTCTGCCCGAGGTGCTGCGCCGATTTCATCTGCTCGAACATGCAGCTCCCGCCGAAAACGCGGGCCCGCAGATACGGCAGACGGGCGCCGCCGGCGACCATCCGGTCGAGCAGTTCTTTCATCGCCACGTTGCCGAAACGGGGCGACTGCACGGCGCCGCCGGCGAGCTGCGGCAGCATGAAGTGATTCATCCCGCCGATGTGGGCGCGCGTGTCCCACAGGCAGACCGCGACGCACGAGCCGATGATCGTGGTGATCACCGTCGGCACCAGCGCGACGTGCAGCTGTCCCGGCTGCAGGTAGCGCGGCACGCGCATGACGTCCGCGGGCAGGGCGCTCACGCCGCCACCTCGGCGAGCCGCGTGCAGTAGAGCGCCGTCGCGCCATGCGTGGCGAGGAGATCGAAGAGCTCGAAGTCGACCGGCTCCAGTCCCTGCTTCTGCGCCAGGAGCGAGAAGATGCCGATCGCGCCGATGACGCGGTCGTCGAGCTTGAGCGGGATGCAGGCCAGCAGTTTCTCGTCGCGGCCCTGGGGCGTCATCGGCGACTGGCCGGCGACGTAGCGCTCTCCGCTGACCGTGACGATGCCGACGAGCCCGGAGTTGGAGTCGAGCGGGATCGAACGCCACTGCTCTTCGTCGATGCCGAACGAGGCGGCGAGGCGGAGCTCTTCGCGCTCCTGCTCCACTTCCCAGATGGCCAGCTCCTCGGAGCCGATGAGATTGATGATGATCTCCTTCATCGACTCGAGGATCCGCTCGCGATCGAGCGTGCCGTGGAGCTGGTAGCTGGCGACGTAGAGGTTGGCCAGGTTGGTGTTCTGCTGCTCGACCTCGACGTAACGCTCCGAGGCCTTGCGGCTGTCTTCCTGGATCTCGGAGAGGAGGTCGTGCAGGCGGCGGTTCTCATCGAGCAGCGACTGCACGTACTCGCGCGCGTCGGTGACGATTTTCTGGATGAAGGGGCGGATGGTGTCGTTGCTCATTTGGTTCTCCTGAAATCCGAGTGATGGAGGGCGAGTGATAGAGGGATTGAGTGACAGAGGGGGTTGAGGCTGCTCTCTATCTCTCTATTTCTCTATGTGTCTATCTCTCTATCCCTCGGGTTTTTACGCGGCGGCGGAGCCGAGGATGTTCTGCAGCTTGGTCAGCAGCTCGAGACCGTTGATCGGCTTGGTCACGTAGTCGGTGCAGCCGTTGCGGAAGGCGGTCTCGATGTTCTGTTCCTCGCCGCGGGTGGTGACCATGACGATCGGGATGTGCGCGGTGTCGGGGTCGGCGCGGATGGCGGCGCAGGCGGAGAGGCCGTCGAGGTTCGGCATCATCACGTCGAGCAGGATGATGTCCGGCTTTTCGCTCTTCGCCTTGGCCACCCCTTCGACGCCGTCGCGCGCGGTGACGAGCTCGTAGGGGCCCTTGGCCAGGATCATCTTTTCCATCAGCAGCACCGTGTTGGAGTCGTCCACGAGGAGCACTTTCTTTTTCATGCGAGAGTCCTTTCGAAGTTGGTGGCGCGGTTGGCGATCTCTGAGGCTGGGAGGGAGGGGCCGTAGATCCAGCCCTGCACTTTGTCGATGCCGAGGTCGAGGATCGCGTCGAGATCGGCCTGCTCCTCCACTCCTTCGGCGATGGGGATGGCGTTGCACGACTCGGCCAGCGTGACGATGGAGCGGAGCACGGCCTGGCGGTACGGGTCGTCGCTGCAGCCGCTGACGATGTAGCGGTCGATCTTGAGGTGATCGGGACGGCAGTCGACGATCATCCGGTAGTTGGAGGCGGCGACGCCGAGGTCGTCGAGGGCGATGCGGATGCCGGAGCCGCGCAGTTCTTCGAGCGTGGCGCGGAGGATGTCCATCGACCACGGCGCGCGATGCTCCACGATCTCCAGCATCAGCCGCTCCGGCGCGACGCCGTGCGTGGCGGCCAGGGCGATGAACGTCTCGGCGAAGTTCGGCACGTTGGTCATCGTGGAGCCGTGCAGGTTGATGGAGATCGACGGCGTGCCGGGGAGCGTGGCGGTGGCGGCGAGCACTTCGGTGATGCAGATCAGATCGATCTGCGCTTCGACCGACTTGCGGCGCGCGTACTCGAACATCACGTCGGGCCGCTCCATGCTGGTGTTGCGCGGACCGCGGGCCAGCGCCTCGTAGGCGTAGAGCGTGGTGCCCGACGCGTCGACGGTGAGGATCGGCTGGAACTCGATCCGGATCGCGCCGGGAGCGCTGAGCTGGTCGATCATGTTGCCCTTCACGCCGCGCTCCTGGTGAGCTCGGCGGCGAGCCGCGCGATGTCGGCCAGCGGCCGCGGTTTGTGCAGCAGCGCATGCGCGCCGCGGCGCAGCGCCTCGCGCTCGATCACCGCCGAACCGTGCGCCGTCAGCAGGATCACCCGCGCATTCGGGCAGTTCCAGCGGAGGTAGCGGAGGATCTCCAGACCCTCGTACCCGCTGTCGGTGAGCGAGAGGTCGGCGATGACGACGTCGTACTCGGTGTAGGTGGCGAGTGCCTCCGCCTCTTCCAGCTCCCGCGCCGTGTCGACCGTGTAGCCGATGCGCCGGAAGTAACGGGTGAGTGCGAAGAGGATCGTTTCTTCGTCGTCGATGAGCAGCAGGCGTTTGTTCACGGGTCTGCTCTAGAGCAACCCGGCTGCCACGAGTGCCAGTTCGTTAAGTGATTATCATTACTGGAGTTGTGGTTATCGGCTGGAAGGGTGGATGGGTGGCTGTGCTACTTTTAGCGTGCTGATTTCTAAAATTAGAACGGGGTTTCATCCGTCGGGCTTTTGAGCCGCTATACTCGGATGTGTGAGGACCCTCGCCCGAATCACCGCCGACCCGCAGGTCATGGGTGGCCGTCCCTGTATTCGCGGCATTCGCGTCACCGTCGGTACGATCGTCGGACTGGTCGCTTCCGGACATAGCCGGGAGGAAATCCTGATCCTCTATCCGTATCTCGAAGCTGACGACATCAGCGAGGCGCTCGCGTACGCAGCCTGGCGCTCTGACGAGTTCGAGGTTCCGATCTCGCCGAAGTGAAACTTCTGATCGACATGAATCTCACGCCGGGGTGGATACCGTTTCTTGCGGACCACGCGATCGAGGCGCAACACTGGTCTGACCTCGGTGATCACGACGCCATAGACGAGATCATCATGGGTTATGCACTCCGGCATCGATTTGTCGTCTTTACGCACGATCTCGATTTCGGAAACATACTCGCGGTGACTCATGCCAATGGGCCGAGCGTCATTCAGGTCAGAACAGAAGATCCCGTACCGTCAGCCGTGGGAGCGTTGGTCGTTTCCTCGATCCGTGACTATGAAAGCCATCTCGTCAGAGGCGCGCTTCTGACGATTGAACCGGATCGGAACAGATGGCGCGGTCGGATCCTGCCTCTTTTGCCAGGCATCCGGACTTAGCCCATCAGCCCCTGCTTTTCGCGATCGTGATCCCGTGCTTGCGCGCCTTGTAATACACGGCGCTGCGGGAGACGCCGAGGCGGGCGGCGACGCGGTCGATGACGCCGTTCTCCTCGCGCAGGACTTCCTCGATGTACTCCTTCTCCACGTCATCCAGAGTCCCGGCGCGGCGGACGGGCATCATGGCCGCGGGGGCGGTCATGTCGACGGGCATGACGAGCATGGTGGCGTCGAGGCGTTCGGCCTCGGTGCGCAACAGCGCGCGCTCCAGGACGTTGCGGAGCTCGCGGATGTTGCCGGGCCATTCGTAGCGGCGGAGGACGCGCTGGGCGTCGTCGGCCAGCGAGACCGGCGCGCGGCCGAGGTCGCGCGCGAGGCGGGCCAGGATGCGGGCGGCGATGATCGGGATGTCGTCCTGCCGCTCGCGCAGCGGCGGCACGAAGAGCTCGAGGGTGCTGATGCGGTAGTAGAGGTCCTGGCGGAAGCGCTGTTGATCGACCAGCGTCCGGAAGTCGCGATGCGTCGCCGCGATGAGGCGGACGTCGACGCTGCGGTCCTTCACGTCGCCGAGGCGGCGGAAGCGTTTTTCCTCGAGGACTTTGAGCAGGCTCGCCTGCACCTGCGAATCCATGTCGCCGATCTCGTCGAGGAACACCGTGCCGCGGTGCGCGATCTCCAGCAGTCCCTGCTTCGTCGTGATCGCGCCGGTGAACGCCCCCTTCTCGTGTCCGAACAGCTCCGTCTCCAGGAACTCGCGCGAGATGCCGGCGCAGTTGAGATCGACGAACGCTTCGCCGGCGCGGCGGCTGTTGCTGTGGATCCAATGCGCCAGCACCGTCTTGCCCGTGCCGGTCTCGCCGTGAATCAGGATGGGGCTGTCGGTGCGCAGGACCGCCTGCGCCTTCTCCTTCAGTTCGACGATCACGCCGCTGCCGCCGAGGAATGGGTCGACCGGCATGCGGACGTCGGTCGCCTGCGCGCCGGCCAGCACCTGCCGCTGATTGCGGCGGTTCTCCAGGATGCGGTTCACCACCAGCAGCAGCGCCTCGAGCTCCACCGGCTTGGTGAAGAACTGCTCCGCGCCGAGCTTCACCGCCTCCACCGCGTTGTCGATCGAGGCATACGCGGTGAGGACGATGATCGGCGAGTCGCTGACGGAGCGGAAGTCGGGGAGGAGATCGAGCGCGTTCCCGTCGGGGAGCCGGAAGTCGAGGATGGTGATGTCGGGACCGAAGGAGCGGAACTTCGCCTTGCCCGACGCGCAGTCATCCGCCTCCTCCACGTCGAAACCTTTCGACGTCAGAAATCGACGGACGGCAAACCGCGGAACCGACTCGTCGTCGATGAGGAGAACGCGTGGACGTAGCATGTTGGGGTCGTATCTGGACAATTAACTTAACGGCCCCGTTAAGTTAATTGTCCAGATACGACCCCAACTTATCACCGCGGCAGCATCTTCAGTGCGCGCAGGAGATCGTCCGTCACCGGATCGTAGACATTTCCGGCGATGAAGATGGCGCGAAAGAGCAGCAGCTCGATCACCGCGTTGATCACGATCGCGACGGCCACCCAGCGCCGGTCGCGCACCGTGCCGCAGAGGAACGTCGCGGCGAGAAGCCGCGCCAGCGGCTCGACGGGGACGATGTAGCGGAGGTTTTTCGACGACAGCAGTCCGTGCACGACGAGGATGCCGCCAAGCAGGACGAGCAGGTGCCGCTGATTGCGCGTCGCCTCGCGCGCGCGGGCGGCGACCCAGCCGCAGGCGGCGATCATCGCCAGCGTGACCACCGGCGCGACCGCCATCAGGTCGATGATCAATCGCTGCGGCGGCCCGTTCTGGTACTGCTCCGGATACTCCGCGCCGATGGTCGAGGTCGTGAGATGGGCGACCTTGAAGAACGAGGTGACGTCGTGCGCGAGGAGGCAGAAGACGGCGAAGTAGAGAAAGGGCGGGAGGGCGGCGGCGATGAGCATTCGCCAGTTCATCGTGCGCGTCCGCAGCCACCAGAAAAGCAGAATGATCGGATAGATCAGCAGGAACTGCTCTTTCGCGCCGAAGGCGAGAGTCGTGACGATGACCCAGGGGACAAGCTGGAGGGCTTGTCCTGCGTAAGACAACGTAGGACAAGCTCTCAGCTTGTCCAGATATCTCAGCAACGTCGCGATCGAGGCGAGGACGAGCATGCAGAAGAACTCGTCGGCCAGCGCGCGGCGCCCGAGGGCCAGCTGCAGCGGCGAGGTGGCGGCGAGGGCGGCGGCGGCGAGGGCGGTGGGGGAGTCGAACAGCTCGCGGCCGATCCACCAGGTCAGTCCGACCGAGGCGATGCCGGCGAGCGTCGAGACCATGGCCAGATCGCGGAAGGTGCAGTGGCCGGCGAGCGAGCAGAAGATCGACGTCGCGCCGATCCACGACCAGCGCAGCGGACTCGGAAAGAGCCACATGTCGCGATCGTTGAGGAACGTCTGTACCAGGTCCGCGTACTGGCTGACGCCGCCGCTGAACAGCGTCTTCGCGAAGTCGAGGTACGTCGACTCGTCGGCCGGTGAGTATTGAACGATGTTGTTGAGATAAAAGCGGATCCCCGCGGCGATGGCGAGGACGGCGGCGAGCGCCAGCGCCCTGTTATGATTTTCGCTGTCCAAACTCTCTCCTCCGAGGAGCCCCCCCTGTGACGATCGCCCTCACTCTATTCTGGCTTACCGCACCGGTTCTGGAAGCCGGATTCGGAGGGACCGATCTGATTCTCCCCGCCGTCGGCCGCCACTTCTACACCACGGCGTGGATCACGAACCAGTCCCCGGACGAGAGCGCCGCCGCGCAGGCGCTGGCCCGCCGCACCGCCGCGCTGCGTCAGGAGAACGCCGATCTACGTCAACGATTGGAGCGACTGGAGAAGATCCTGCTCGATAATCAGCAGAAGTGAACCGCGGTACGTTTCTCTTTGCCTGCGCCGCCGCGATCGCGTTGATCGTGGCGGCGTACGGCAACTCGCTCGATAACTCCTTCCACTTCGATGACTCGCACGTCATCGTGACCAACGCCTATCTCCGCAGCCTGCACAACGTGCCGCTCTTCTTCAAGGACGCGCACACGTTCAGCAGCCTGCCGCAGAACTCGACCTACCGGCCGCTGGTGACGCTGTCGCTGGCGCTCGACTACGCCGCCGGCCACGGCCTCGCGCCGCGCGCGTTCCACGTCACGCAGCTCGCGCTGATGCTGATCACCGGCGCGCTGCTGGTGATCTTTTTCATCCCCATCACCGGTCGCTGGATCGCGCTCTTCTGCGCCACGCTCTTCTGCGTCCACACGGCGAACACGGAGACGATGAACCTCATCTCCGCCCGCTCGGAGCTGTTGTCGACGATCGGGCTGCTGGCGACGTTCATCCTTTATCAACGCTCGCCGTTCGCGCGACGGACGCTGCTCTACCTGATCCCGCTGGCGATCGGCGCGCTGGCGAAGGCGCCGCTGGTGGTGTTTGCGCCGCTGCTGTTTTTCTACGTGCTCTGCATCGAAAAGCAGCCTGCACGAACTGCCGTTCGCGCGATGCTTCCCCCGCTCATCCTCGGCGTAGCCCTCCTCATCTTCCTCAACTCCATGAACGCCCCGGAGTGGGTGGGGGGCGGCGGCTCGCGTTACCACTACCTCATCACGCAGCCGTTCATCTGGCTGCACTACTTCCGGCTCTTCTTCCTGCCGATGGGGCTCACCGCCGACACCGACATGGGGACGTTCGCGCACTGGTACGACACGCGCGCCGTCGCCGGCTACGCGTTCGTCGCGCTGCTCGTGTTCTGGATGCAGCGGACAAAGTCGCGTCCCGTCGTCTTCGGCCTCGCCTGGTTCGCCATCGCCCTCCTCCCGACGTCGATCTTTCCGCTGGCCGAGGTGGCGAACGAACATCGCATCTTCTTCGCGTACATCGGGCTGGTGCTTGCGGTGGTCTGCTGGGCGGTGGAGTACGTGCGCGACGTCTCCGATGACACGGTCGCCGGAATCGCGGTGGTGATCCTGATCGCGCACGCCGCCGGCACGCACGCGCGCAACGAGACGTGGAAAACCGAGGCGTCGCTCTGGGCCGACGTGGTGCAGAAGAGTCCGGCCAACGGCCGGGCGTGGATGAATTTCGGACTGACGCAGATGGGGAAAGGCGACTACCTCGGGGCGAAGAACAGTTTCGACCGCGCGGCGACGTTCGTCCCGAACTACTCCGTCCTGGAGATCAACGAAGGCATCGACGTCGCGGCTCTCGGCGATCAGGTCGAAGCGGAGCGTCATTTCCGCCGCGCCCTTTCTCTCAACCCTGACGCGAATTCGCATTTCTTCTACGCCCGCTGGCTCGTGCAGCAGGGACGCGCGCCGGAGGCGATCCCGCACGTGCGCGACGCGCTGCGCATCAGCCCCGCCCTCAGCGACGCGCGGTGGCTGCTGCTCCGTCTCGCCGCGGCGATCGACTCGCCCGATCTCGCGGCGTTGCAGGCGGAGACGCTGGCCATCAATCCGGACGATCGGACGCTCGCCACGTACGCGAGCTACGACGCCGCGTTCAAGGCCGGCGTGCAGGCGATCCAGCGCAAGGAGTGGCTCGTCGCCGCGCGCGCGAATCGCGAGGCGCTGCGGTTCGACCCGCAGTCCGTCGACGCGAAGCAGAACCTCGCCTGGTCGCTCCGCCGGCTCGGGTTCGTGCCATGATCCGTGCATGAGCGATTCGACCTTCGCCGGCCTCGGGCTGCGCGACTCATTACTGGCCACACTCACCTCACTGGGATACGAAGCGCCGACGCCGATCCAGGAGCGGACCATCCCGATCCTCCTCGCCGGACACGACCTGATCGGGCAGGCGCAGACCGGTACCGGCAAGACCGCCGCGTTCGCGCTACCGATCCTGCAGAACATCGACGCCGGCGCGCGCGCGACGCAGGCGCTGGTGCTCACGCCGACGCGCGAGCTGGCCATGCAGGTGGCCGAGGCGCTGCACACGTACGCGCACGGCATGGAGGGACTGAGCGTGCTGCCGGTGTACGGCGGCGCGCCGATCGTGCATCAGCTCAAGCGGCTCGAGCGCGGCGTGCAGATCGTGGTCGGCACGCCGGGACGGCTCATCGATCACCTCGATCGGAAGAGCCTGCGCCTCGACGAGATCAAGGTGATCGTCCTGGATGAAGCGGACGAGATGCTGAAGATGGGATTCATCGAAGACGTGGAGCGGATCCTCGGCGAGGCGCCGCCGACGCGGCAGATCGCGCTCTTCTCCGCGACCATGCCGCCCGAAGTGTTGCGCATCGCGCAGAAGCACATGCCCGGCGCGCAGAAGGTGGCGATCGAGCACAAGGCGCAGAACGCGCCGGCCATCGAGCAGCGCTTCATCAATCTGTCCGAGGGGCAGAAGCTCGACGTGCTGACACAGATGCTCGAGCTGGAGGAGAACGACGCGACGCTGATTTTCCGGCGGACGAAAAACGGCGCGGCGGAGCTGGCGGAGCGCCTCTCGGGACGCGGCTTCGCGGCCGTTGCGATGCACGGCGACATGAAGCAGTCGGAGCGCGAGAGCGTGATTCGCCGCCTGCGCGCGGGAGCGATCGAAATCGTGGTGGCGACCGACGTCGCGGCGCGCGGGCTCGACGTCGAGCAGATCACGCACGTGGTGAACTACGACGTACCGTACGACGTCGAGGCGTACGTGCATCGGATCGGACGCACGGGACGCGCCGGCCGCAGCGGCGTGGCCACGATGTTCATCACGCCGCGGGAGCGGAAGAACATGCGCGAGATCGAGCGCTACACGGGGACGCCGATCAAGCCGATGCGCATGCCGACGCAGGCGGACGTCGCGGCGCGGCGGGTCGGCCAGTTGAAGGAGACGATCCGCAAGAACCTGCAGGAAGGCGATCTCGATCTGTACGTCGCGCTCGTCGAACAGCTGGCCGAGGAAGGGGCGCACGACATGGCGGAGATCGCGGCCGCGGCGGCGCGATTGCTGTCGGTCGCGCGGCCGATCGCGGAGAAGGAGATTCCGGTGGCCGCGCCGCCGCCGGTCGAGCCGAGAGGGGAGCGGACGTCTCGTCCGCTCGCGTCCCCGGGCGGACGAGACGTCCGCCCCCCTCAGAAGCAGGCACGCTCAGACGAGCCGAAGACCCGCCTCAGTATGGCGGTCGGCAAGCGCGACGGCATCCGCCCCGCCGACGTCGTCGGCTCGATCGCGAACGAAGCGAACGTCCCGGGCCGCGACATCGGCCCGATCGAGATCCGCGACGACATCACGTACGTCGTGATCCCGACCCGCTACGTCGGCGCGGTGCTGGAGAAGGTCGGGCGGAAGCGTTTCCGCGGCAAGGCGCTGAACGTGCGGGTGTCGGGCGGAGGCGGCGGTGAAGCGCCTGCGCGCACGCGTCCGCCGGCGTTCGGGAAGTTCATCAAGAAGCGGAAGTAATCAGAACTCGATCTGCGCGCCGAGCTCCACCACGCGATTCGGCGGCAGCCGGAAGAAGCGCGCGGCGCTTTCCGCGTTGCGCATCATCGAGGCGAAGATCTTCTCCCGCCACTGCATCATGCCGCTCGGACGTTTCGTGATGATCAGCGTTTCGCGTCCCAGGAAGTACGTCGTGTCCATCGGCGGAACGACGAGCCCTTTCTCCGACGCGCGCTCGAGCAGCGCCGGCACATCGATGTCTTCCATGTAGCCGTAGCGCGCCTTCACGCGATGGATTCCCTCGCCGAGATCTTCGACGGTGAATCGCTCGTCGGCCGGCACGTGCGAGACTTCCTCGCTCTCGATGGTCAGCAGGATGAGTCTCTCGTGCAGCGCCTTGTAGTGCTTCAGGCTGTGGAGCAACGACGCCGGCACGGCGTCGGGATTGCGATGCATGAACACCGCGGTGCCGGGCACGCGGATCGGCGGCCGGACGCGCAGCGATTGAATGAACAGGTCGGGAGAGAACGCCCCTTCGCGCAGTTTTTCGCTGAGCAGTTCGCGTCCGCGGCGCCACGTCGTCATGACGGTGAAGACGCCCGCCGCGATGAGCAGCGGGAACCAGCCGCCGGCGACGATCTTGGCGTAGTTGGCGATGAGGAACGCGATGTCGCCGACGAGGAACGCCGCCGTGATCAGGCCCGCCCTCAAACGGCTCCAGCCGCGGAGATCGCGCGCCACGACGTAGGCGAGGACAGTCGTGATGATCATCGTCGTGCTGACCGCCACGCCGTACGCGCCGGCGATGTTGCTCGACGAGCCGAAGCCGATGACCAGGATGATCGTGGCCACCATCAGCGCCCAGTTCACGGTCGGCATGTAGATCTGGCCGATCTCCACGCTCGAGGTGTGGATGATCTCCATGCGCGGCAGGTATCCGAGCTGGATCGCCTGGCGGGTCAGGGAGAAGGCGCCGGAGATGATGGCCTGCGACGCGATGATGGTGGCGCATGTGGCCAGGATCACGAGCGGGTAGAGGCTCCACTTCGGCGCGAGGAGATAGAACGGATTCTGCGCGGCTTGCGGGTGTTCGATCAGCAGCGCGCCCTGGCCGAGGTAATGGAGGATGAGGGCCGGCGCGGCGACGGAGAACCAGTCGATCTGGATCGGTTTCTCGCCGAAGTGACCGAGGTCGGCGTAGAGCGCTTCGCCGCCGGTGGCCACGAGGAAGACGGCGCCGAGCACGAGGAATCCGTGCATGCCGTTCTGCATGAAGAACCGGACGGCATGGATCGGATTGAGCGACCAGAGCACCGAGGGATGGAGAAGAATGCCCTTCACTCCGAGGACGGCCAGGATGGTGAACCAGACGAGCGTGATGGGGCCGAAGATGGCGCCCACGCCGGCGGTCCCGCGGCGCTGAAACATGAACAGCATCACCAGGATCATGATGGTGATGGGGATGACGTACGGCTTGAAGAACGGCGTCGCCACTTCCAGTCCTTCGACGGCGCTGAGGACGGAGATGGCGGGCGTGATCATGCCGTCGCCGTAGAGCAGCGCCGCGCCGAACACGCCGAGGATCACCAGCGTCGCCTTCACCTTGCCGCGCCGCCGCTTGCTCATGCCGATGAGGCCGAGGAGCGCGAGGATCCCGCCCTCGCCGCGGTTGTCGAAACGGATCACGTAGACGTGGTACTTGATCGTGACGACGGTGACCAGAGTCCAGAAGATCAGCGAGAGGACGCCGTAGACGTTCGCCTGGGAGAGGGGGACGGCATGGTGGCCGTAGAAACACTCCCGCATCGCGTAGAGAGGGCTGGTGCCGATGTCGCCGTAGACGATTCCGAGCGCCAGGAGGGAGAGGGAAAAGAGACGTTTTCCATGTACGTCTTCATGTGACATCGGCCCGCGAGTCTAGCGCGCTATCTTGTTGAAGAGTCGAATCTTAATGGTTTCTTAATGGGGGAGACAGCAGATAGCGGATAGCGGATAGCAAGGGTTGCTATCTGCTATCCGCTATCCGTTCCGGGCGGGCGGCTTGCGTGTCGATGATGACGAGATCGAACCCCCGCCCCCGATCGAGCAGCTTGTGCACGATGCTCGGCGCGAAGCGATTGAAGAATCCGGGCCGCGTCGGCCTGCCGACGACGAACAGGTTGATCCCCGCCTCCTGCGCGAAGTCGCAGATCGCTCCGGCCACGTCTTCCGACTCCCGCGTGACGACGGTCGCGCCGAGCGAGATCGCCAGCTGCACGTTCTCGCTCAGCTTTCGATGTTCCTCGGCGGTGATGTTCTGCGGATGCTCCCGCTGCTGGCGGACGTAGAGCGCGAACCAGCGCGTGTTCATCCGCCCGGCGATGCGCGACGCGCGCAACACGAGCGGCCGCGCGATCTCCGGATCGAACGGGACGGCGACGGCGAGCTTGACCTCGGATTCATTGCCGCCGGTGAACGTGGCGGTCTGCAGCAGCGCCAGCTCGCGAAGGCGCGCCAGCATCTCCGTGCGAAAGAAGTTGTCGAGCGCGCGCTTCGCCTGCTCCGGCGGATAGATCTTCCCCTGCCGCAGCCGCTCCTGCAGCTCGGGAACCGGGATGTCGACGAGGACGACGGAGTCGGCTTCGCGAATGATGCGATCGGGCACGCGCTCGCGGATCTCGATGCCGGTCGCCGACTGCACGATGTCCTGCACGCCCTCGAGGTGCTGGACGTTGAGCGCGGTCATCACCGACGTGCCGGTGGCGAGGATCTCTTCCACATCCTGCCAGCGCTTCTCGTTGCGCGAGCCGGGGACGTTCGTGTGCGGGAGCTCGTCGACGACCACGACGTCGGGACGGCGGGCGAGGATGGCGTCGAGATCCATTTCCTCGATCACGACGTCTTTGTAGTGGATCCGTTTTCGCGGAATGACTTCGAGGTCCGCGACGCGCGCCGCCGTTTCGGCGCGGCCATGCGGCTCGATGAATCCGACCGCGATGTCGACTCCGGCCTGCCGCGCGGCGTGCGCGTCGTCGAGCATGCGCACTGTCTTGCCGACGCCCGCGGCCATGCCGAGGTAGACCTTCAGGCGGCCATGTCCGGCGCGGGTCTTCCCCGCCAAACGGAGGAGCTCATCCGGATCGGGGCGTTTCATGAGCTTTCATCATGCTATCGAGCGCGAGATTCAGCAGCAGCACATTCACGCGCGGTTCGCCGTACACGCCGAGGAATCGTCCTTCGACACGCTGTTCGACGAGCGTACGCACACGCGCCGCATCGATCCCTCGGGCATGCGCGACGCGCGCGACCTGACTGAACGCGTAGTCAGGGGAGATGTGCGGATCGAGTCCGGACGCAGACATGGTGATGCCGTCGCGCGCGACGCGCTCCGCGCGCTTGCGCGAGGTCGGGCCGAGGTTGCTGCCGCCCGAGGATTGCGCGTTGAAGTCGACGGCCGAGGGTCGCGGATGAAAGTAACGGTCGGCCGTGAATTGCTGCCCGATCAGCGACGAACCGATCACGCGGCCGTCGACCACGATCAACGACCCGTTCGCCTTGTCACGGAAGACGAGTTGTCCGATGGCCCAGACGACGCCGGGATAGATGCCGCACACCAGGACCAGCAGTACCAGCGTCATGCGGATCGAGATCATCAGGTGCTGTTTCATGCGAGCCCCGCGAGATTGAGCACGACGTCGATGATCTTGATGCCGGCGAACGGCACGATCACGCCGCCGAGACCGTAGAGCAGCAGGTTGCGGCGGAGGATACGCGCGGCGCCGAGCGGGCGGTACGCCACGCCGCGCAGGGCCAGCGGCACGAGGGCGATGATCACCAGCGCGTTGAAGATGACGGCGGAGAGGATCGCGCTCTGCGGCGTGGCGAGCCGCATGACGTTCAGCGCCTGCAGCTGCGGATAGGTGGTCAGGAAGAGCGCCGGGATGATGGCGAAATACTTCGCCACGTCGTTGGCGATGGAGAACGTGGTCAGCGCGCCGCGCGTCATCAGCAGCTGCTTGCCGATCTCCACGACCTCGATCAGCTTCGTCGGGTTGGAGTCGAGATCGACCATGTTTCCCGCTTCCTTCGCCGCCTGCGTGCCGGTGTTCATGGCCACGCCGACGTCCGCCTGCGCCAGCGCAGGGGCGTCGTTCGTGCCGTCGCCGGTCATGGCCACGAGGTTGCCGGCCGCCTGTTCGCGGCGGATCAACGCCAGCTTGTCCTCGGGAGTCGCTTCAGCGAGGAAGTCGTCGACGCCGGCCTCGCGCGCGATCGTGGCGGCGGTGAGCGGGTTGTCGCCGGTGATCATCACCGTGCGGATGCCCATCATGCGCAGGCGGTCGAAGCGCTCGCGCATGCCCCCTTTCACCACGTCTTTCAGATCGATGACGCCGAGGACGCGCGTCTCTTCGGCCACGACGAGCGGCGTGCCGCCGGCGCCGGCGATCGTCGCCACGTCGTCGCGCACGCGGTCGGGCAACCGGCCGCCGCTCGATCGCACGAACGCGTCGATCGCATCGGCCGCCCCTTTTCGCACGCGCCGCCCTTCCGGCAGATCGACGCCCGACATGCGCGTCATCGCGGTGAAGGGAACGAAGTGTCCGCCGAGGTCGTGCAGGTCGCGCCCCCGCAGGCCGTATTGCTCTTTCGCCAGCACCACGATCGAACGCCCCTCCGGCGTTTCATCGGCCAGCGAGGAGAGCTGCGCGGCTTCGGCCAGCTCGCGCGCGTCGACGCCCGGCGCGGGACGGAACTCCGACGCCTGGCGATTGCCGAGCGTGATCGTCCCGGTCTTGTCGAGGAGAAGCACGTTCACGTCGCCCGCCGCTTCGACGGCGCGTCCCGACATGGCGAGCACGTTGTGCTGCAGCACGCGATCCATCCCTGCAATGCCGATCGCGGAGAGGAGCGCGCCGATGGTTGTCGGGATCAGGCAGACGAGAAGCGCGATCAGAACTGTGATCGTGACGTGGCCGCCGGAATAGCGCGCGAACGGCTCGAGCGTGGCCGTGGCGAGGAGGAAGACGATGGTCAGTCCGGCGAGCAGCATATCGAGCGCGATCTCGTTCGGCGTCTTCTGCCGCTCCGCTCCTTCGACCAGCCGGATCATCCGATCGATGAACGTGTGTCCCGGCTCGGAGGTGATCTCCACGACGATGCGATCGGAGAGGACGATCGTTCCCCCGGTCACCGCGGAGCGATCGCCGCCCGCCTCGCGAATGACGGGCGCCGACTCGCCGGTGATCGCCGCTTCGTTGACCGAGGCGATCCCTTCGACGACGGTGCCGTCGCCGGGGATGATCTGATTGGCCTCGACCACGACGCGATCGCCCTTGCGCAGCATGGAGGCGGGAACCTGCTCCTCGCGATCGCCCACCAATCGCCGCGCGACCGTTTCGTTCTTCGACTTCCGCAGCGTCGCGGCCTGCGCTTTTCCCCGCCCTTCCGCCAGCGCTTCGGCGTAATTCGCGAAGAGGACCGTGGCCCAGAGCCAGATCGAGATCTGCAGCGCGAAGCCGTTGAAGTCGGTGATGAGGAGGAGCGTCGTCACGGCGGCGCCGATCTCCACCAGGAACATCACCGGATTGCGCCACATCACGCGCGGGTCGAGTTTCCGGAAAGCTTCGCGCATCAGAACAGCCGTCCCGCGCGCAGGAGGAAGTGCTCGACGATCGGACCGAGGGAGAGCATCGGGAAGTAGGTGAGCGCGCCGATGATGACGATCACGCCGCTGAGCAGCATGGTGAAGAGCGGACCGTCGACCGGGAACGTGCCGGCCGATTCGGCCACGCGCTTCTTCGCCGCGAGCGAGCCGGCGATCCCCATGATCGGGATGATCATGAAGAAACGGCCGAGGAAGATGGCGAGGCCGAGGCCGACGTTGTAGAAGTTCGTGTTCGCGTCGAGTCCCGCGAATGCGCTGCCGTTGTTGCCCGCGGCGCTGGCCCACGCGTACGAGAGCTCGCTCAGTCCGTGCGGGCCGCCGTTGGCGACGCTCGACCGGCCCGCCTTCGTCGAGATGGCCGCGCCGATGAGGATCACGGCGGCGAAGATCAGCACCGTCAGCATCGCCAGCTTCACGTCCTTCGCCTCGATCTTCTTGCCGAGGTATTCGGGCGTGCGGCCGACCATCAGGCCGGCGATGAAGACGGCGAGAACGATGAAGACGAAGATGCCGTACAGCCCCGCGCCGGCGCCGCCGTAGATCACTTCGCCGAGAAGGATGTTGACCAGCGGAACGAAGCCGCCGAGCGGCGTGAAGGAGTCGTGCATCGCGTTTACCGCGCCGCACGACGCCGACGTGGTGATCGAAGCGAAGAGCGCGGAATCGGCGGGACCGAAGCGCGTCTCCTTTCCTTCCATGTTGTTCGCCGATGTCTCCGCGCCGACGGCAATGGCGGTCATCAGCAGGAAGAGGATCGACATCGCCGCGAACACGGCCCAGCCGTGGCGCGGCTTTCCGGTCATCGAGCCGAGGGTGTACGTCAGTCCGGCCGGGATCCAGAGGATGAGGAACATCTGGAAGAAGTTCGTGAACGGCGTCGGGTTCTCGTAGGGATGCGCGGAGTTGGCGTTGAAGAAGCCGCCGCCGTTCGTGCCGAGCTCCTTGATCGCCTCCTGCGAGGCGACCGGCCCCTGCGCGATGTGCTGCGCCGCGCCTTCGAGCGTCCGCACGTCGGTCGCCGCGTGGAAGTTCTGCACGACGCCCTGCGAGAGGAACACGATCGCGCTGACGAGCGACAGCGGCAGCAGGATCCGGAGCGTGCCTCGCACGAGGTCGACCCAGAAGTTGCCGAGCGTGGCCGACTTCTGTCGCGCGATGCCGCGGATGACGGCGACGGCGATAGCCATTCCGGCGGCGGCGGAGGCGAAGTTGTGGAAGGTGAGGCCGGCCATCTGCGTGAGGTGCGACATCGTCGACTCGCCGGCGTAGGCCTGCCAGTCGGTGTTGGTGGTGAACGACATCGCGGTGTTCCAGGCGAGGGCGGGGGCGACGGCGCCGAGCTTGTCGGGATTCAGCGGCAGGAACTGCTGGAGCCGTTCGATGACGTACGTGAACAGGAGACCCACGGCGCTGAACGCGAGCATGGCCAGCGTGTAGGCCTGCCAGCTCTGCTCCCGTTTTTCGTCGACGCCGCAGAGCCGGTAGATGAGCCGCTCGAACGGCCGCATCAGCGGATCGGGAAACGTCCGCTCGCCGCAGAAGACGCGGCGCATGTAGAGGCCGATCGGTTTCGTCAGCGCGAGCAGCAGCAGGAAATAGAGCGCGACTTTGAGAAAGACGATCACAACGTCTCGCAGACGCGGACGTACGCCGCGGCCAGGGCAAAGAGGATGAGCGTGAGCAGGATGAAGAGGAGGTCGGCGATCACGAGAGCTCCTCGCGCTCGGCGAAGAACGCCGGCGCGAAGATCCAGGCGAAGAGGTAGACGTTGCGCATCAGCGGGTGAGCGGGAGATCCCAGCAATGAATACCAGCCGTGACCGAGGCGGGTGGCCAGCGTGATCTCCACGCCGATGGAGAGGACGAGCCAGACGATGCCGACGCCGAGCGCGTGCGTGATTCCGGCGTGGCGCGCGACGAAACGGTTGTAGCCGTACGCCGTCGCCGCCAGCGCGGCGATCGACAACGTCGCCGCGGCCGCCGGCGAACGCCGGTCGATCCCGACATGCGCCGCGACGACCAGCACCGCGGCGATCAGCCAGAAGAGCAGCACGCAGACGGTGATCGTTGTCGGATGATGAGCCATGACTCTCTTCAACGCGGCGACTGATGCGCGCTCGCTAAGGAAGGCGAAGGAATGTCGTCAGAAAAGCGAAAAGGATCATTAAGAAAACGTTGGGGTCGCATCTGGAAAATCAACTTAACGCGCGGCGTTAAGTTGATTTTCCAGATGCGACCCCAACTTCAGACCGGCTCGGCGATGAAGCGGTAGCCGACCCAGGGCTCGGTCACGATGTAGCGCGGGGACGAGGGATCGGGCTCGACCTTTTTGCGCAGCGCGCTCATGTGAACGCGCACGGTGTCGGCGGTCGTGCCGGGGGCGTCGCGCCAGACGCGGGCGATGATGTGATCGGTGAAGACCGGCTTTCCGGCGTTCGACGCCAGGAGCTCGAGTAGCGCGTACTCGGTCGGCGTGAGGCGGATGTCGCGGCCTCCCTGCACGACGCGTCGCCGTTCGAGATCGATGGTCAGGTCGTCGAATTGCAGCGTCGTCGCCGCCGCGCCGCCGAGGCGGCGGAGCTGGGCGCGGATGCGCGCCATCAGCTCGCCGACCGAGAACGGCTTGGTCACGAAGTCGTCCGCGCCGAGGTCGAGCGCGCGGATCTTGTCGGCGTCGTTGCCGCGGACGGAGAGGACGATGATCGGCGTCCGCGCGCCGGCGCGGATGGCGGTGATGAGCTCGAAGCCGTCGGAGCGCGGCATGGAGAGATCGGTGAGAACGAGATCGGGGGCGTGGCTCTCGAACGCGCGCACGCCGTCGAGGCCGTCGCTGGCCACGGCGGTGGTGTAGCCGCCGGCCTGAAGCTCGCGCGCCATCGAGTCGCGGATCGCCGGGTCGTCGTCGACGACGAGGATCAGCGGGGCGATCGTCATCGGCTCTCCGTCACCGGCAGCGGCGCCGCCGGCACATCGAGCCGCGCGATCGTGCCGCCGCCCTGCCGCGGCGTGATGCCGATCGAGCCGCCGTTGGCCATGGCCAGGCTGCGTGCGATCTCCAGCCCGAGGCCGCGTTGCGCGACGTCGCTGGTGGCGCCGGCGAGAAGGTTGCCGTCGGCGTCGGCGACGCCCGCCGGAAGGCCGGGGCCGCGATCGAGCACTTCGATGCGCACCTGCGCGGGATCGAGCGGATGAACACGCGCCAGCAGTTCGAGCGGCGCGCCGGCGGGCGAGACGCGGTGCGCGTTCTCGATGAGATTGACCAGGATCTCCAGCGCCAGCGACGGATCGACGTTGGCGTCGGGACAGTCGTCTTCGACGCGCACCGTGACCGGCCGCGATTCGAACACCAGCGGGAGGTTCTCGCGGACGGCGCGGAAAAGATCGGCCGGCGGCGTCGGCTCGCTGCGCGGCGTGGCCCTTCCGGCCTCCAGCCGCGCCATCGACAACAGGTTGTCGATCCGCCGCCGCAACCGTCCCGTTTCGCCGGCGATGCCGGCCACCGCCTCCTTCAGTTCCGGGTCGCGCTCCGCTTTGCGGCGCAACGCTTCGGTGTGGATCGTGATCGCGGTGAGCGGCGTCGTCAGATCATGCGAGATCGCGCGGAGCAACGACGTCTTCAATGTCTCGCTCTCGCGCAGCGCGTGCATGTGGGCGTTGTCTTCGATGAACTTCTCGCGCTCGACGGCGAGGCCGACGAGGCGCGACGCGGAGATGAGCGCCTTCATCGACGCGTCCGTTCCGCGCGCCACGAGCGCACCGGTCGTCCTGCCGCCGACGAGGAGCGGGAGGTAGACGTCGCGGCCGAGCGGCGAGGGGAACTCGAGCGGTTCCTTGTGCCGGCCGACGCCGGCGATCAGGTCTTCGATCTCATCCGGCTTGTCGCCGCGCCACCAGATGACGTTCTGGCGATAGGGGCTGCCGTCGAAGAGCACGAGGCCTCCCTCGCGCGCGCCGAGGAGCGTGAGCGCGCGGCCGGTCGCCTCGCCCAAGGCGCCGACGCGGTTGGTGGCGGTGAAGAGCTCGATGCTCAGGTCGTAGAGCGTGCCGAGCTCCGTGCGGCGCTGCTCCGCGCGGTCGGCCTGGATGCGCGCGGCGATCACGAGGCGGCTGACGATCACGGAGGTCACGAGGAACGCGCCGAGGGCCACCCAGTTCGCCGGCTCGGCGATGGTGAAGGTGTGGACCGGGGGAAAGAAAAAGAAGTTGTAGCAGAGCGTGGCGACGATCGACGCCATCGCGCCGACAGCCAGTCCGCCGCGCAGCGAAGAGAGGAGGACGACGATCAGGAAGGCGAAGCCGGCGGTGTTCGGATTGAGATGAACCGCGCGGCCGATCAGCGTCACGGCGGCGTTGCCGGCGAGCGCGATGAGCGATTGCGTTGCGATTTCGACGCTGCGGCGCGATCTCACTGCATACGGATAACACGAATGCGGGGAGAACGTCGTTAAGGGGACATTAAGAACGGAGTGACGCAGCTCACGGGCGGCTCACCATTCCATACCTATATTTCTGTTCCTCCGACATACGTCCTCCCGGCAGGCATCGCGCGATGCCTGCATCCATCGAAGTTCTCGCTCGATCAACCATTTAGGAGGCAACATGCGTTCGATACACCGGCTCTCTCTCACTCTCGTCCTCGCCGCGGCCGCGGCATTCTTTCCCCTCATCGCTTCCGCCGCCGACGCCGAGCAGCAGGCGGCGCGGCTGGTCATGACCACCAGGGCGATCGAATGGCAACCGACGACCGCTGCGGCGGCCACTCTCCTGTCCGTGCAACGGCCGGACGGCGAGGTGATGACCGAGGCGTTCGCCGCCGGCCGCAATCCGATGCTGCGGCTCGACGACCTCGCCGACGGCGTCTACTCCTACGAGTTGCGCCTCGGGCAGACGGACTCCGCGCCGCTGGCGCAGTCCGGCTCGTTCACCATCGCGAACGGAGCCGTCGTTGCGCCCGACGCGGTCGAGCGCGTCCGCACGAAGCCGCCGCTGCACGCCGCGCCGAACACGTTCTTCTCCGACTTCGTCTCCGCCGCCGGTGGCCTCTGCGGCGGTGCCGATTGCACGAGCAGCGAATCGTTTGCCGGCGTGACGGTCAAGCTGAAGGCGAACAACACGCGCCTCAAGTTCGAAGACACCTCGACCCTCGCCGGCTTCGCCAGCACCGACTGGCAACTGAGCGCGAACGACAGCTTCAGCGGCGGCGCGAACAAGTTCTTCGTCGAGGACCTCACCGCCGCGACCGTGCCGCTGTTGATCGAAGGAGGAACGCCGAGCAACGCGCTCTACCTCGACAGCACCGGCCGGATCGGCCTGAGCACATCGACGCCCGCAAAGAACCTGAGCATCGCCGATTCGATCTCTCCGACCATCCGCATGGAGCAGAGCGCGTCACCGTTCCAGGCGTGGGACGTGGTGGCGAACAACAACAATTTCTATGTCCGCGACGTCAATCACGAGTTCAACCCGTTCATCATCCGCTCCTCCACGCCTGACAACACGCTGGTGCTCGACAGCACCGGCCGCCTCGGGCTCGGCGTCTCGGCGCCGCTCTACCAGATTCACCACAGCAGTGGCGCGCGTCTCGACGCCGGCAACTGGGTCAACGCCTCCAGCCGCGCGGTGAAACAGGACATCCACCAGCTCGACGCCGACGCGGCGCTGGCCACGGTGAAAGCGCTGCAGCCGGTGACGTTCGCCTACAAGGCGAACCCCGCCGAGACCAACGTCGGCTTCATCGCCGAAGACGTGCCGGACCTCGTCGCCACCGCCGACCGCAAGGGACTCTCGTCGATGGACATCGTCGCCGTGCTGACGAAGGTGATCCAGGGCCAGCAGAAGACGATCGAGGACCTGCAGACGCGGCTGCAGCGTCTCGAACGGAAAGAGTAGTAAGCGTTTCTTCGCGCGGCGGGGCGTTGTTCGCCTCGCCGCGCTCGATCGCGTGCGGCAAGGAATAGCCCAACACATCTTCGTGTACACTCCTGCGGGAACCTCGAAGAAGCGTGAGCTGGAAAGGCGTCTTCTGGCATGCGGGTGGCGTTTCCTGCGCCACGGCGGCCGGCATGACGTTTGGACGGACGGCGAGAGCGAGGAGTACGTGCCTCGTCATGCCGAGGTGAACGAACAGCTCGCGCGAGCAATTCTTCGAAAGGCGTGCAAGGAACGGATATGAGATTTGCGGGAAGACTCGTTCGAGATCGCCGCTGGTGGCTGGCCGAAATTCCGATGCTCGACGCGCTGACGCAAGGTCGAACGCGACGCGAGGCGCTCGAGATGGTGAAGGACTGGATCGAAACCGCCGTAAACCGCGGCGACTTTCACGCTACGGTACACGAAAAGGGACGTACTGAATTTGAAGTGTCGGGGTCTGACGCGACGTCCATGATCGCGCTCTTGTTGCGTCGGCGGCGGGCCGCAAGCGGCGCTTCGCTGCGAGAGATGGCATCACGACTCGGCGCGACTTCACGAAATGCTTACGCACGATATGAGCGGGGCGAAGCAGCACCGACTCTCGAAAAGCTGGACGCATTGCTTAAGGCGACATCACCGGGTGGCGACTTCGTGATTCGTGAGACTCAATAGTCATTACACGAGCCGCATCTCCCGCAGCAGCGGCACCTGGCGTACCGATGTCCGGTCGCGGATGTCCACCGGCACTTCCGATCCGTTTCCGGTGAATCGATATCTCGCGCCCGTCGCGCCTCCGATGACGAGCAATGGTTTGTCGCCTTCGTAGCGGAACACGGCCAGCGTCGGGCGCACGCGCGAAGGCGTACCACCACCACCAACAACGCCGGTCCGCGGCAACACGATGGAGCTTCCTCGGGAACGGCCACCACCACAGCAGCTCATGAGTTTTCCTCCTCTTCGATCCACACCGCGGCGTCGTCGCTTCGCCTGGTGAGGCGTTCGAGCACGATGGCGCCGCCGGAAAGGGCCGGAACGCAGATCGCCATCGTCTTCCAGTCGCGCGTGATCAGCGTCGTGAACGGCACGGCGATCCAGACGCTCGCGCAGTAAAAACATGCTGCGAGCTTCTCCAGCCGCACCCTCGCCGCGGCGCGCCGCAGATGAGCGAAGAGCTTCCACGGACCTTCCTCCGCGACGACGAGATGCGTCACCCGCCAGACGGCAAGCACGGCGAGAACGAGCGCGGTGAGATCGAGATTGATCATGTCGATGAAATGAAAAGGGCCCGCCGCGCGTGCGGCGGGCCCGCGGTACTGACTCAATAGAAGAAGCTGTACTCCGTGAGGTTGTCGTGCAGGAAGCGCAGGTCGCATCCGACGATGGTCCGCTTCCAGGCCCGCAGCTCGAGCTGATAGCAGCACGGGACGGGGAACTTCAGCAGCACTTCGGCCGGCGGGATGTGAACCGTCATCCGGCCGCCATGCCAATCGGGCGCCGCGATACCGGGTTGCCCGAGGGCGTCGAAGTATGTCGGACCCTTCGCGTCGGCGGTGATGACGTTGAGTGTCGTCCCGGTGAGCAGATCGCTGATCTGGCTCTCACCGTACGTCGCGTCCAGCGTGTACTGCGCGAGATGCCGGCCGGGATCGTCGACCGCATAGTCGATCTCCAGAGCGTCGCCCGGCTGGCGTTGATAGATCCCGCACGGCAGGATCGGCTCGATGGTTCCGTCGGCGCGGATGAGACGGACCGCTTCGACGTCGACATCGGGCTCGGTCGTGCAGGTGTGCACGGTGCCGGCACCGCACGGGTGGCCCGGCGTGTTCGGTGGAACGTGGGCGAGATCGGGCCACGGACGGTTGTCGAGCGTGATGATGATCTCGTTCGGCTCGTCCGGATGGCAGGGATCGAGCTGCTGCAACACGAGCGTTCCGGGCGGCTGCTCCTTGAACGGACGAAGGCGCAGACGGTACGTCCCGTCGGCCCACGTCGCGGAGCTCGTGACCCAGGTGAAGAGGATGTGGCAGTTGCCGAAACAGACCCACGGCAACGGCAGCGTCGCTTCGAGCTTCTTGCGCGACGGATAGACGGTGATTCCCGCCACGTTCGTCGGCCCGAACGAGAGGGTCGTCCAGGGCGGGGTCGTCGACCCGGTGAAGTACGTCCGGTTGAAGGCGCCGAGGAACGCGATCGGGACGGGTGAGTAAGCGCTCCATGAGTTGGTGTTGGGGTCGTATTGCGCGTAGTCGACCGCGTAATAGTCGACGTCCTCGCCCATGCACTCGGGCAGACCCTGCACGTAGATGTTGCCGGCGAAGGGACGGTCGGCGTTGGTCTCGTTGCCCGGCGCGGCGTATCCGGGATACGCGAGGCCGGCGGTGGGACTGCCGCTCGTCTGATCGGTCGCGGAGCGATGCAGCTCACAGACGTGGGTGATGGAGAGGCACGGATCGCCGCAGGGCGTGTCTTCGCCGCAGCAGGCGTCGCCGTTCGCGAGCAGCGTGACGTTGTACGAAGTCGGGATGTCCCACTGCGTCTGCGAGTAATCCTGATCGACGATGACCTTGAACTCGCCGTCACAGAATTGGGTGACCTGGAAGATCACGTCGGGATTGCAGTCGCGCCACGGATACCACGGGTACCACGGCCAGATGGGGATCTTCGGGATCTGCGGCACGAGCGCGGCGAACGTGGGCCGGAGCGCCTCGGCGCGCGTCAGGAAGTCGCTGGTCGACTCCTTGAGCGCGGTGAGATTGTCCTTGTCCTCGAGGTCGCGGCCGACGTTGAAGCGCTTGCGGGCCGGCGCCGCCGGTTGCAGTTTCGCCGGCATGCGGCTCGGCGGAATGAGCGCCTCGATGGCGCGCAGGTCGGGAACCGGATCGGGGAAGGGAATCGGCTTGACCTTCAGCTCGGGCGGCAGATTTCTGTAGATCTCGTCGGCCAGCTTGAGATCGATCTCCCAGGTCCGCAGATACCACCACCACCACGGCCACCAGCCGCAGCACCAGGTGAAGCTGATCTGGAAGAAGCCGTTCGCGTCGGTGACGGCGCAGCCGATCTGCTGCTTGCTCTGCCAGATCCAGAACCAGTCGACGTCGAACGCGCAGACCTGCGCGCCGGGGACCGGCTTTCCGTCCGGACAGATGACGGTGCCGGTGATGGTGAAGGTGCGGCACCAGTTTCCCCACCAGGGCCAGTAGTAGGGCGCGATCACGATGGGGTTCAGCGTGGCTCTCGCCGATTGGGCGAAGGTGCGCGACGGAACGGTGACCGAAACGGACTGCAGTTTGGTCAGGGCGTCGTCGTCCGCGTTCTCCGGTCCGACGAGGACGCGCAGGCCGCCGCGCGGAATCTCTTCCAGCGCGAAGGTGGCCGACGGCTGCTTGCCGGCGGTCTTGACGATCTGCGACTGCACCACGCGGCCGCCGCCGTCGACCAATGCGATTTTCACCGCTGCCGCGGTGTCCTTCGCCGTACCGACGTCGATCGGGACAGTTAATGAATACGAACCTTTCCTTGGCGTCGTCATGGACGACCTCCTTCCTGATTAAGGCGGGCAGCCCGTTAAAGAGGAGTAGTGACGGGAAGGACGGGAACGTTTCAGATGGGCGGCTTTTGTTTTTTTTTGAAACGGAAGTAATCTTTCCGTCACTATCTCAATAAGCAGTCCGTCTATAAAAGTGCAATGAACATCATTGTCCTGACACCTGTGCGGCTGTTGGGGGATGGGTTGGCGGCGTGTTTTCACAGCCGGGCGGACATTACGGTGCTCGCGGTCGTGGACGACCTGGCGAATCTGCGCCACTCGCTGGCGGAGATGACGGTCGACGTGGTGCTGATCGACGTGACGCAGGGCGTCGATCTGTTCGACGTCCGCGCCATCGCCGCGGAATTTCCCGGCGTAGCGCTGGTGGCGCTCGGCCTCAACGAGCAGCGGCAGGAGGTCATCCAATGCGGCCGCGCCGGATTCTCCGGCTACGTCGCGCGTGACGCGTCGATCGACACGCTCTGCAAGGCGCTCTCGGAAATCGTGGCCGGAGGCCTGGCCTGTCCGCCGGAAATCTCAGGCAGCCTGCTGCGGGCTCTCTTTCACGATGCGCCGGCGAAGGAGCCCGAGGCCGCGACCCTGCTCACCCGCCGCGAGTGCGAAGTGCTGCAGCTCCTCGGCCGCGGCCTCTCGAACAAGGAGATCGGCGGCGAGCTTTTCGTGAGCGTGGCCACCGTCAAACACCACGTTCATCACGTGCTGGAGAAGCTGAAGGTGACACGCCGCGCGGAGGCCATGCAGCGCGTCCGCAATGCGCCATGGATCGCGCCGCCGTCGTCGTTCGTCGGGAAGAAGTGAACGTCAGAGCGGCTTCACGGCTCGGATGATCAGCCAAAGGCCTTCCGACGTCTTCTTTGCTTGCTTCGCCTCCTTGGTCTTCTTTTTCTGCCCTTCCAGCGCCGCGCTCAACGGCATCAGCTCCTTCGTGCCGGGAAGCTCGACTTTCGCGCTCTTGAGAGTCGCTCCGCTGGAGCGGTTCTCTCCCTTCGGCAGGGGCCACAGATTCTCCAGCACGTCCTCGCCGCCAAGTTGCAGCTCCACGACGTGATCGATGTCCAAGCCGGTGTCGCTGGCGACGAAGCCGAACCTGGCAACGAACTTCTTGAACGTGCTCACGCCTTTTTCGCGCGCCTCCGTGTCGTGAAATTCCAGTATCGTCCCGGTTGCAATCTGGTTCTTCTCGATGATGCCGAGAGTTTCCGTCTCGTCCGGGAGAGGTTTCCGCTCTGTCGGCAGGTAGCGAACGATGGCAACGTCCTTTTTTTTCTGCTTGTCGAATAGATCCTTCATCTCTTGCTGGGTGAGCTTTTCGCCAGCCCGGGAGAGGTAGAAGGGTATGTACGTCACCGCCGGCCGCTTAGGGTATCCGAAGGCGAGTGGATTGGCCTTGGTTCCCCATTCCTTGTCGTCCAGCAACAGCACGAGCTGCGCGCCCATGTCGTTCATGCATTGGATGACCTCTTTCTGCAGCTTTTCCTGTTCTTTGTCGTCTGCCGGCTTCTTCGATTTGAAGTTCTCGATTTTCTTGAGCAGCGCACGAGCGTTTTTGATCGCTTCCTTCTTGGTCTTGTCCCCTTTCGCCTCGGCCTCTTTTGCGTCGAGAAATGCACTGACCGGCATGGCGTCGCTTTGCACGATGAGCGTCGCGGCGGCTCCCTCGCCCTGGAAAAAGAGCGAGTGAGTCTCGCCGTCCGCCGTGAACGACGTCTTTGCCTTCCACCAGCCGATGAGCGCTTTCACACCCGCCTTGGCGCCGGCGAGCAGCTTTTTACCCAGGCCGAGGATCCAGTTGACGACGGCGTCGAGTCCCTTGTCGACCCACGCCCGCAGCTTCAGGATCGCGCCGCGCACTTTGTCGGTGACGTTGCCGGCCACGAACGTGGCAAGGACGTTGATGGCAAGCGACAGGATGCCGGCGAAGGCGTTCTCCACGCGCTGCGCGGCGGTGTCGATCTTGCCGTTGGCGATGTCGACCATGGAGTCGAGGAAGCTCTTCACCACCCGAACAAGCGTGGCGATCTTCTGGACGAAGACCTTGATGGCGTCGTAGATCGAGATGATCGCGGAGATGAAGCCGACGCCGGGAATGAAGAAGGAGATCAGCTTCGGAATCGCCTTCGCCACAATGGTGTCGACGACGAGATCGGTGATCGTGGAGACCACCATTTCCTGGAAGTTGCCGAGCTTCTCCTGAATCTTTTTCCAGGCCGCCGCAGGGTTGCTCATGAGCGGGACGATTTCCGCGGCCCCCTCCAGGAACTTCATCGCCGGCTCGCCGATGACCTTGGCGACCTTCGCGCGGATCGCGTCCCACGTAATGCCGAGAATCGAGAAGACGAACTTGAGAACCTCTTCGATCGAGAAGATGTCCTTCGGAATGTAGACGCCGGGGAGCGATCCGGTGAGCCAATCGATGAGTCCTTCCTTGAGATGCTTGAGGAAGTTGTCCGAGAACTGATTGAAGCCCTGCTTGCCGGCCTCGATGATGTTGTGCATGAAATCCATCGGGTGCCGGAGGATCTTCTTGATCGCGGCGCCCGTTTTCCGCAGATAGGCGAGCGTCGAGGGGCTGACCACCTCGAAGATGATCTCCAGCAGGTTCCAGACGGTGCTTCCCGCCCAGCTCAGGAAGCGCCCGAGGAAGCTGCCGAACACCTTCACGACCTTGATGAACGCCCTCCACGGCAGAAGGAGGTCGGTCCATTCCAACGACTTGAGCGCGGTGACGAACAGACCGGGGATCTGCCTGACGAATCCCGCCAGCTCCATCACCGCCTTCTGGAACCACGTCCACGCGCGCGCCACCGCGCCCGACTTCTTGAGGTTCTCCCACACCTCCTCCTGCCCGATCAGCTTCATGAAGCCGCCGATGAGCGTGTCGGCGTTGCGCGGCACCGCCTCGCCGGTGATGGGGTCGTGTCCGAGGACGGCCTTGAGGAGGTCGTAGCCGCGCGTCCCCTCGGCCAGCTTCGCCAGCGGCACGACGATCGCCTGGTGGATGAAGCCTTTGATCTCGATCATCACCGCCTTGCCGAAGGCGATCAGGCGGTCGATGGGCTCGGTGAAGATGTGTTTCGCGCGCTCCCAGACGGCGCTGGGATGGAGGATGTCGCGGAGGCTGAGCGAGTCGAGGAACGTGTCGAGGGCGCGTTTGAGGCCGTTTCCGACAAGGCCGAGGGTGCGGACCTGCTTTTCCACCCAGGCGCCGGCCTTCCCCATCGCGCCGTTGTTGTCGAGCGCCTGCACGGCCAGCGGGCCGGCGATCGGAATCAATTCGAGGAGGCCGCGGAGGATGTTCGCGCCGGTGCGCTCGACGTGCCGCATGTTGATGGGATTCACGCCGAGGACGACGGTGAGCAGCGTGAATCCGGGGATGTAGCGCGCCTTGTCCGCGATCCAGTCGAGGGCGTCGCTCAGGCCGATGCGCTGCACGCGCGGTTCGCTGTGCTGCGCGACGACCGGCTCGGCGCTGCGCTGCAGCGCGCTTCCCTGCTGGATGACGTGCGTGAGCTCGTGCGCGATCAGTTCGCGGCCGCTCGCGCTCTGCGGCTGAAAGGCGTCGCGGCCGAAGAAGACATGCTCACCGGCGGTGAAGGCCTTCGCCTGAACGCCGGCAGCCTGGTTCGCCGCGGCCTCGCCGGTATGCACGCGGACGTTGGCGAAGCTGGCGCCGAACCGCGGCTCCATGAAGCTGCGGACCGACGATGGCAGCGGGGCGCCGCCGGCGATGTTCACGCGCGCCGCCGGTGCCGCCTTGAGTGGCGTCGGCCCGTCGGCGCGCTGCACCGTGCCTTTCGCTGTCCCTTGCGGCACCACCGGTCTCGAGGCCGGCGGGTCGCGCATCCGCACGACGTTGCGGGCCGTCTTTTCCGCCTCGACCTCGCCGACGTCCGTGCTCTTCGAGACGTTCGCCGGCAGCCTGGCCGGCTGCGAAGGGAGCGCGGCGCGGGCGATGAACGCCTGCGTCCCCTGGTTGCCCAGCCGCTCCTGCAGCGCCCGCGCGCGCGGGCGGGCGGCGGGCGCCGCGCTGCGCTGCACCGTGGCGGCGCGCTGCCGGATCGCCGCCGGCGCGGGCTTGAGCTTGCGGTCGAGCGCCACGGATCACGCTCCGCCGCTCAGCCCTTCCGCGTCCTGGTGGTCTTGAGCGTCTTCACCGATGGCGCCATTTTCGGCTGTGCCACCAACGGGGTCGCGTTCGGGGTCGTCGTTGTGTCCTGGCCGACCTCCGTCGCCATCATCTCCAGACAGCCGCGGTCACGCATCAGGACCGGGCGGATGAGCCGGCGCACGCTGTGGTTGGCCGTCCAACGCTCGAGCTTGTATTCGAGCTTCGCCAGGACGACGCATTTGCAGCAGCAGCCCTCGGAGTTCTCTTCGTCCTTGCATCCGCACTCGGCGAGGTAGTGGCTCTGGTAATAGACATCGGTGGGATCGACACATTGGCAATCGGTGGACTTCGGCGGCACCTGACCGTGAGGGGGAGGGGGAGGCAGCGGGGACGCCGTCGCCGCCGTCATCTGCTTTCGATCTCCGGGAAAAACGCAGGCGCACGCGGGCGGCTGTTCGCCGGTGACGATGCGGATCTCGAAGCTGTCGCGCTCGCGCGTACACACCGACGGCGCCTCGTCGTCGTCGCAGCCGCACGTCGACGTGCGCGGCGAGCAGCACTTCGTCGTCCCGCAGAGCAGGACCCAGAGCGGTCCCGGCAGCGTCTGATTGCACTCCGCGTCGATCGGGAGCGACGTCGCATTCGGGACGTGGATCGGATCGCCGCCGCAGTCGAGCGCCAGGCCCGGAGCGACAGTGACCATCATCCTGCCGCACTTCGGCTCCGACGTGACGCAGAGGCCGCAGACGACGCCGCAGCCGAAGAAGGAGCGGAAGAGGAGCCGGCTCAGGTCGCGCGTGTACGTGTTGATCTGCTCCAGATCGTCGTGCTGCAGGAGCATGCCGGGCGCGAACTTCGGCCGGACGAGCTTCGAGAATCCGGTGACGCTGTTGACCTTGACGTTGGTATTGGGGTTGGTCGGGCTCATGACGCGGCTCCTTTGTCTTGTTCGCGAGGCAATACGCGGAAGGTGGAAATGAAGGTGCCGCCCGGCGTGCCGTTGCCGCTCGGCCGGGCCGATTGGCCGACGGCGTTCGCGTCGACCGCCTGGCCGTTGCAGTCGATGATGTAGTCGCCGCGGACCTCGATCTCGACGATTACGCTTTCTTTGAACAGACTGCCGCGGCCTCTGAGGGCGTCCTCCACATAGCCGCCTTCGACCACGATCGCGCACCCCCGAACGTGTCCGGCGGGATCTCCCTGATGCGGCGGAAACTTCGTGGTATCGATGCCCACGATGGGGACGCGTTGCACCTGTCCCCAGCGGCCCTCGGTCTCCACGCTCAACACCGCCATGGTGAAACAGTCGGCACCCAGCGACGTGACCCGTACGGGACGGGAGAAGGTGACGGAGAAGTTCGTGACGTATTTCTCCTGCCCCTCGCTCTTTGGCCCGAAGAAGTCGTTGAACCAGGCGAACGTCATCTGACCGCGGTGCGACGGCCACCACGAGATCTCGTCGATCCGCGTGAGATCGCAGCCGCGGATCAGGTCGAAGAGCAGGTCGTTGCGCTTGACGAGGCGCCGCGGCCCGCACGCGTCGGTCACGGCTCCCAACGCCCACTGCTGCGACGGATCGCGGACCAGCGACACGCAGGCGAGCGGCACTCCGTGATGGAGATCGACGCGCAGCGGGCCGCATGGCGTGTCGATCTCGCGCAGATCACAACAATCGTCGGGGTTCGGGTCGAGACGTGTGAGACAGTCGCAGAGGCAATGGCATCCGCCTCGCCTGGCGGGCGCATCGGGGCGATCCTTGCAGCACGGTCCCGTTGCGCAATCGCACGTCAGCGCGCAGGCGTCGTCGGCGCAACACTCACCGCACGGAATGCGGCGCAGCGAGTAGTAGACGGTCTCGCACGTGCGCTCCCACTCCTCGTGCTCGCAGCTGCAGGAGTCTTTCACCTTGAAGGGGCCGTTCAGCTTCTCCGCGTAGTGGACGCTGAGCTGCCAGCACTGGTCGACGGAGCTCGAGCCTGTCTCCCAGTGCCACGCCGCGTCGCCGGCGGCGTTCTCGATCTGTGCGGCAGGTGTGTTCGGATCGTCGAACTTGTGAACGTCGTTGAAGGTGATCTCGCGCCTTCCGACCTGCAGCAGCTCGTGGCCGCACTTGTCGAGCGCCAATCCTGCCTCGATCACGAGCCGCCCCGGCTCCTCCGAGATCGGAAAGCCGTACACCACGCCCCAGCCGACGAGCGCTCGATTGAGCAGACGCCGCCGCTCCAGGAAGTAGTTCTGCTCGACGCGGAACGAGTCGCTGGTCAGCCGCTTCCCTTCGAAGTAGTTGTTCCTGCAGGACTCGGATTCGACGTCGCTACAGCATTCCGATGGCTTCTTCATGACCTTCTCCTGTTCTCAACGCAGCCGTGTGCCGGGATCGAGACCCGATTCCGAGAGATGCGACCCGCGCTCCGGCAGGCGGGCCAGACCGGTTAGCGCGTCGGTGCCGAGACGCGGCGCCGGCGGCGCCTCGATGGTCAGTGTGCCGTCGAGGCGATCGCCGCGCAGGACGCGCTCGTGGACCCATCGCAGATCGACGCGCGCGGTGAGCGGCACCATTTCGGCGATCAACCGCAGGAGCCACGGCTCCCACGCCTTCCGCTCCTCGCCCGAAGCGGCGATCTCGATCGTGATTCTTCCGGCCAGCCGCCATGCGCCGTCGTCGCGCTCACACCCGGGCGGCAGCCGCATGCGGCCGAGCACCGTGCGCAGATCGAGCTCCGCGCTCCATCCTCTTCCCGCCGCGAGGATGGCGGGAAGCGCGCTGCCGTCGCAGCCGCGACCGCCGACCGTGGCGAACCCGAAATCGGCCGTCGCGTCGGTGACGCGGAAACGGCGCGGCGTGCCGGGCACGAGGCTGTCGAGCAGCGCCTCCAGACCGGCGCGTGTTCCGCGCCCTCTGGCCAGCTCCGAGGCGCGGCTCACGATGCTCCGTTTCTGCTCCACCCCGAGGCCGTCGTCCCACGGCAGGCCGAGCCAGCGGGCGATGAAGTCGAGCCACGGTCCCGTCGCCGTCGAGGGATGCGCGAGGCCGCCGAGCGACGCCACGCGGTCGTCGATCTCGTGCGTCGTCGTTTCGAGCACGCCGACGAGCGCGCGGAGAAAATTGCCCGGCTGCGTCTCCGTGCGCTGATAAATCGCCGGCAGGTTCTCCATCAGCGAACGGCCCGGATAGAGCACCGCCAGCTCGGAGAGTTGCGGCAGGCGTCCGCCCGGCCCGGCGCTCAATGAAATCGAGACCCACAGATAGCGTTCGCGAACGTCGAAGAGCGGCGCGGCGAAGATCATGCTCGACGCTTCGGTCTGCGCGTCGCCGCCATGGAACACGATCGGCGCGCTCCACCCATCCTCGGCGCGCAGCCTCCGCGCACGCTCGCCCGGGTTGAGCGAGGGATCGGCGGTGATCGCCGCCATCCGCTCGCGCGTCCCGGCGTCATGCGGCGCGGCGAACGAAATCTCGAGCGTCGATCCCGGCGGCAACGCCGAGGTTGCCTCGACCCGCAGCCAGCGCCGCCCGTCTTCGCGATCGGGAGCCTGCAGCATCGGCGTGACGACGACGCCGCGCACGTCGCCGATGCCGTCCGGCACGACGTCCGATTTCGTATAGCGCAGCAGCCCGCGCGGACCGGTGACGATCAGGCGATCGCGCGCGGCGGCGACGCCGGTGGCGAGGGCATCGCGCTGGTCGAGCGCGATCTCCTCCACGCGATGGCCCGCGGCGTCGAGGACGAGCACATAAGCGCCGCCGCGCAGATCATCGTCGGCGCCGGCGAGGAGAACGCGATCGCGGCCGTCGCCGCCGAGCGCCGTGGCGGCAAAGCATGGCCGCAACGCCGGTACCGGAACGCTGAACGCCGGCGCGCCGCCGCGGCGGGGGAACCAGACGAGCCGTGGCGGATGCTGGCCGGTCCACACGACGAACCGCCCGGCACGGGGGAGAAAGACGAACGCCCGCGCGTCGCAGAGATCGTCGAGCGGCACGCTGTCGTCGATGCGGCCGCCGCAGTCGAGGTGCAGGCACTCCCAGGCCTTGCCGCGCTCGACGAGGACGAACACTCCGTCCCGCCCGTCGCCGGTGATGTCGACGACCCGCACGTCGCGAAGCGGTACGACGAGCAGTCGGGCCAGCGTGTCCTCTTCGTAGAGATGAACCGCATGCGGCTCGGCCACCCACAACCCGCGCGAGGTCGCGACGATGCGCGACGCATGTCCGAGCGCGAACGGCGCGGCGGATGTCTCGGGCGCATCGGCGCAGGCCGGCAGCCGGTGCAGCACGTGGTCGTCGTCACGCCAGAGAATCTCACCCGCGCGCGTGATCACCGGCGCATGCGCACCGTCAGTCTCGAACAGCTCGTACGCTCGGGAGTACGGCGCGTACGGCCGGAGGCCGGCGGCCGCTCCGCGTCCCTCGCGCTCCGCTCCGTCGAAGGAGCAGGCGTTCCACTGCGCGGCGGTCCTGAAGCGGTAGCTCATGACGTGCTCCGCCTCACGTCGATGGCGCTGCGCGCGAGATCGAGTCGCGGCAAGCCGCCGCGCGGGACCGCGACCTCGCCCTCATCACTGCCGTTCAACCGCAGCGCAGCGACGTTGTCGACGCCCTCGACGGAGCGCAGCCATGCGGCGACGTCACGTCTGGTCACGGCGACTCCCGGCTTCCACTCGAGAAGCGTGAGCCGCGTCTTCAGCGCGCGCTCGATGGCCGCCTTGACCGTCTGCGGGTCGCGGCCCGATGCGGCGCTCACGGTGGCTGCGATGACGATGCCGGCATAGCGCGGCGCCGCGACCACCAGCCGCGTGCCGAGCGGCATCCGCGGCGCCAGGCGGCGTCGAACCGACTCCCGCCAGCGTGGCGTCTCCGGAATCCGCGCGGGCTCATTGCCGTTCGGCCGCGCGCGCATCGCCACCAGCGTCACGACGCCGGTGCGCGGAGCGTTCCCGGCCGCCGGCAGCACCCACGCGCGCATGACGTCGAGCAGCGGCAGCGCCTTCGCCGCGGCGACGATGTCCTGCGCGCTGACGAGCGCGTGCTCGTCGCGCGCGCGCCGCCGCGCCTCGCGACGCCGGTCGATCGGGCCCGGCGGCGCGGCGCCGCCGGCGATCGGATCGAGGTTGATGCCATACGCCCCGTCGACGCCGGTCACTCTCCAGCGCCGGTTGCGCGCGACGTCGCCTTCTTCTCCCGCCGACACGCCGTAGCTGGCGAGGACGTGCCCGCCGGCGGGCGGCACGCGGCCGTTCACGCCGTTGCCGAAGAGGACCGATCCCTTCGCCGTGTCGAGCTCGAAGACGCGCTCGTCCGGCCCGCGATCGGACAGCCGGCCGCACCGCTTCCACGGTTCCAGCCCGCTCGCTTCCTCGATCTCGATCGCCAGCGGCTCGTCTCCCGCCGCGAATTGCAACCCCGGCACGCCGAGGGTGAAGGTCCAGTCGGGAAGCCCTGTCGCGGTCGGGGTCTGCACTTCGCCGGCGATGAAGCGACCCTGCTCGATCGGAAGCACGTTCGGCTCGATGCGCAGGAAACGCGGCGGCCGGGCGAAGCCGCGCGGCGAACGGAGCTCGACGGTGAACTCACGCGGCGAGCCGGCGACGCGCTCCAGATCGAGAAGGAGCACGCCGGTCGCGAGCAGGCCGCTGGTGGAGTCGGAGACGATCCGCAGCGGAAAACGCTGGCCGTCCGCGACCAGCGTGGCGGTGATCGTCGCGCCGCAGGTGTGCTGTTCCGCGATGCCCGAAGCATCCGTGCGCACGCCGATCGGCCAGAGCGCGCCTTTCGCCTCCTGCCGTCTTGCGCCGAAGAGGCCCGCGTCGTCGCGGCACCGGAACGTCATCGCCAGCACGTCGGTCCGCCCGGCGCTCTCCCCGAACGGAAGGAACGCCGGACCGCCGCGCTCGTTCGTGGCGGTGTAATCGACGATGCGGCCGCCGCGGAGCCGCGCCTCAAGGCGTTGGACGCGGCCGGGCACGAAGAGAAGCGTGTGCGTCGGATGAAACGGCGGCTTCTCATCAGTCAACACATTGACGATCGCGTCTTTGCCGATGACGACATTGCGCTTGTACGTGGCGGCCGGCGACTGCGGATCGCCGTGGTCGGGCCAGATCAGCCCGCGCGCGGGCCGCGTGCCGGAGGGAGCGATCCCCAGCAGCGCCTCGTACGCGAGCCGCTCGTCCCGCCGCGGCCGGCGCGCGAGCGAGTACATCTCCGCCTCGGCCACCCACGCCAGGAGCTCCATCAGCGTGATGCCCGGATCGTGTGCGTTGTGGTCGGTCCACTCCGGAGCCAGCGCCGGCAGCCGCGCGCGGCCGATCTCCACCAGATCGCTGAAGCGGCGTTCGAAGAGGTCCGGCGCGAGCTGTTTCACGCGATCACCTCGACGGTCCTGAATTCGAGGCGTACGCCGTCCTTGTCGAGCATCACCAGCTGATCGGGCCTGGCGTCTTCCGTCCAGGGCGATTCCCTGCCGTCGGCGTTCACCTCGTGCAGTTCGACGCTGCCGACGCTGATGAGCCGCGGCGTGCCGAGGAGCGCGAGAGCAACGTCGTCCTCCGACGGTGTGGCGCCCAGCGGCCAGCCATCCTTGTCCGCGCCGCCCGCGGCGGTGTCGAAGAGATCGCGGACGCGCTGCTGCACGGCGGCCGAAACCGCCCCGGCGTCGTCGAGGCTCGCCACGCGCGGCTTCACGACCACGCGCGCGCGGCGGACGCGCGGACCGGTGATGCGCAACCGATCGGGCGTCAGCGAGGGGGGCGCCGCGTCGAGCAGCAGACGCCCCAGCTCGCGCACCTGCGCCGCGTTCGGCAGCGGATCGTCGCCGCGCATGACGACGACCAGGCGCGCCCGCCCCGCCCGCACGAAGCAGCGCGCCTGCACGATCGCGGGCGAGCTCTCGAGCGCGAGGTCCTCGAAGTCGCGCGCGGTCACGGCGCGACTGCGGTGGCGCAACCGCGCCCCGCCGAAGCGCACCACCCGCTCATCCGACTCCGGCGGCGCGCCGCCCGCGGCCTGGCCGGCGGCGAAGACCGCTTCCACGCTCTCGACGGGTGAGACGAGATTGAGCGCGGTGCGCGCGGCGACGGCGTTCGCCGGCACGTCGTTCGCGGTCGAGCCGCCGATCTCCGTGCGGCGGTAGCGGAAGGCGACGATGGAGTCGCGTCCGATCGGCGGGATCATTCCGTGCTGCCCGTCGCCGAACCGGATCTCGCCGTCCGACTCGTCGAGCGTGTAGACGCGCTCCGACGAGAGCGTGTCGCCCGGGTCGGCCACGGCGGTCCAACGCACCCAGTCGCCGGGCAGTCCTTCGACCGCGCTGAGCACGCGGGTCTCGTCGCCGATCCGCAGCGTCTGCCGCTCCTCGTCGCCGAGCGGCTCTCTGACGCGCAGCTCGAGGGTGTCCCGCAGCACGGGCGGCCGCGCGAGGTGCACGGTGAGGTTCGGCGCCCCTTCCGAAGAACCGAGGAGCTCGCGCGTGAGCGTTTCCGCCGCGCTGGTCCAGACCGCGTTGAGGTAGGCGCCGCGAAGGCTCGGCTTCCAATCCGCCGTAGAGCCGGCGGCGGCGGGCGCGAGGCGGAGCCATGTCAGGTTCTCATAGCCGAACAACTCGCGCGGCGTGGGCGGGACGGCGAAGTCGATCGACAGCAGGCCGCTCTCGCCGAGCGCGCGCGTGGTGTCGTTCGCCACCACCGGCACGAAGCGGTCGGCGATCAGCGTCTCGATCTTCATCGGCGCGAACGAGTCGTGCGGCGCCTCCTGGTCGACGAGCAGCAGCACGTTCACCGGCACTCCGGACGGAGTGGCGTTCAGGCCGATGAAGAGCGCGCGGCCGCTCTGCGGCTCCGTGCCGGACAGGCGGCCGAGCATGTACGAGAGCGGAACGAAGGCCTCGACGATCGCGCCGCCGGTGCGGTTCGCGTCGCTCTGATCGCGCGTGGAGCGGCTGTCCTCGGCCAGCACGAAGAGCGGCAGAACGCCCTGGCAGAGGCGATAGGCGATGCTCAGCCGCACCACCACCGGCGCGCGGATCCCGTCCGTCGAGCGGTGGATGGTCTGCTGCACCGTGTTGCCGCTCGAGACGGAGGTGGTGGTGATCGTCTCCGCGCCGAAGTCGCCGCCGACCAGCCGCGCGCGAATCCAGTAGTTCGTCTTCCCCGCCCAATCGGAAGGGGCGATGTCGTCCGGAATGCGGAACTCGATCTTGCCGGCCGTCTTCAGGTTCAGCGTCTTGTCGGTGGTGACGTGAAGCTGCCACCACCCCTTGCCGTTCCAGTACTCCCACGACAGCTCGGGGAAGCTGATGTTGTCGCCGAGGATGCGCTCCCACTTGGTGGCGGAGGCGTCGATGAGGAATTTGCCCGTGGCCGGCGCCGGCGAGTCGTCGGCGAAGACGACGAGACGATGGGGGGGAGTGGGGGTTGGAATGATGGCAAATTCCTTTGCCGCGTAATAGGTGTTCGTGGGCAGAAAGAGCACCTTGTAGCTATCGAGAAGCGCGGGGTCCCAGTTCCCGTTGCCCAACGGGTCGAGCTTCATGAAGGAGGCGGCGCGGCCGCCGGTGGGGAGGGGCTCGTAATAGTTTGCAGTCGACGGCGGCGAAGCCATGGTCGCAACCCCGGCGTTCAGCGACACGATCTGGTTCGTTGCTCCGCCGATGAGCAAAAACTCCGTCTCGACCGCCGGATTCACCAGCACCAGCTCGTCCGGCGAGCTCGTAAGGGTGCCTGAAAGTGCCGTTTGCGAGGTGCGATAGGCCACGATCGCGCCGCCCGTCGTGAAGCCGGAAAAGGGAGCGGCGATCTCATAGAGCACCTCGCCCGTATCAGGATACGGACCGCTCGTGATGGGCCGCGCATTCGCGTCGCTCGCCGTAACGCGTGCGACGGTATCCGTGGTCGTCAGCCCCGGCGCCGTGGAGGGGAGCACGACTCCGGGCAGGACGTCGGCGGTCCCGCCGTAGCGCCGCGAAGGATCGAATGCGGTGCCGAAGACGTCGGCGTGAGCGCCGGGGATGACGACGTCGTGATCGAGGGCCGTGACGGCGCCGCCGATCCCGCCCAGACTGCCGGGAATCGGAATCTCGAAGGCCTTCACGGGCGCCGTCGGATCGAACGGCGCCCACGACGCGAGGTAGTCGCCGCTGTCGTTGTGTACCGCCGCCAGAAAGTGCAGGTTGCCGTTGTGAACGAAGATGTCGATCGGACCGAGGACTTCGTCGTTCGGGTTGAGAGCGGACGTCCGGGGCTTGTTGCTCACGAGACTATTCGGAGTCGCTGCGGCGACATGAACGTTCGTTCCGACGAGGACGACGGCGGGCCGGACCGCAGGATCGAATGAGGCGGAAAAGACGAGTGTGTCATTCCCGGCCGTGTCCACCGTGTATAACTCGAGTCCCGCGATGCCGGCGACCTGCGAGGGTTGATTCACGATCGGCACGATCGACTGCAACGTGGCGGAGGTCGTAACCGGAGCCCACGCCCCGTTCGGCCACTCGCAGAACGACAGCTCCCCGCCGCGAAGCGCCGCAAGCTGCTTTGGTGGTCCGTCGAGGTAGACGAGTCCGTCGATCGGCGTCGACTCCGGCAATGACGGCGAAGGAACCCCGAACCGGGTCCACGTTCCCGCGTCGCTCTGATTGACGTGTTCCTGCCGGATCCAGACCTCTCCCTTCGCGGTCGCGGCGATGAAGAGATCGTTGCTGCTCGAATCCACCCACACCGGCAGCCGCCACGGCTGCTCTTTGTCGAGCATGACCGACGGCGGCTGCGAAGGCTCCTGATTGCGGAACTTCTCGAGGCGGCGCGTGGTGGGGTTGAACTGCACGAGGTGCAGTGCTCCGTCCTTGGCCACTCCCGCGAGCACGTTGCCCCACGGGCCGGCGGGGGCGCGCGTGAGCGTGCGGAACGCCGGCTCGGACAGGGTGAAGTCGAGCTGGACGTCCGCCTCCTTCTTCGAGAAGGCCTCGCTGCTGCCGAGATAGAAGGCGTCGAACTGCCGCGGCGCCCGCCCGAGCGGAAAGAACGGGCTCTCCAGCACGAGCGGCGTGGTGTTCGCCATCCCTTCGGCGGCGGGCGACGGAACGCTCGCGTCGGGCGTCCATAGATCCTTCGTGCTGCAGTCGGCGGGATTGACGGCGATCGTCAGTTGATCGAGCGCCAGCGGCTCCGCGCCGCTGACGGTCTTCCGGTACGCCCGCAACCAGCGGCTCTTCCTGCCGTCGATCTCGCGCGGCACGATGGCGCCTTTCGGCTTGCGCAGCACGACCGCGCCCGGCAGTTGCGCCTTGCGAAGGGTGAGCGGTTGCCACGTCTCCTGGTCGAACGGGTCGGCCTTCCCCCAGTATTGCCAGGTCACGCCGGTGCGCAGACTCTGCGCCCCCGCGACGGCGATCGTCGCCGCGGCTTCGATGTCGAGCAGCTCGTTGTGGCCGAGATAGAGCGCGTGCTCCTGGCGGTTGCGCGTGACGCCGTCGAACGGGGCGAAGGCGGCGACCTTGCGCACGATCGTCAGGCCGTCCAGTTCCCCCGCCAGCGGAGGATCGATGGTGACGATCTCTTTGTCCGCCTGGACGACGCGGTATTGCCGGCCGCCCGCCTCGATGACCATGCCGGGCGCGAGTCCGCTTTCCGGATCGACCTGCAGCGTCGTGGCGCCGGCCGCGGCGAACGTCTTCAACTGCCACTGGACGGGCAGCGGCTCCAGCGGCTCGAGGTCGCTCAGGCCCGGCGGCGGCAGATAGATGGCGTCGGCTCCCGCATCCGCTCCGACCACGACCTCCAGCCGCCCCGGCACCAGCCGCACGTCGGTCTCGGTCTCGAAGACCACCGTGGCGCCGCCGGCCTCCGCCTGCAGGCGCACCGGAGCGGCGGCCAGCACGGCGTCGCGCGCGGTGTCGGCGAGCTTGAACACCACCGGCAGCCGTGCGGGCCGCGCCGCCTGGCCGCGCACCGCCAGCCAGTCGAGGAATCCGCGCCGCATCTTCTCCGGCACGCGATCGAGCCGCTCCGCCACCTCGGAGCTGAAGCGCGCGGCGATCTCCAGGAGCGCCGCGCCGAAGTCACGCTCGCCGTCCGCCAGCCCCCACGAGGGAATCCAGGCCCGCGCGCGCTCGCGCAGCTGCGCGGCAAAGTCGGCCGCGCGTCGCGGCTCCAGTCGCGGAGCGGACGGCGCCTTCACGGCCGTCCTCCCTCGCGGAAATAGAACGGGAAGACGAGATTGCCGACCTGGTTCGTCTTGCGGACGCGATAGTCGATCCGGACCGACAGCGTGCCGTCGTCGGCGGCGTCTTCGTCGACGTCGATGGCGAGGACCTCGATGCGCGCCTCGCAGCGCCGCAGCGCCTCGTCGACGATGGAGCGGATGCGCTGGATGGCCGTGCTGTCGAGCGCCGCGAAGACGAGGTCGTGAATGCCGCAGCCGAAGTTCGGCCGCATCACGCGGTCGCCCGGCGACGTCTCCAGAATGATCCGGATCGACTGCTTGATGTCTTCTTCGTACGCGACGCTCGCCACCAGTCCGGTGCGCGGATCGAGGGCCACCGGCATCGCCCAGCCGCGGCCGAGGAAGTCCTTGCGCTGCGCGTCGAGTTTTTCGCCGTTCATCCGATCATCACCGTCGGCGCGCCGATCGCGATCGCGTTCGGCGGCCCCGCCTCAACCACGGTGTCTCCCTGCCGCGCGGCGGGAAGGCCGCCGATCATCACCGTCACGCTTCCCACCGCCACGACGCCGCCGACGTGCGGCTTCGGACCGTCGAACAGCGGGCAGGCGTGCGTGTCCGAGGTCGCCCGCCAGGCCGGCTGGCTCGCGATCATCACGGTCGGACAGCCGGGTCCCGGCCCGAGCGGCGTGCCGTGGCTGGTTTGATCTCCGAGGCGTGCGGCTGGCTGTCCCATCGAGTCGTCCTTCAGTTGATGTTCACCAGCGAGCC